>Ga0116162_10000924_pt1 | contig 19991 bp, 18 predicted proteins | sample AD_UKC105_MetaG_FD_89875 | JGI IMG/M metagenome (GOLD analysis project Ga0116162, IMG submission 89875) | Active sludge microbial communities of municipal wastewater-treating anaerobic digesters from Hong Kong - AD_UKC105_MetaG | ecosystem: Engineered > Bioreactor > Anaerobic > Digestate... | reverse complement strand
TGCCTGAACATCCCGATTGGTGGAGCTTACCGGATTCGAACCGGTGATCTCTACACTGCCAGTGTAGCGCGATAGCCAACTTCGCTAAAGCCCCGAGCCGCATGTGCTATTATAGTGGAAACGGACATTTTTGTAAAGCCCTAAATTTCGGAATCGAAATGCAAAAAAGCGCGTGAAAGCACATGCCGCGGACAGAACTTTCATGGAAACCGGCGGGGCGGTCCGATACAACGCAAAATGGCAGAAAGTATGAACTTTTTGCGGCATTCAAGCAAAGCATGACATGCTTATGCTATAATACCAACGATTTAGTTGAGGTGTTTACGCATGGCAAAAAACAATCCGTTCTTTCGCGTCGAGTCGAGAGACGACCCCGAAATCGAACATACGCCGCACGAGGAGAGCCAGCCGCTGCTCAAGGAGCGGGACAAACCGAGCTCCTTTGTGCTCGCCGTTGTTTTCACGTCGCTGAAATTACTGGTTTTGGCGTTCATTGTCGTGTGCTTCATCGGCTTTGGCCTGCTGGTCGGCGTCGTGAAAGCCTATGTCGAGACGACCCCGACGCTGGACGTTGCGCAACTGACGATTTCCGACTATACAAGTTACCTTTACGATACGAACGGCGATCTGATCACGACCATAGCGGACGTGGAGTATCGCGACTGGGTGGACAGCGAAGATATACCGGACATGCTGAAAAACGCGTTTATCGCGGTTGAGGACGTGCGTTTTTACAAGCATTCCGGCGTGGATTTCAAGCGGCTTTTTTCCGCCGCGCTGGAAATTCTGGGAAACAGCAACTCGTCCGGCGGCAGCACGATCACCCAGCAACTGATCAAGAACAAAATTCTCGGCTCGCAGCGCAACTACAAGCGAAAGATACAGGAAGCGTACCTTGCGCTTGAGCTGGAGCAGGAGATTTCTAAAGACGAAATTCTGGAAGCGTATCTCAACGACATCTACCTTGGCGAATCCAACTACGGCGTAAAGACGGCCGCCATGGACTACTTCGGCAAGGACCTTTCGGAACTGACGATTCGCGAATGCGCGATGCTCGCGGGGCTGACGCAGTCGCCGTATCGTTACAATCCCCGCAAGAACATGTATCAGCGCGACCAGATGGAGGTCACGGACGCCCGCACGGATCAGGTGCTTGGCAAGATGTATCAGGCGGGATTCATCACAAACGAACAATATGAAGCGGCGCTGACGGAGACGGTGAATATCATCGAAGTCAGCGAGCAGAAGCAGATGTACGACATGGCGTACTTCGTTGAGTATTCCATCAGCGACGTTGTGACGCATCTGCTTGAAAAGCGCGGTCTGAGCGACACGACGGCAAACCGCAACGCCGTGGAGAACGAGCTACGCACCAGCGGCTACCATATCTATACGACGGTCGATCCGGACATTCAGCATACCGTTCAGGACACGTTGAGCACATGGGACAGCTATCCTTCGCTGGCGGATACGTCCAAGTCGCTGCTGATCGAAACGGATTCGGACGGAAACGTGACGGAAACGGTCGAACCGCAGGCGGCTGCCGTTGTGTTCGACTATCACACGGGCGAACTGCGCGCGATCGTCGGAGGACGCGACGAGCCGACCATCCGCAAGGGCCTGAACCGCGCGTCGCAGAGTTATACGGAGGTCGGCTCCGCCATCAAACCGCTTTCGGTTTACGGGCCCGCGCTGGACCTCGGGCTTTCGCCCGCGAGCATCATTGCGAACATGGACGGGCCGATCGACGGATGGAACACGGAAAAAGGCTATCCGTCCGGTGGGCTGGATTCCTATTACGGGCCGGTCACGCTCCGGCGCGGGCTCATGAGTTCGCTCAACGTCGTCGCCGCGCGAATTCTTATGGACTATGTAACGCCCGCGATCGCCGCGCAGTATATGTACGAACTCGGCGCGACGGAAAGTAAGATCAACGTGGACGGTGCGGGGCTTGCGCTCGGCACTTCCGGGCTGACGCCGATTCAGATGGCCGCGGCATACGGCGCGATTGCGAACGAAGGCGTATACCTGGAGCCGCTTTCCTTTACAAAAGTGCTCGATTCCTCCGGCAACGTCATACTGGACGCAGACGAAGTGCGCGAAACGCACCGGGTCTATCAGGAGAGCACGGCCTGGCTGCTGATCGATATGCTGGAAGACGCGGTCAAGTCCGGCACGGGAACGAAAGCAAAAATTACGGACATGACCGTGGCCGGAAAAACCGGCACGAACTCCGACTATGCCAGCGTCTATTTTGCGGGAATTACGCCGTACTATACGTCGACGGTATGGATCGGGCACGATTATCCGGCGAACAAGCTGAAAAAAGGCTCTTCCGGCGGGAACGAAGCCGCGCCGTTGTGGCAGGCTTATATGTCCAAGATACACGAAGGTCTGGAGGACAAGGCGATTATCGATACGGACCCGACGTCGCTCGGCTTGGTCAAGCGCACGGTCGATACGGTGTCCGGTCTGCTGGCCACGGACGCGAGCAAGGACGACGAAGACCACAAGCCGGTAACGGACTGGTTCCTTTCGGAAAACGCGCCGACCACCTATGACAACGTCCATGTGACGCTGAGCATCTGTTCGGCGGAGAACGCGATTGCGACCGAGTTCTGCCCGGAAGATATGGTTTCGGAAGTGAACTACGTGTTGATCCGGCCGGATTCGCAATTCTATAAATTTGAGGACGAATACCTGCTCAAGGCGTTCCCGACGGCGGTTCGGACGGAACTGAGCATCGACGAGTTCATTGCGTCCATGCCGACCTGCACGGTGCATTCGGACGGATCGCTCTCCATATTCAGTCTCAAGACCGACGCGCAGGACCTGATTCAGCAGGTGACGGACTATCTCAATACGGCAACCGGCATACCGGAAGACGCAGCCAACACGCTCAAGGACGACATGGCCGCGCTGGAAGTCGCCCTGACGGGTTACGAGTATTCGCAAATCGAACCGCTGTACGAAGCGCTGCAAAGCGATTTTACGGCGCTGCAGAGCCAGATGGCGGGAGAGACGCAGGGCGGCGACACGCCGGACACCGGAGGTTGACGCATTGAACGCAAACGAAACCGAGACGGTGCGCCGGCAGCTTGAAGCGGCGTATGACAAGGAACGGAAGCGCCTTGCAAGGTTCGCGTCCCGCGACACGCCGCAGGGAGAATACGCGGCGCCCGCGTTTGGCGAAGGCAGCGTCGCTTCCGGCGTGCTGCTGATCGGAGAGGCGCCGGGAGCGGAGGAAACGAAACAGGGCAGGCCGTTTGTCGGCAGGGCCGGCAAACAGCTGGACGCGCTTTTCGCATCGTTTGGAATCACAAGGGACAACGCATATATCACGAACGTCGTGAAATACAGGCCCGTCGTGCGTTCGGAACGCAGCCTGCGCAACCGGACGCCCGGCCCCGCCGAGGTCGAGGACGCGCTGGTCCTGCTCAAACGCGAGATCGTGCTCATTCGGCCGCGCGTCGTACTGACGCTGGGCAACACGCCGCTGAAAGCCGTCTTTCGCCTCTGCGGGGGAAAACCGGGCGTCGTCGGGGAACATCACGGCAGACGGATTCCGCTCATGCTGCACGGTGCGTCGTTCGAGCTGATACCGCTGTACCATCCGGCGAGCGGCATCTATAACCGCAAGCTGGTCGAGGTTATGGAACGGGATGCGGAGCAGGTGGGCCAAACCCTGCTGGCGCTCTCGTTAACCTGACGGCGATCCTATGCGCCGCCACCGGCCCGGGCCGGCGAACGGATACGCTGTACGACTGCGGCGCACATATGGTATACTGTTAGATAATCGATGAAAATAAGGAGCAGACTATGGCGCAAAAAATATTGATTGCGGACGACGATCCGGTCGTACACGAGTCGCTTACCATTTATTTAAAGGCGGAAGGATTCGAAGTCGTCGACGCGTTCGACGGAGAGCAGGCGCTAAAGAGCATTACGCCGGAAATCGTGCTGTGCGTGCTGGATATCATGATGCCGAAGATGTCCGGCATTGAAGTTTGCCGCGAAATTCGAAAGACCTCCCAGTTGCCGGTCCTCATGCTGACCGCAAAGGGCGAAGAGATCGACCGCATCGTCGGCCTTGAGCTCGGCGCCGACGACTATATCGTCAAGCCCTTCAGCCCGCGCGAGGTCGTTGCGCGCATCAAGGCGGTCCTTCGCCGCGCGACGGAACAGCCGAAGAACGATTCGTCCGTTATTTCCTATAACGGCCTGACGATCGATTTAAAGAGCTACACGGTGACGCTCCGCGGCAAACCGGTCGTTTGCACCCCGAAGGAGATCGAGATCCTGCACATGCTCGCGTCCAACCCGGGCCAGGTATTCACGCGCGAACAGCTTTTGTCCCGCGTCTGGGGTTACGATTTTGCCGGCGAGACGCGCACGGTCGACACGCATATCAAACGCATTCGCGCAAAGCTCGATTCCGCAGGGCTCGGCTGGAGCATTAAAACCATCTACGGCGTGGGTTACAAATTCGAAACCGAGTAAGGGGAAACATGCGCAGCGTATTCTACTGGCGAATTTTGATCGTATCCATCATTGCATTGCTGCTGGCAAACGTCGTTTTGCTGGCGGCTTATGCGTATGTGGGAAAAAATACGTATATTTCGATCGAAATGTCGAACCTTGAGCCGGAGGCCGAGGTGACCCGCCAGATTTACGAAGAATACAAAAATGGCTTCATGACGGAGGAGGCTTTTCAGCGGCTGATCGAAAAGCAGTCGATCTCAAGCGAATCCGCCATCATGATCGCGGATTCCCTTGGTAAGCCCCTGATCGTGCGCAGCATCGGCAGCACGGTCGACGTACAGGATTTCGGCGAGTACTACCGCGCCGAAATGCAGAACGTCCTGAAGGGCGAAACCGTTGAAAACAACGACCTTAAGCTGCTCAACGGAGAATCGGCGGTTTCCGTCGGCATACCCGTGCGCGATACGGACGGCAACGTGACCGGCGGCATCCTGATTATCAAGCAGATCAAGCGGATTCAATCCGCGTTCAACCAGCTGAACAACGTCCTGACCGGGACCATACTGGTGATCCTTCCCATTATCATGCTGCTGGTTGCGTTCAGCACGAACCGGGTGTCGCGGCCGATCCACGAGATGTCCAACGCCGCGATCGAGATGTCGAAGGGCCGGTTCGACGTGCGGGCGAACGAGAAAGCTTCCGGCGAGATCGGAATCCTTGCGCGCGCGCTCAACACGCTCTGCGACAACCTGTCCCAGACGATCTATCAGTTGCAAAGCGAAAAAAGGCAGTTGAATCAACTGCTCTCAAGCTTTGCCGACGGCGTCGCGGCGATCGACAATATCGGATGCCTGACGCACTACAATCCGGCGCTGATGAAGATGTTCGGCGCGGTGGACGTAAAGGTCCCCATGGACCTCGTGCCTGACGAATCGGTCTGGGAGATGTTCCACTCGGTCTACGAATCGCGCGAGCCGGTCACGATGCACTATCAGATGCCGAACGACCGTGCGCTTTGGATCAGCATCGTCCCCGTCATGGCGGACGACGGCGAATGCACCGGCGTCGTCGGACTGTTTAAAGACGTAACCGACCTGGAGCGGCTGGAGAAGACGCGCAGGGATTATGTTGCCAATGTCAGCCACGAGCTGCGAACGCCGCTGACGGCCGTCCGCGGCCTGCTGGAGCCGCTTGCGGACGGAATGATCCAGGACGAGGAAACGCGGCAGCGTTACTACAAGATTATGCTCAAGGAAGTCGTCCGCCTGTCAAGGCTGATCACGGACATGCTGGAGCTTTCGAGGCTGCAGTCCGGAACGGAGCATATGGAGGTGTCCGCCGTCAACCTTGAAGAACTGCTGCAGGACACGAAACAGAGCTATCAGAACGAAGCGGCGCAGAGGGGCATTGCGCTTAAGCTGGATGCAGAAAACGTTCCGTACGCCATGACGGACGAGGACCGCGTCGAGCAACTGCTCGTAATCCTTCTGGACAATGCGATGCATTACACGCCGGAAGGCGGCAGCATCACGATCAGCGCGACCGAAACGACGGGGGACCGGATCCTCATTACGGTTACGGACACCGGATGCGGCATTGCGGAAGGCGACCTGCCGCACATTTTTGAACGTTTTTACAAGACCGATAAATCGAGGCGGGAAGGCGGCACCGGGCTCGGGCTGTCGATTGCCAAGCAGATCATAGACAAGCTGGGCGAGGAAATCTATGTCGAAAGCAAGTCCGGCGAGGGAACGAGTTTCCATTTCACGCTGAAAAAATACATCAGTAACGCCATCGCGCTCGGCCCGAGCTCTCCGGCGAACATCCTTGACGAGGAGTCGGTGCAGCCGGACGTTTCAAGCGAACAACCTTCGCAGGACGCGCCGTACGAGGTGATACCGCCCAAGCATCACGAAAAAAAGCCCAAGAAGCGGACCTGACGACGGGCGATCTTTCAGCCGGCGCGGACATCTTCCGTCCCGGCTTTGTTAAAAAAACCGGATAACGGGACGAAATGTGGCAAAGCGTGCGCATCGTGACCGAAAATGAGGAAGTCGCTGCCGATCTTGTACGAATGATGTACAATTTTGACAAGCCGTCGCTCACCATTGAAATGTGGCAAACCGCATACTATAATCAAAGCAAAAGGGGGTGCCGATATGCAGAAAACGGCGCATATACTGATTTGTGACGATCAGCCGATCATCCACGAATCGCTCGGCGTATATTTGGAGAGCGAAGGATTTACGCATGCTTCCGCATACAACGGCGTGCAGGCCGTGCAGATGGCCGAGTCCGAATCTCCGGATCTGATTCTGATGGACTTGATGATGCCGGAAAAATCCGGTATCGACGCGTGCCGCGAGATTCGGCAGAAGAGCACGGTGCCGATCATTATGCTGACGGCAAAGGGCGAGGAAATCGACCGCGTCGTCGGGCTGGAAATCGGTGCGGACGACTATATCGTCAAACCGTTTTCCTCGCGCGAACTGGTGGCCCGCATCAAGGCGGTGCTCCGGCGGACGACCGCCGAACCGGAAACCGAAAACAAGACGATCCGGATGGAAGACCTGGAGATCAGCCTTTCCAACTACGAAGTGAAGATCAAAGGCAAGCCGGTCGACTTTACGCCGAAGGAAGTTGAGATCCTTTACCTGCTTGCGTCGCATCCGGGCCGCGTGTTCGACCGCGAACAGATTCTCTCGAAAATCTGGGGTTACGATTATTTTGGCGACACGCGCGCGGTGGATACGCAGATCAAGCGTATCCGCCAGAAGATTCCCGACGAAGGCCTGTCCTGGGGTATTCGGACGGTTTACGGCGTCGGATATAAGTTCGGAGCGAGCGACTGACCGCGTGATCACATGAAAAAAGGTTCCATTTTCCAGAAATTTTTATTTTTTCTCATCTTCGGATGTGTGCTGACGTCGGCGCTTGCGGTCGTGATCTATCTGGTCACCGGCGCGAGCGTGCACGCCAAGCGCATTGCCGACGAGATGCTGCCGCGCGCGGAATCCATGGCGCGGCTTGCAACGCGCCTGCAATCCGGCCAGGTTACCTACGATTCGTTTTTGGATTTTTCGCTGAAAGGGCAGCAGGGTACGCGCGTTTATATCTTTGACGAAGAAGCGAATCTGATTGCTTATACGACCGAAGACTTAAGCAGCGAAGATACGGTCAGCGACACCATACTCGAATATGGGAAGCAGGTTGTCGATACGGGGGAAGAGCTTGTATCGACAAAATGGCGCTCCGACGACGGCATTGTGGTCGGCGTGACGATCACGGACAATATGGAGCGTATCATCGGCGCGATCCTGATGTCCCGGCCGACATATGAAGTATACAGTTCCCTGCTGAGCTTTGTACGCGCGCTGGTGCTAAGCGCCGTGATCGCGGCGGTCGGCATGATCGTTCCGGCGTATTTCATTTCCAGGCGGATGACGAATCCGATCCGCGGAATGATGCGCGCTTCCATGGCGATGGCGAGCGGCGATTTTTCCGTGCATGCGGACGAAGACCGCGGGGACGAGATCGGCCAGCTCGGCATTGCGCTCAACCATCTTTCAAGCCGGTTGAGGCGGACGATCAGCGATCTTGTTCTGGCAAGGAACCGCCTGCATATGATACTCGACGGCCTTCACGAAGGCGTGATCGCGCTGGAAGCCAACAACAACGTCATCTACAAGAACCAGGCGGCATGCCAGATGCTCGTCGCCTGCGACAAGGCCGGTATTCTGAGCAGGCTGAAACCCGTGCTTCCGCTTTGCGAAAAGGTGCGCAACGGCGAACCGACGCAGTCGATGACGATTGACGTTGGGGAAAGCAAGCTTTTGATGGTCGTCTCGCTTTCGCAGGAAACGAGCGAAGTCGCGCCGGGTACGGTCATCGTCGTGCAGGATGTCACGGCTGCGGAGCGGCTGGAGCAGACAAGGAAGGACTATGTTGCAAACGTCAGTCATGAACTGCGCACGCCGATTGCTTCCATACGAAGCCTTGCCGAAACGCTCAACGACGGCTTGGTTAAAAGCGAGGACGACCGCTCGCGTTACTACGGCTACATTTTGCGCGAGTCGCTGCGGCTGACGCGGCTGATCAACGATCTGCTGGAGCTTTCGAGGCTCCAGTCCGGCGCAATCGCGCTGGAGAAATCACCGTTCGATCTCGGCGGCGTTGTCGACGAAGTAACGGAGCAGATGAAACTGATCGCTTTCTACAGCGGCATCCAAATACGGACGCAATGGAACTGCGAAAAGCCGTTGAACGTGCTGTCCAACCGCGACCGCATTGAGCAGGTGCTCATCGCGCTGATCGACAACGCCATCAAGTACGCAAGCGACGAGGGCACGATTACGCTGGATATGAAAAAATCGCAGGACGGAACGCATGCGCAGGTTTCGGTCATGAACACCGGGCATATCGACGAAATGCATCTGCCGCACCTGTTCGAGCGTTTTTACAAGGCGGACGCTTCGCATTCGGAGGGCGGGACCGGCCTCGGGCTTGCGATCGTCCATGAAATTTTAACGCATCTCGGCGAAAGCATCGTGGCGGTCAACGAAGGGGAAAACGCCGTGTTCCGCTTTACCGTCGCTCTGAACCAGACGCGCGCGCTCCCGCCGGCGGGCGATGAAAACGGCGAATCTTGAAGCAGCGTCGCGAGAAAATCCGGGGCTGTCGTCGCCTTTGACGATGCGGCGGCGCACTCTGGAACAAACTGTAGACGATGTGTTAACATTTAAAAAATTCAAAGACACCGCAAAAGAGAAACAATGTGTCCGCATTGTTTCTTTGTTTATTTCGTGGTATATTGTCAAGGATGTTATGAGCTTACGGAGGGTACCGAAAAATGGAACGAAACGTATACGATGTATTGGAAGAGCGTGGCTTTTTAAAGCAGTGCTCCCACCCGGAAGAACTGCACGAGCTGCTTGGCAGGGAGAAAGTCACGTTTTATATCGGCTTTGACCCGACGGCCGACAGTCTCCACATCGGTCATTACGTTGCGCTTATGACGATGGCGCATATGCAGCGCGCGGGACACCGCCCGATCGTGCTGCTCGGCACCGGAACGGCGTTTATCGGCGATCCGTCCGGCAAGACGGACATGCGCTCGCTGATGTCGAAGGAACAGCTTGCGCACAATGCGTTGTGCTTTCAAAAGCAGATGTCCCGGCTGATCGATTTTTCTGAGGGGAAGGCCGTCATGGTTCAGAACGGGGACTGGCTGTACGACCTGAATTTTCTTGATTTTATGCGCGATATCGGCGTGTATTTTTCCGTGAACCGCATGCTGACGGCGGAGTGTTACAAACAGCGTATGGAACGCGGGCTGACGTTCTTTGAGATGAGCTACATGCTCATGCAGAGTTATGACTTCCTTGAACTGAACCGGCGCTACGGCTGCTGCCTCGAGATGGGCGGCGACGACCAGTGGAGCAACATCCTTGGCGGCGCGGACCTCATCCGGCGCAAGGAGCAAAAACCCGCCTATGCGCTCACGACGGCGCTTTTGACCACGAGCGACGGCAAAAAGATGGGCAAAACCGAAAAAGGCGCCGTCTGGCTGGACAAGGAAAAGTGCAGTGTCTATGATTTCTATCAATACTGGCGCAACGTCGGCGATCAGGACGTTGAGAAGTGTCTTGCACTCCTGACGTTCCTGCCGATGGACGAAGTGCGCCGCCTCGGCTCTCTGCCCGGCGAACAGATCAACGAAGCCAAGCGCATGCTGGCCTTTACGCTGACAAAGCAGGTGCACGGCGAGGAGGAAGCAATCAAAGCGCAGGCGGCCGCGGAAGCGCTGTTTGCGGGCGGCAAAGATCAGAGCAGCATACCGACGTGCGAACTGACGATGGACGACATCGTTTCAAGCGGACTGCGCGTCCCGGACCTGCTGGTCATCAGTAAGCTCGCTTCGAGCAAGAGCGACGCGCGCAGACTGATTCAGGGCGGCGGCGTATTCGTCGACGAAAGGAAGGTCGATTCGGTCGGCCAGGTGCTGGAGGCGTCCGACGTCGAAGGCGACGGCGTGATTTTCAGAAAAGGAAAGAAAAGCTATTGCAGGATCCGCAAAGCCTGAAACCGTATAAAACCGTCGGAGAAACCGGGGAAAGCGAGATTGTGATCAGCAAATCCCGCTTTCTTGGCTATTGCCGGCCGGTTCGTTCGGAAGACGAGGCGGCGCTGCTGCTGGCGGGAATTCGAAAGCGGCACTGGGACGCGCGGCACGTGTGCTATGCGTTTCGCATCGCGGACGGTCAGAGCGGGATTTCGCGTTCCTCCGACGACGGGGAACCGTCCGGGACGGCGGGCGTGCCGATACTGAACGTGCTGCTTCAGAACGAAGTGGAAAACACGCTGTGCGCCGTTGTGCGGTATTTCGGCGGCGTGCTGCTCGGGACCGGCGGCCTCGTGCGGGCGTATGGGAAGGCGGCGTCGCAGGCGCTGCAAAACGCGGGGATACGCGATATGCGGGTTTGCCGGACGCTTGAAGTGCTGGCTTCGTACCCAAGCTATGCGGCGCTGGAACCGTTTTTACGAAAGGCCGGCGTATCGTTCGAAGCGGAATTTACGGAGAACGTGACGCTGACTTGCACGATACCGGCGGAAGAGGCGGACGCGTTTTCTTCGGCAGTGACCGACAAAACGGACGGCGGGGTGAAAATCCGCCCGCTTGGGCAAAGGCTTTGCGCGCTGTGAAGACCGCGAACGCTAAGCCGCATCCGAAAACAAGGAGCGAACGGACCATGAAACGAATCATCGGCGTATGCGTCGCGATCCTGTGCATGCTGCTCTTTATTCCGCATGCCCATGCGGAGGAAGTCGGGATCGAGATCACCGCGACGCCTTCGGAACTGACCGATGCCGGAACGGTCGAATTCACTTTTTATATCGATAATCATAACGCAGACTATCCGATGGAGGACGTCACGATCACGTATCTGGACGCGACGTACGACGTTTTGGAAGGCGAGGTCATCCCGCCCGATTATCATGCGGAAAACATCGTGCTTTCGCTGCCGGTTTCCGACTCGCAGCTGGGCAGCCCGATCGTATTTACGCTCAACTGGACGCGCAACGGCGAACCGATGAGTCAGGAAGCGTCCGTCACGGTGCAGCGGGCGGAAAATCCGGTGATCGAAGTGACCCGCACGGCGGATGCCGACAACGCAAAACCGGGCGAGGTGATCGTTCTTACCTACACCATAAAGAACGAAACGAAGTTCGACATGACGGATATCACGCTGATCGACGAAAACATCAGCGACAATCCGATCCTGCAGCACGATTCGCTCCGCGCGAGCAGTTCGTATTCCATTAACTACAGCTATACAATGGGCGACGAAAGCGTCGTCAGCGCGCCGCTTGTCACCTACACCGTAAACGAAAAAACGAAGACGTTCTCTTCGATCGAACCGCTTACGCTGACGATGGTGCTGATTCAATTGGACATGAACGTCGATATGGGGACGCCGACGCCGAGCGGGGTGGCGTTTAACATCGACGTGGAAAACACCGGAAGCCAGACCATCAGCGATATTCAAATATTGGACGAGCGCTCAAACCTCATAAACGAGGAAACATTCACGCTGGAGCCGGGCGAAACGCATACGCTTTCCTACACCGTGGTTCCGCTGATGACCGAGCCGCTGCGGAACGTTAAATTCAAGCTGACCGGCACAGACCCGTTTGGCGATGCGTATACGCTTACGCCGGACGACGTTTACGAAGTCTATCCGTTTGTCGACGAATCGCAGATCAGCGTGACCGTCGCCGCGGAAACCGTGACCGCATGGACCGCGGACAGCGGCGCAATTACGGCGCGCGTGATCATTACGAATCACAGCACGGTGGAACTTACGAGCATAACCGTGCTGGAAACCAGCATCGGCGTGGTCAAGACGTTTGAAACGCTTCCGGCCGGAGAAACCACGTTCGATCAGGAGATCGAAATCGGTTCGCCGAGAAATCTGACCTTTACCGTAAAGGGCTACGACCCGACAGGAACCAACCGGGAACTGGCAAGCTGCATTCTGCCGGTTGCGTATGGAACGGAAGAAGCGCAGGAGGAGACGGCGGAAACGACGCCTTCGCCGAACAGCGGCGGGAACATGACGCTGTTCAACGACCTCAGCTCGGCAATCACGAAGATACTGATCGTACTCGGTGTTTTGATGGTGATTTCGTTTATCGTCCTCGTCGTGCTGACGGCGATGGAGCAGGCGAGAAAACCCCGCAGGTACGACGACGACGCGGATGACGACCTTGGCGGGTACGATGCGTTTTTTAACATTCGCGAAGACCCGATTCCCGAACAGCAAACGTATGACGAGAGGCCGAACCAGGAGGAGATCAGTTATACCAAACGCATGCTCGCGCTCAAGGACGAAGGACAGGCGGGCACCGTCAACAACGGCTCGGATAGTGCAAAGCCCTCCACGCCCGGGACGCGGAAACGCAGCGCCGACGAATCGACGAGCGGAAGCGACCGGCCGCAGCCGAAACGACAGCCTTCGGCAACGCAGCGGATTCCCAAACAGACGGAGGTCGACGAAGCGGTGGACAGGCTGATCGATACGACCCGCTTGCGGCATGCGCCGGAGGAAAGCGCTGCGAAATATCGCCCGGCGCGCCCGACGGGAGCGGCGAAGCCGCCGCGCGTTCAACAAAGCGCTGTAAAAAGCGAAACGAGGAAGAAGCAGGCGCCTCCGCGCGCGTTCGACTATAAACAGCGGCCGAAACGGCAGCCGATCAAAAAGCAGAACGTCACCCGCGTGGAAAAATACGCGAGCAGACGGGACAACTACGACGACGGGGAGTAAAGACAGATGTTTCAGGGACTAACGGAAGACACGTACCAGTTTTTCTGGGATATCGCGTTTCAAAACGACAGCGCGTTCTTCGAAGCCAACCGGGAACGCTACAAAAAAAGCGTATACCAGCCGATGAAGGAGCTCGCCATCCTGCTGACGCCGACGGCGCTGGAGATCGATCCGGAGTTCAACGTCCGCGCCGCGTCCATCGTATCGCGCATTCGCAGGGACACGCGGTATTCGCACGATAAAACCATGTATCGCGACCATGCGTGGCTCGGGTTCCGCCGCCCCGGCAAAATGATCAGCGAGAGCTTCGTGCTGTTTGCCGAGTTTGAGCGGGAAAGCTACGGATACGGCATGGGTATGTACGGGCCGAACGCGACGCTGATGCGCGCGTTCCGCGAACGCATGCTCGCGCGGCCGCAGAAGTTCCTTTCGCTGGTAAACGATCCGAAACTGACGGAGACGTTTGAAATTTCGGGAGAGCCCTTCAAGCGGCCGCGCTATCACGACGGGCCGGAAGCGTTGCTGCCATACCTCAACCGAAAGGATCTTTCGTTTTATTTTTCGTCGCCGAACCTGAAAAAAACGCTTAAGCCTGAAATTGCGGACGAGATCGTCGCGGCGTTCAATCTGCTTAAACCCATCTACCGGTTTTTAACAGGACTGGATTAGCGCGTGTTGCAAAAAGAGAGAGGGAACTGATATGGAAAAGAAGAAAAAGACGTTTTTTACAGTAACGCTGATGCTGCTGGCTGCCTTGTTCGTTGCGGGCATCATAATCGTGCTTAGCGCAACGTCGATCGGGCAAAACGCGGGATACGCCGCGATTACGCGCAACGGCGGCAGTATGGACACAAGCATGTACCAGCTCACGATCCAAAGCGCGATATCCAGCGCGCAGATCGCCGGCGGCATCATCGCGGGGATTTCCGGGCTTGGCGCGCTGATGACGGGCATGCTGCTCTATAAGGAAAAAGAAAAACAGTAATCGCGAATATTGCTGCAAGGCCGTCCGGTTTCCCGGACGGCCTTCGTTCGCCTGCAAAACGCACGCTTCATTCGACACTGTAGATGATGACGGTATCGTTTTCGTAGAAGACGGAGAAATGCTCTTCAAAGTACGCATAGTCGATGTCGTAATTCGCGCGCTCGTGCGAGCCGATCAACACGTAATCGATCCCGTATTTTTCCGCGTAGAAATCAAAATACAGCGAGGGCTGCTCGTAAAGCAGCGGCAGGGACGCTTCCTGCTCGGAGTAGTCCACACCGTGAAAATACAGATAGGACCCGGAACCGCAGACGATATTTCGTCCGGTCAGCGCGGCGATGCAGTTGTTGTGGTTGTTGTTTGTCAGAAACAAAGCGTCCGGTTCGGCGTTTTCCTTCACATACTCCGCGGCGAGGACTTCGTCGCTCCCGATCAGCTGATACTCGGAGACGTATTCGCGCCCAAGCGTGAGCGCCCCCGACAGGAACAGAACGACGCACGTTATTGCGGCAAGCACGGCGGTGCTGATGCGATTACGGGACGGGCCGCGCATCAGGCGGTCTTTCGTGTCGATCAGCCAGCTGCCGACAAGGCCGCATGCGAACGCGAACGTGATAAAAAGCAGTTTGTTGTTGTCATAAGTATTCGGCTGGAACTGGATGAATTCCGCAATGGCCCAGATCAGGATGCCGCCGCCGACCACGCCGCGGTCTTCCTTTGAGGCGGCGATAAACGCGACCGGTGCAAGCAACGCGATCAGGCCGAAGTTTTTGATATAGAACCAGAAGTAGTTGTCCGACTCGTTCGCCCAGTTGAAATGAAACCGGAGCAGGCTGCCGGACGACTTGAACGCAAAGAGGATCAGCTGCGGCATCGCAAGGACGAGCACGATCGCAAGATAGCGCATGTATCCCGAAAACTGCCGCCGTCCTTCGTGCCTGACGATGGAGCGGAACAGGTAGAACGCGCTGACGATGCCGAGCGCAAGGAACGAATGCGTATGGATCAAAGGAAGCGCGCTGGCGAAAACGGCCAGCGGCGTAAAAGCGGACGTATCCCTTTTGATCGCGGCGCGATAGAGCAGGAACAGGCTCGGGAACAGCAGCGCCCAGCCGAAGAGGAGCGCGCGCTGCGGAATCATCATGTCCGCAATCGGGTTGACCCACCGCAACCCGTTGGAAACGAAATTCGTCGGCGTTTCGTAAAACGCGGTGAAAAGGCGCGTGAGATTGTCCGGATTGTCCTTCAGAAGATCGAAAAAGTACCAGAAACCGAATCCGCCGCCGATGAAAAACAGCAACATGGAAAACACGGCCTTGCGCTGCTGTTTCAGCCAGCCTTCAAAGAAACAGTAGACGCCGAAAATGACGAGCAGAAACGCATAGGACGCCGTCAGCATAACGGCAAAGCGCAGGCTCGTGCCGAAGAGGTAGAACGTTGCGCCAACGCTTTCCGACAGGAACGGATAGCGGACGGGGATGCCGACGCAGATGGAATACATCGGCGGGAACGTGCCCTGCGTGGCGATACTGGAGATAAACCCGAGATGCATCGCCAGATCGCCATAAGTCGACTGCCCGACATAGAGCGCGCCGTCGCGTTCGACGATCGTATGCGAAGAAAGCAGGACGAAACACAAAAGGAAAAGAAGCCCGCCGGTGATCAGGACGGGCAGTTCCTTTTTCCAGGGGGTCTGCGTAAGCGACCGTCTGCGCGAAAGCAAAAAGCAAACCGAGCCGATTGCGCAGCCGGCGACAAGTCCGAGAATCTGCGAAAGCAGCACGAACCCGAATACAAACGAAAACAGCGCGGGGAGCCAGATCAGCATCAAAAGCCCGAAAGCCAGGCCGAGCCATACGCGAATCAGCGGCCGGTCGCGATAGAACGCCAGCCTGGAGACGCCGAGCCCCGACAGCGCAAACAATAACAAATAGATGAAAGAAACGATAATCGCCATGATAACAGCCTATACTCCCTTAGCGCACGAAAAAAGCGGCGGTTGTCGACAGGCAAGACTGCCGGTTGAACCAATCGCCGCCCCAAAACGTTATTTAAAAACGTTGAAATATTTAGCAAACGGCTCGACGGTGTCGTTCAGATTTTGGATCGCCTCGTTCAGTGCGTCGACGTCGATTTCATTCAGCTTCTGAACGCCTGTTTTCAGCTCTGCAATGGCGGAATTCAACGTATCGATATCCAGCTCTTCGAGAACGGAAACGGCGTCGCCGACGGACGTAAACGTTTCGTCCGCAAGCTGCGAAAAGTGATCGACGTCGGCCATCAGCGCTTCCGTGTCGAACTGCTTGACGACTTCAAGCGCTTCGCTCGCGTCCTCGCCGACGCTTACGACGACCGGTACGATAACGATGCATGCTGTGACGATGGCCGCGGTCAGAATCGCGAGCAGCGCAACGCTGATGCGCGACAGAACGAGACGTTTGTGCTCCGTCTTTTTTTGCGTCTCGGAATTGAGGAACAGTTCCCGAACATAATCGATCGTTTCAAAATTTTGACTGCCATGATCGTCGCCAGCCTGCTTGCTAACGAGGTCGAGGGGCTCGTCCGAACGCGTTTCATCCATTGCCCGCAACTCCTTTGATATTTTTTGTCAGTATATCACAGATCGGTTATAATAAAAAGATATCGGACCGATGCGCTACGGGAGGAGAAGAACATGAAACGAAGCGAAAAAGAAAAACGGCGCTACTGCCGCGCCATACGGCTGTCCACGTCGGTCGGCGAACTGATCATACGCGGGAACGACCATGCGGTCTGCAGGATCGACCTTGCTTCCCCCGACGACGCCGCGGTTTTACAAACGTGCCCGGACAGCCCGGCTCTGACGCAGGCGGCGAAAGAACTGGGCGAATACTTTGCCGGTAAGCGCAAAGTATTCACGTTCGATCTGGAGCCGGAAGGAACCGCGTTTCAAAAAGACGTTTGGAACGAACTGCTGAAGATTCCATACGGGGAAACGGCGACCTATGGCCAGATCGCTATGGCGGTCGGCAATCCGAAGGCCGCGCGCGCCGTCGGCATGGCCTGCAACAGAAACCCGATCTGGATCGTCGTTCCCTGTCACCGGGTCGTCGGCGCGAACGGTGCGCTGGTCGGCTATGCGCTGGGCACGGGGATGAAGCGATCGCTCCTTGAACTCGAACGGGAGAACAGGACATAGCCCTTGCCGGCTTAAGCGGTTTACCGGTTCATTTTATATAATTTTTCTTTGTGCGCAAACCTATTGACAATACTCTACCGAAATGCTATGCTTTGTTAGCAATACAAGTAATTTGGTAGGGTATTTTACGTATGAAATTGTCCACACGAAGCAGGTACGGATTAAAAGCGGTTGTCGATCTGGCCGTATACTACGGCGAGGGTCCTGTTTCGCTGCCGACGCTCGCGGGAGCGCAGGGAATATCGGAAGGATATCTGGAGCAATTGCTGAGGGAACTGAAAAAAGGCGGCGTCGTCAACACGGTGCGCGGTGCGCAGGGCGGCTACGAACTGACGACCGACCCCGCGAAACTGTCCGTGCAGAAGGTGCTGAGCCTGCTGGAAGGTTCGACCGCCGTGGTCGATTGCGTCGGAACGGAGCCGTACGATTGCAAAAACGCGTGCACGTGCTCGGCCCGCCCTTTATTCTTAAAACTCCAGTCGCGTATCAACGACGTGCTGGAACAAACCTCCATCCGCGACCTTGCGGACGACTATATTCAGCAAAAACGGCGCATTCTGGGCAAGGACGGCCTTTGCGAGTAATCCGCCGGTTTGATTACGTTATAACAGGAAAGAGGACATAGACTGTATGCAGAGAGTGTATTTGGACAACGCCGCGACGACAATGGTGCGGCAGGAGGTTTTGGACGCGATGATTCCCGCGTTTACGACCTATTACGGCAATCCGTCGAGCCTGCATGAATACGCGCGCGAAGCGGGAAAGCTGGTCGACGAGGCGCGCGGGAAGGTGGCGACCGCCATCGGCGCAGAGCCGGATGAAATCGTATTTACCGGCGGCGGTTCCGAGAGCGACAACATGGTGCTTCGCGGCGCCGTGGCTGCAAACAGGAAAAAGGGGAAGCACATCATCACGTCCGCGGTGGAACACCATGCGGTGCTTTACACGCTGAAGGCGATGGAGCGGGAGGGCGTTGCGGACGTTACGGTCCTTCCCGTTGACGAATACGGCTTTGTTACGGCGGAGCAGGTAAAAGAGGCGATTCGCGACGACACCGTGCTTGTGAGCATCATGTTCGCAAACAATGAGGTCGGGACGATCATGCCGATCGCTCAAATCGGCGAAGTCTGCCACGACGCCGGCGTGTGGTTCCATACCGACGCCGTCCAGGCTACGGGGCACGTTCCGATTGATGTGAACGAAATGCACATCGACATGCTGTCCATGTCCGCGCATAAATTCCACGGGCCAAAGGGCGTCGGCGCGCTGTACATCCGCAAGGGCATCCGCATTCCGTCCCTGATCATCGGCGGCGGGCAGGAAAAGAAGCGCCGCGCCGGCACGGAGAACGTACCCGGCATCGTCGGCATGGGTAAGGCGATCGAACTCGCCGTCGAACACATGGACAAAAATGCAAAACGCGTCGGCGCGCTGCGCGACAAGCTGATTCAAGGCATTCCGGCCGCCATTCCGGACGTAAAGCTGAACGGCCACCCGACGAAGCGTCTGCCGAACAACGTGAATTTCAGTATTCGCTTTATCGAAGGCGAATCCATCCTTCTGATGCTGGACATCAACGGCATCGCCGCATCCAGCGGGTCCGCCTGCACGAGCGGTTCGCTCGACCCTTCGCACGTGCTGCTCGCCATGGGGCTGTCGCACGAAGTCGCGCACGGGTCGCTGCGGCTGACGCTGTCCGAATTTACGACCGAGCAGGAGATCGATTATGTGCTGGATATCCTGCCGCAGATTGTGCAGCGTCTGCGCGACATGTCACCGCTGTACCATAAATAAGCAAACAAATAAGGAACGGACGGTTGAAACGGACCGTCGCTTGGAATAAAGGAGAGAGAAGAATGTACACGGAAAAAGTAATGGACCACTTTGAGCATCCGAGGAACGTCGGCGAGATCGAAAACGCCAGCGGTGTCGGCACTGTCGGGAATCCGAAGTGTGGCGACATCATGCAGATTTTTCTGGATATCGACGAAAACGAAGTGATCCGCGACGTAAAGTTCAAAACTTTTGGTTGCGGGGCCGCCGTTGCGACAAGCTCGATGGCAACCGAGATGATCAAGGGCAAAAAGGTCGATGAAGCGCTGAAGCTGAGCAACGCGGCCGTTGTGGAGGCTCTCGAAGGGTTGCCGCCGCAGAAGATTCATTGCTCCGTGCTTGCCGAAGAGGCGGTCAAGGCGGCGATTGAAGACTACGTGAAGAAGCGGGATGCAAAAAAATAAACAGCGTTTTTCATTTGCCAATATCCAAATCGATGAAAAACTGTAGACCCCATCATGCGATGAACGAAGTGAGCTTCAAACTCACTTCAGCCTGTCAAAAAAGTCCAGGGGATTGTTAAGGGTCGCAACCCTTAACCCGTATATTCCGGCTGCGGCGGTTGAACCGCCGCAACATTCTCGCCCGTTTCGGGCGGTTTCTCCGTGCGTTTTGCCGCCCGGGAGCCCGAAGGGCGAGAGGCAAAACGTGGTTATCCCGTCAAAAAACATGTTTTTTGACGGTCTCA
>Ga0116162_10000922_pt1 | contig 19993 bp, 18 predicted proteins | sample AD_UKC105_MetaG_FD_89875 | JGI IMG/M metagenome (GOLD analysis project Ga0116162, IMG submission 89875) | Active sludge microbial communities of municipal wastewater-treating anaerobic digesters from Hong Kong - AD_UKC105_MetaG | ecosystem: Engineered > Bioreactor > Anaerobic > Digestate... | reverse complement strand
CGATCCGGACGGTGATTCGGAATTCGAGATGCGTCGCGGCGGTACCGATATCGATGTCAAACCGAACAACTGGAAGGTGCTCGCGTGGTGATAACGCCCGACCGGGAGGGGACAGTTCGGCTGCGATTTAGGGCATTTGCGAAGAGTTAACTACACTGCCAGCAGGCGGCACCGCGTCCTTTAGGCGACGCGATTACGCTTGATATTGTGATAAAAATATTCTATATAAGTAAATAATTATTGACCCGGGGCGGCAGTGATGGAACTCATGAGAACACGGATCATCTACGGACTGGCAATGCTCTGGTTCGCCTGGGGCGGTGCAGTGGCTGCGGAGCTGCAGACGGTTCCGGTGGCGCTGGCCGAACTGCCACGGGTCTACCGCCTCGATGGCGTGGCCGAGGCGATCAACCGCGGCACGGTGTCGGCACAGACATCCGGTCGGGTGGTCGAGGTGAAGTTCGACGTCGACGACATGGTCCGCCAGGGCGACGTCCTGGTGGTCATCGAGGATACGCAGCACCAGGCGGGGGTCAGGCAGGCCGAGGCCAATGTCAAGGCGGCGACGGCAAAGCGCCAGGACGCCGAGCAGGATTTTGTGCGCATCCAGGGCGTGTACGAGAAAGACGCGGTATCCAAGGCGGACATGGACAAGGTCACGAACGTGCTGCAGCAGGCACGTGCCGGCGAGCAGGTGGCGCAAGCCGCTCTGCAGCAGGCGTTGCAGGAACGCGCCTACACCCAGGTCAGGGCCCCCTACAACGGCATTGTCACCGAGCGACTGATCGAAGTCGGTGAGACCGCGCAGCCCGGGACGGCGCTGGTGTCCGGGCTGTCGCTCGACAACATGCGGATCAGCGTGGATGTGCCGCAGAACCTGGTCGATTCGATCCGCAGAGAACGCAAGGCGCAGGCCAAGATCAACGGCAAATGGGTCACGGCGCAGGATGTGACGGTATTTCCGGTGGCCGATCCACGCGCGGCCACCTTCAAGGTCAGGCTGCAGTTGCCCGAGGGCCTGGAAGGTGTGTTCCCGGGCATGTATGTCGAGGTCGGCTTCGTCGCCGGCAGCCAGCCAAGCCTGGTGATCCCGCTGTCCACAGTGGTCCTGCGTTCGGAAGTCGTCGGGGTCTACGTGGTCGACGCCGAGGGCCGGGTGCACCTGCGTCACATCCGCCTCGGCTCGCCCGCCGGGCCGGAGCACGTCAGCGTACTCGCCGGCCTCGACGAGGGGGAACTGGTCGCCACCGACCCTCTCGCCGCCGGAATCGCACTCAAGTCGCAACGGACTGCGCAGGTGGGTAATGAGTAAGTTCGGCTTCTCCGGCTCTATTGCCCAGCGTTTTCAGTCAACGCAGATCACGCCGCTGCTGGCGCTGGTCGGCCTGCTGCTCGGCGTGTTCGCGGTTCTGGTTACGCCGCGCGAGGAAGAGCCGCAGATCAATGTCACCTTCGCCAATGTGTTCATCCCGTTTCCCGGCGCCTCGGCGCGCGAGGTCGAGAGCCTGATTGCCTCGCCGGCCGAGCAGGTGCTGGACGAGATCGAGGGAATCGAGCACGTGTATTCGACCTCGATGCCCGGTATGGCGATTCTCACCGTGCAGTATCTGGTCGGGCAGGATCGCACCGACGCGATCGTGCGCCTTTACAGCAAGATCATGTCGAACCAGGACTGGCTGCCCGGCGGCATCGGTGCCGGCACCCCGATCGTCAAGCCCAAGGGTATCGACGACGTGCCGATCGTGACCGTCACCCTGTGGTCGACCGACCCGTCACAGGGGACCTTCGAGCTCGGCCAGGTCGCGCACGCGATCGAGTCGGAGCTCAAGCGTGTGCCGGGCACGCGGGATATCTACACGATCGGGGCCACCGATAATGTCGTGGCCGTGGAGCTCGACCCGCAGGCCCTGGCGGCGCGTGGTCTGGACCCGCGTGATCTGCGCAATGCGCTGCAGGCGGCGAACGTCACGCGCGACAACATCCGCGTGCTGGCCAGCGACCGTGAGGTGTTGGTGCAGGCCGGGGTGTTCCTCAGCCAGGCCGACGAGATCGGCGACCTGGTGGTCGGCATCTATGACGGCAAGCCGGTGTTCCTGCGTGACGTGGCGAGCGTGCGGCGCGGTGCGGATGCGCCGTCTACCTATGTGTGGACAGGTGCCGGTCCGGCGGGTGTCGATGGCGGGTTGGGTGCGGCGGTGGAGGCCCCGGCGGTCACCCTGGCGATCGCCAAGAAACCCGGCACCAACGCAGTGGAGATCGCCAAGCGCGTGATCGATCGTTTCAACCAGCTGCAGGGCATCTATATCCCGGACGGCATCGGCGTGCAGGTCACGCGCAACTACGGTGCGACGGCAGACGCCAAGGCCAAGAAGCTGATAAGCAAACTGGCATTTGCGACTGCGTCGGTGGTGCTGTTGGTCATGCTGGCGCTGGGCTGGCGCGAGGCGATCATCGTCGGCTCGGCGGTCGTGGTCACCCTCGCGATCACGCTGTTTGCATCCTGGGCCTGGGGCTTCACCCTCAACCGGGTGTCGCTGTTTGCCCTTATCTTCTCGATTGGCATCCTGGTCGATGATGCCATCGTCGTGGTGGAGAACATCCACCGTCACCTGTCGATGGGAGCCAAACGTCTGCTCGATGCGATCCCGGCGGCGGTTGATGAAGTAGGGGGTCCGACCATCCTGGCGACCTTCACGGTGATCGCCGCGCTGTTGCCGATGGCCTTCGTGTCCGGCCTGATGGGGCCTTACATGAGCCCGATACCGATCAATGCCTCGCTCGGCATGCTGATCTCGCTGGTCGTGGCCTTCGTGTTTACGCCGTGGATGAGCAATCGGATGCTCGCCAAAGTGGCGAAGAAGTTCGAGGCGCATACCCATGAGCATGAGGGCAGCCCTGGACTGGAGCGGTTTTTCGACCGTGTCATGTCGCCTTTCCTGCTTGGGGTGAAAGGCTACCGCAACCGCTGGAAGTTGCTGGCCGGTGTGTTGCTGCTGATTGCGCTGTCGGTGCTGTTGGTGTTCGGCAAGGCGGTGATCCTGAAGATGCTGCCGTTCGACAACAAGTCGGAGTTCCAGGTGGTGCTGGATATGCCGGAGGGTACGAGCCTGGAACGCACGACGCGGGTGCTCGGCGAGATTGCCACATACATCGCCACCGTCGAAGAGGTCACCGACTATCAGGTCTATTCGGGTACAGCCGCGCCGATCAGTTTCAACGGCCTGGTACGCCAGTACTACCTGCGCGAAGGCGCGAACCTCGGGGATATCCAGGTCAATCTCGTCGACGCCCACCACCGTCACCGCAAGAGCCACGAGATAGCGCTGTCGGTACGTGAGCCGGTGCAGGCCATCGCGCGGCAGTATGGTGGCAACGCCAAGATCGTCGAGGTCCCACCCGGTCCGCCGGTGCTGTCACCGCTGGTCGCCGAGGTGTACGGACTGGATTACGAGGGCCAGATCGCGGTGGCCAGGAATCTGCGCAAGACATTCAGCGAGACGCCAGATATCGTCGATGTGGACGACTCGGTCGAATTCCCGTCGGAAAAGGCCGTGGTGGTGGTCGACCGGGCCAAGGCGGCCCGTCTCGGCGTGCCCCAGAGTACCGTGGCCGACGCCCTGGGTATCGCGCTGGGCGGCGAGGACATGAGTTATCTGCATGCTGCAAACAACAAGTACGCGGTACCTGTTCGCGTGCGCTACAGCGAGCAGGACAGGGCCGAACTGACGCAGGTCCTGGCGCTCAAGGTGCGTAGCGAGACCGGCGCCCTTGTGCCGATGTCTGAAGTCGTCGCGGTAGTCCCGTCGGTGCGTGAATTCAGCATCCAGCACAAGGATCTGCTGCCGGTGGTCTATGTCACCGGTGACATGGCCGGTGACACCGACAGCCCACTGTACGGCCTGTTCGATATCGCCGGTCAGCTCGAGGCGCAGGGAGGCCCGGAGCAGTGGATGTTGTCGCAGCCGCTCAATCCCTATGACTACAGCATCAAGTGGGACGGCGAGTGGCAGGTCACCTACGACACTTTCCGGGACATGGGGATTGCCTACTCTGTCGGCCTTCTGCTTATCTACCTGCTGGTGGTGGCGCAGTTCCGCTCGTACCTGGTGCCGCTGGTGATCATGGCGCCGATCCCGTTGACTGTGATCGGCATCCTGCCTGGGCACGCGATCATGCATCTCCTGACCGGGGGTGGGCAGTTCACTGCGACCTCGATGATCGGCATGATCGCATTGGCCGGGATCATCGTGCGCAATTCGATTCTGCTGGTGGACTTCATCAACCAGGAGGTGCGCGACGGGGTGGCGTTTGATCGTGCGGTGGTGCGTGCCGCCGCGGTGCGCGCCAAGCCGATCGTCTTGACCGGTCTTGCGGCGATGGCTGGCGCTTTCTTCATCCTCGACGACCCGATCTTCTCAGGCCTGGCAGTATCACTGATCTTCGGCCTGTTCGTATCCACGGTGCTGACCCTGATCGTGATCCCGGTGGTGTACTTCGGCGTGATGTGCAAGCGTCTGGAGCAGATCAGAAACGCCGCCTGAGTGCGCTGTGCTTACCCCTGAAAGAACAAACCCCGCGGATGCGGGGTCGGTTCTGCACAGTTTTTCGGAGGGGATTTAACCTTCTCCACGGGAGTTTTGAAATTTGTCGGTCCTTGGGGAGTCCGCAGCCACCAACGTTCGGCTTCAAACGGGCACGACACACGCCGTTCCTGTTCAACCAGACCTGTTCTCCGCCTTCACCCTGCTGGACGTTCCCCAAGTGACTCGACACCACCGATCCCTGTCGGCGGCTTTTCCTGGCCTTGGCCATTAAGATCAAGCCTAACGTTTCACCGCACCCTGTACATGAGGGTAAATACCTAGGTGGAATCCCGCTTACGCGGTAACTAACTGAAATACAGGGGTTATTTGATGCTGTCCGGATCGGGGTTCTTGCCTAACCGTTAAGTCGGTCATAAATCAGGAAACCCGCGACATAGGTGCCTATCGCGGATCCGAGCGTGCTGAACAGGAACACCAGCAGGGTGCGCGACACGCGATTGCGCCACCAGCCCCGCAGCTGCGTCGTGTCGTGGCGCAGCCGGCTGAAATCGCCGACCCGCGGCTTGCGCAGCCACAGTTCCGCCGCCGCGGTCACCATGCCTGCACCGACCGTCGGGTTGAGCGAAGTGATCGGTGCTGCGACGAAAGCGGTGACGACCGTCAGCGGGTGGGCTGCCGCGAGCAGGGCGCCCAGCGCCGACAGGCCGCCGTTGATCAGGATCCAGTCGCGTACCAGTTGCCAGCCCAGGTCCGGGTTGCGACTGAAGCCGATGTAGAAGCCGGTCACGACCAGGGCGACGATGGCCCAGGGTATAAGGCGAGGCCAGCGCGACCTGGCCGGTATGGCCTCCAGTTCACGCAGGGCCTGTGCCGGGTCGTCCTGGTCTTCCAGGTGTTTTGCAATACCCTTGAGGTGACCGGCCCCGACCACGGCGAGGATAGGGCGCCCGGGGTGCGTGTTGGCCGCTTCGCGCAGCTTGGCGCCCATGAAGCGGTCGCGCTCTGCAATCAGCGGTGCAAACAGGTCTTCGCGGTCGTGGGCGAACTCGGCGAACGTGGTCTCGAGGACATCGCCCTCCTTGAGGTGCTCGATATCCTCCTCGCTGACCTTTTCGCGGGACACCAGGCTGGCCACCAGGCCGCTGAAGAGCACGCCGCGTCGCCACCAGCTCAGGCTGTGGGCAGTGCGTTTGAGGGTGACGCCGATCTCACGGTCGATCAGCACGATCGGCAGCCCGTGTGCATCGGCCTGGGTGACGGCGACCCGCATCTCGGCACCGGGCTCGATGCCGAGCTGCTCGCCGAGGCGCTGCTGGTAGGCCGCCATCGCGAGATTGGCCATTACCATGGAGGCCTTGCCCTGGCGCACGACCTGCATCAGGTCGAGCTCAGCGAGCCGTTCAGGGTGGGTCAGCGCATCGAAGCGACTGGGGCAGAGTTCCACTGCCACTGCCTGGTAGGCCTTGCTGTCGAGTTCGCTGGCGACCTGCTCGGCGCTGCTGCGTGAGATGTGCGCCGTACCGAGCAGGGTGATGACGGTATCGCCGACCCTGACCTCGCGCAGCAGTGTCGTCGGCTCGTCCGCCTTGTGCGCCGCGCTGCCCTCAACTTCTGACATGCATCACTCCTCGTATAAGGCTGGCGATGATAGCAGCCCCTCGACGGTGACAGCCCGGCCGCCGATCTTTACTATGCCTCGACGGATTTTCTGCAAAGGTCTCTCATGCGCGCACTGCCGTTACTGATGTCTCTGTTGCTCTGTGCCTGCCAGACGAACCCGTTTGGCGGCGATGTGCCTGACAAGCTCAGCCTGCAGACCAAGACGTTCGAAGATGTCGTGCGCTGGGGCGCGTTGGAGAAGATGTACCTGTTCCTCAAGCAGGATCCGGCACAGCCGCCGCTGCAGGTGCAGGACGGCCTCGACAATGTTCGCGTGACCGGCTACGAGTCCAGCCAGCTGGGCAAGATCTCGGAGACGCGCTGGGCACAGACTGCGGTGATCGACTATGTGCTGACCGATCGCCAGGTGGTGCGCCAGCTGGTCGATCATCAGTTGTGGGTGAGCGACGATGAAGGAAAGACCTGGTATCGCGAGAATCCGGTGCCGTTGTTCCGTTGAACGCCGGAAGAGGTCACGGGGAAGTGCAGTGGACGTCATGAAGCAGGTTTGTTCAATCTTTTTTCACAGGCACGCGGTGCTGCTCGCGCTCACGCTCTGCGGGTCGATATCGGCGGTGGCTGCCGACACCGGCACCGGCGACATCGACGCGCTCAGGCAACAGGTGCTCGAACTGCAGTCCCGCGTCGCGGCATTGGAGGCCCGGTTGGGGGACGTGGCGGTGGTGGTCGCGGCCGACCCGGTGCCTGGTGGCTGGCGCAAGGCGGTCAACTGGAGTCTGCTGGAAAGTGGCATGGAGGCAAGCCGGGTCGTGGAGATCCTTGGCGAGCCGGACAGCCGCAAACGCGTCAGCAAGTTCGAGTTCTGGACCTACGGTGACAGCAAGATGAGCCTGTACATGGGGCGACTCAAGAAGTGGGAGATCCCCAGCGGCATCGAGGGCGAGTGAGCGGTCAGTTGGGCGCGTCTTCCAGGTTCTGGCGAACGCCTTGACCACGCCTCACGGCTGGTCCTGACCCGCATTCAACAACGGTTCCAGGGTCTCGATCACCTCGGTACTGCTCCAGTCGAAAGCGCCGAATACTGCATAACGGATTCGATGCTCCCGGTCGAGCACCAGGGTTGTCGGAAACGCATAGATACCCCAGCGCCGCAGTGCCTCGCCATCGTTGTCCATCAGGACCGGGAACTCCACCGGCTTGTCCCGGAGAAAGGCCTCCATGGTTTGTGTGCTCTCGCCGACGTCGACGGCCAGAATCTCCAGACCGCGGTCATGAAGACGCCGATAGAGTCGCTGAAGCGATGGGATCTCGGCGACGCAGGGTGGACACCAGGTGGCCCAGAAGTTGACCAGCACCACCTTGCCGCGCAGGTCGGCGAGGTCTGTCGGGCCGCCGCGCAGGCTTGGCAGTTGCAGCGCCGGCGCCGCCCGTTCGCCCTCGTAGGGGCGGAGCAGTTCGCTGTTGTGCGGCGCCTCCGGTGCTCCGGCCTCGCCTTGCAGTGGCGCGGCCTGCGTGGGCGCGCCACCATAGGCACCGAGCATTTCCATTGCCTGGTCGAGAATCGCCGGCAGCCGCTGCGTCATTGCCGCCTCGGTGTCAGTGAACTCGGGACGGGCATAGAAGCCGTCTGCCACGTCCGGCAGGCGGTGCAGGAACACAGGGCTTCCACCCTTCTCGAGTTGTTCGATATCCTTTCCGACGTGCCAGAAACCGCCCGAATCCTCCGGCTGGAGCAGGTAGACCGGCAGATTGCTGGCACTCGCGATCGGCAGGTACTCGGCCTCTTCACCTCCCTGTGGTGTTCTCACGAACAGTCGCGGGCTGATCGCCAGCAGGCCACCCAGCGCGCCGCTGACTGGCGTCGCTGATTGCCAATGGCGCACGCCGCTCAGGGCGAGGGCGACGCTGCGGCCCTCGGCCGCGAGAAACACCTGTTTGCCACTGCGCGAGATGGCGTCGTCCAGCAACGCACTGATGGCTGCCGGGTCGATGTCGTTCAGGCTGTAGCGTCCGACCGGCAGGAACCACGCGGCATGCAGGTCCGGCAACCAGACCTCCACCCCGCGGTGGCTCAGTGCCTCCGCAAGCGCCGTGCGGCGAGGCGTGCTGCCAAATTCGGCGGACAGCCAGACGATCAGACGATCTCCCTCAGCCGGAAAGACCTGTGTTGGTATCTCTTCGCTGCCGGCGGTGACGACGAGGTCCTGCGCAGGCGCCATGCCGGCGCTCGCAAGCAGTAACAACAGGCAGAGAAATCGGCGCATCCGGGGTCACTGGAGAAGGGCAATCGGGGTGGCGATTATAGGGGAACCTCTGAAGAAATCGTGGCCCCGATCCTGGCGCCGGCACTCGCCATTTCATCATTACCGATCTTCGCAATAGCCGGCAGTTGGCTGCGGTTTTGCCTCGAACTGACGATTTCTGATCGCCAAGTTTTTTGGCCCGGGCTTTCCCACCGGTTCCCAGGGGATTCCCGCGAACGTCACGGGTTGATAAGCGGCGTCGGCGCTCGCAGCATGACGGCGCCATGAAACGCCTCGCCGACCTCACGTTCGACAACAGTTTTTCCCGTCTGCCGGCAGGGATGCACGCGCGCGTCAGGCCGACGCCTTTGCAGGGGGCACACCTGGCCAGCCTCAGTCCGGCTGCGGCCGCACTGCTGGAGCTGTCGCCGGACAGTCTGCGTGAGCAAGAGGCCGTAGCCGCGCTGAGCGGCAGTCAACTGCTGCCCGGCATGGACCCGATCGCGATGTGTTATGCGGGCCACCAGTTCGGTCACTATGTCCCGCAGCTCGGTGACGGCCGCGCACTGGTGCTCGGCGAGGTGCTCACGGCAGGGGGCGCGCGCTGGGAGCTGCAGCTCAAGGGCGGCGGGCTGACGCCGTTCTCACGCGACGGTGACGGCCGAGCCGTGCTGCGCTCGACCATCCGCGAGTACCTCTGTTCAGAGGCGATGCACGGCCTGGGTATTCCGACGACGCGCGCACTGTGCCTGTTCGGCAGTGACGAGGAGGTGTACCGCGAACGGATCGAGCGCGGCGCGCTGCTGGTCAGGATGGCTCCGAGCCATGTGCGTTTTGGCTCGTTCGAGGTGTTCTACCATCGCCAGCAGTACCGCGAGCTGCAGCAACTCGCCGATTACGTCATCGATCACGACTTTCCGGATCTGCGCGATTGCGAGCGGCCCTACCTGGCGCTGCTGCGCGAGGTGGTGGGGCGCACTGCGCGGTTGGTGGCACAGTGGCAGCTGGCCGGTTTCGCCCACGGCGTGATGAACACCGACAATATGTCGATCCTCGGATTGACCCTCGACTACGGGCCGTTTGGTTTCATCGACGCCTACGACCCCGGTTTTGTCTGCAACCATTCCGACCATCGTGGGCGCTATGCATTCGACCAGCAGCCGTCGGTTGGCCTGTGGAACCTGACGTGCCTCGCCCAGGCCCTGTTGCCTCTGCTGGATGCCGATGACGCCGATGTCTCCGTTGAGCAGGCGCGCGACGCGCTGGCGGATTACGAGCCGGCGTTCGCCGCAGCCTACGTCAGCGGTATGCGCGCCAAGCTCGGGCTGCGCGAGGCGCATCCCGATGACCCGGCGCTGGCGGCCTCCCTGCTCGACCTGATGGCGGTCAGCGGCGTCGATTACACCAACCTTTTCCGTGACCTCGCCGCCTTGTGCCTCGATGAGGCCGCCAGCGCCACGCCGCTGCGCGATCGGTTCATTGATCGCCCGGCTTTCGATGCCTGGGCCGATGACTACCGTGCCCGACTGCGTGCCGAGGGCAGCGGGGACGCCACACGTGCCGCGGTGATGCGTTCGGTCAATCCACGCTATGTGCTGCGCAACTACCTCGCGCAGCAGGCGATCGAGCGCGCGGAACAAGGCGATTATTCGGAGGTCGATTGCCTGCTGGACCTGCTGTCACGTCCGTTCGAGGAACAACCGGAGCGACAGGGCTATGCCGCCGAGCCACCCGATTGGGGGCGGCGCCTCGAGGTGAGCTGCTCGTCCTGAGTCGTGTTCTAATTCCGTTTTGTCGCCGCAATCCAGCAAACGCCATGGCCATCTCATTCAGTCAAAGACCCGGTCGTCACGAACGCCACTACCTTCGCAGGATCGGTAATCCGCTGTTTCCCGACAGTCCGGCAAGGCCGGATGACGCGGCCCTGCTCGAGGCGCAGCGCCTCGACCATGAAGAGCTGCTCGCGTTTCTTGGGGACCTGCGCGCGACGGTGCGGCGTGCGGCGGAGTTGCAACCGAACGAGGGCAGCGAGGTGATCCTCGAAATCAAGGAGCACCTTGATCGTCTGTACGAGATGTCGGCCGGCCTGGCCGAAGACCATGGCCACAACCAGGCGGCACTGGCACAGCTGCTCGAAGTGATCATGCGCAATGTCGAACGCGGTGCGGCCGGGGACCCGCAGGCGCTTGAAGAGCTCGCGCAGGAAAGGCTTGCGCGAGCGGCACATTTTGCCTTGCTCGCCAGTCCCTTGGTCGCCGATCTGCTGCATCCACAGAGTGCGATCGGTGCCGCGGACCTCGCCCCCACGCTGTTGTCGGCGACCGAAGACGAGCTCGCGCCGGCATTGCAGCTGTTTGACCTCGAACAGACCATCCAGCTGTATTCAGATGCCCGGGAGTGCCTTGCCGCACATGCCCAGGCACCGGCAGCGGCGCGCGACCGCTGCGCCCAGATCGAGGCACGAATCGCCGAGCTACGCCAGCACGCCGTGCTCAACTGACGGCTAGGTGGGGCTCAGTCCTCGCTGAGTTCGATCTCGCCGCTGACCGATACGGTCAATTCCTGGGTGCCGGCCTCTATGGTCGCCGGCGCAACACTGAAATCGGCCTTGGCCGCCTCCATCATCATGCCCCGTGCAAGCGGCATCGGACGGTTGCGGCTGTCGTTGATCTGCAGGTTGACCAGCCGAAACCCGGTCCGCCCCAATGCCCCGGCGATGTGTTTCGCGCGCGCCTGGAAACGCGTGATCGCCGTGGCGGTGAGCTCATCCAGATGCCCCCGGCGCTGCTCGTCGGAGACCTCGTAGCCGAGCGACTGGACGTGCAGTTGTGCCTGCAGCTTCGCGACCAGGTCACCGAGCAGGCGGTTGTCGCGACTCTCCAGGCGCAGCGACTGGCTGACCCGCCAGCCGCGGATCTTGTCCTTGTTGTAGACCGCATGGGTCTGGTAACCCAGCGTCTGCAGCTTGACCTCGGGATGACTCCTGCTCAGGTTGACCGCCCAGTCCATCAGGCGATTGACCTCGTCTGCCGGCGCCGACGCATCGCGGCCCTCCGCCTGGGCGCTCAACACGACGACCAGCAGATCGTTGTCCACTTCGGCGCGGGCGGATTCGTCGAGGTGGACGCGGTTGTACTGTGGTGGCTCGTTGTGGGCGATTGCCGATGTCGCGTACAGGGCGATCGACAGGGCGGTGATCGGGATCAGGCGCATGGGTTTCCTCCGGCTGGAATCGGGATGATCAGCTTAACGTCGAACGTCTGACCACGACAGGCGTGAGGAGTTGCAGATATGAAAAAACCCCGCACCGGGGTGCGGGGTTTTTTTGACCGCCGGAGCGGCCGGCAATTCGCCGAGAGGCTGAATTACTTCGCGACTTCTGCCTGCGGGGCAACCGGAGCCGGCGCATAGCCGTAAGGGGCGTAGCCGTAGGCCGGTGCGGAGTAGTTGTAACCACGGCCCCAGCCGTCGCCTGCGCCGTAGCCATTGCCGTAGCCACGCATGTTGGTGTTGCCGCGGCCAGAGAAGCTCATGCTGAAGGTGCCTTCGCCGGATGCGTCGCCGGTGCCGTCGAACACGCCGTTGGTGTAGCCGTTGCCTGCGCCGTTACCGGTGTTGTAGCCGTTGTTGTAGCCGTTGTTACCCCAGAATGCGGAAGCCTGTGCGGTAGCCAGAACAGCAGCGATAGCGATGATTTTCTTCATGTCAGTGTCTCCAAGTTTTTTTGCATGGGCCTGTGCCCGGTATGTATTCAAAATCGTTGCCGCTTGTGGAGGCGGCCGGCGGTACAGCTTGCCGTTGATGTGGTTAGTATATAAGCAAATACTAAAATGTCAATATTCTTTTTCACCGGGCTGTGGAATGCATCAATGACGAGGCCGCAAGAAACCTCATTGGCCGCTTTGCGGCGTGGCCGCTATTCTCCGTGACATCAGAAAAACTGGAGGTTGTTGCATGAGCCAGGTGTTTGATCTGCTGATCGTCGGCGGCGGTGTTACCGGATCGGCATTGCTGTACCTGACATCGAGATATACCGATATCCGGCACATAGGAATGCTGGAGAAATACGCTGCGCCGGCACGCGTCAATTCGTTGCACAGCAATAACAGCCAGACCCTGCACTGCGGGGACATCGAGACCAACTACAGCCTGGAGAAGGCGCTGAAGGTCCAGCGGGCGGCGCGCATGGTGGAGAACTACGCCACCGTGCAACCGGACATCGATCACCTGATCTTCAAGTACCCGAAGATGGTGCTGGGCGTCGGCGCCCGGGAATGTCAGCAGTTGCGCGAGCGCTTCGACATGCTGTCGCCGCATTACCCCAATCTTCAACTGCTTGGCCCGGAGGATATCCAACGGATCGAACCGGCGGTCGCCGAGTCCAAGGGGGGAATGCGGGCCGACGAGATCATCGCCCTGGGCTCTGAAAACGAATACACCGCGGTCAATTTCGAGGCCCTTGCACGTTCATTTGTACGCCAGGCACGCCGCATCGAGGGTACCGTGGTCGATGTGCGCTACAACCGCCAGGTCGCGCATATAAAGAAGGTTGGTGAACGTTTTATCGTCGATACCGGGGAAGAGGTGTTCGAGGCCCGCAGTATCGTCGTCTGCGCCGGGGGGCACAGCCTCAAGCTGGCCCACGATTTGGGCTACGGCCACCACTTCTCGGTGCTGCCGGTCGCCGGCAGTTACTACTTCACGCCGCAGGTGCTCAGGGGAAAGGTCTACACGGTACAGAACGACAAGCTGCCGTTTGCCGCGATCCACGGTGATCCGGACGTGATGGTGCCTGGCAAGACGCGCTGGGGACCGACCGCGCTGGTCCTGCCGGTGCTCGAGCGCTACAACTGGGACACTCTCAAGGACTTCCTGATGGTGTTCAAGTTCGACCGCAAGGTCTGGGACGTCCTGTACGACCTCCTCAAGGTCACCGACATCCGCAACTACATGCTGAAGAACTTCCTGTTCGAGGTGCCGATCCTGCGCCGAATGCTGTTCCTCAAGGATGCGCGCAAGATCGTGCCAGACCTGAAGTACAAGGACCTCAAGTTCGCGCATCATGTCGGCGGCATCCGGCCGCAGCTGATCGACAAGGATCACCGTAAGCTGATGATGGGCGAGGCCAAGATCGACACGGGGGCGGGGGCGATCTTCAACATGACGCCTTCGCCAGGCGCCACCTGCTGCCTGGAAAACGCCGAGGTCGATATGCGCAAGGTGGCAGAGTTCCTTGGTGCGACGGTCGACGAAGAGGCGTTTGCCGCCGACCTGCTCGGCAGTGATCATCGCCACGCGATAGAAGATCTTCCGATGCACTTCATCAGTGGTGACGACGCCGCCTGAGCGGCCTGACGCCAACTACCCTGCTGGCGACGGGTGGGATTCCTCCCGTCGCCGACCAATAATGGCGCATCAACCCGAGGACGCCTTCCATGCTGTTACGCCATTCCCATACCTCGCCGTTCGTGCGCAAGGTCGCGGTGCTGTTGCACGAGGTCGGCCTCGCCGGCCGGGTGACCTTCGACACGGTCGATGGCTGGTCGGAGCCTGCGCCCCTGACGGCCGACAATCCACTGTCGATGGTCCCGACGCTGGTGCTGGAGGATGGCGGCAGCCTTTACGACAGCCCGGTGATCTGCGATTACCTGGACCAGCTGCACGGCGGGAAGCGCATGATTCCCGAGACCGGCACGGCGCGTTGGCGGGTGCTGCGCGAGCAGGCGCTCGGCGACGGTGTGCTCGACAATGCGGTATTGATATTCGTCGAGCTGAACAAGCGTCCGGAGGAAAAACGCTGGGACTGGTGGCTGCAGCTCAAACAACGGGCGATTGAACGTGCACTCGATCACCTTGAAAACGATGCGGGTGGTCTGGTCGGGCGCATCGACCTGGGGACGATCAGCATCGCCGTGGCGCTGGCTTACCTGGACCTGCGCGGCGCGGTGGGGCAATGGCGCACCGGCCGGCCGGCACTCGCGACCTGGTTCGCCGATTTCGCGCAGCGTCCCTCGATGATCGCCACCGCGCCGCCGGGGTAACCCGCCTGTGTCGGCCGCTATCGTCTGGTTTCGCCGCGACCTGCGCCTGACCGACAACCCCGCCCTGGCGGCGGCGCTCGCGGCGCACGACACCATCGTGCCCGTGTATATCCATGCGCCGGACGAGGAGGCGCCCTGGCAGCCCGGGGCGGCCTCCCGCTGGTGGTTGCACCATGCGCTCGATGACCTTTCGCAGCAGTTGCAGGGCAGGCTGGTGATTCGGCGCGGTGCCAGCCTGGAGACGCTGCAGCTGCTGGTCGAACAGTTCGGGGCCGCGGCTGTTTACTGGAACCGCCTCTATGAGCCGGCGGTGGTTGCCCGCGACAGCGCCATCAAGCAGGCGTTGCGAGCCGTTGGAGTGGCGGCGTGGAGCGGCAATGCTGCCCTGTGGTTCGAACCCTGGGAGGTGGCGACGCGGCAGGGTGGGCCGTTTCGTGTGTTCACGCCGTTTTGGAAACGCCTGTTGGAGCTTGGTTTGCCGTCGCCCGGTCCTGCGGCGTCGGCACAGCTTGACGGGCGTCTGGCTATCCGGCCCGGCACGGTGACCCCAGGCGGCACATCATTGGCCGAACTCGGACTGCTGCCCGGCATCGGGTGGGACGCTGGCATCGCAGTCCAGTGGCGGCCGACCCGCGCCGCCGCCGAGGCCCGGCTCGAGGAATTTCTCGCCACTGACGTGCGCGATTACCCCCAGGGTCGGGACCAGCCTGGTCGCGAGCGCGTGTCGCGCCTGTCCCCCTATCTGCACTTTGGTCAGCTCGGGCCGCGCGAGGTGGCTGCCGCGTGCAGTACGGGCCGGCATTCGGCCGCCGGGTTCCTGCGCGAACTCGGTTGGCGCGAATTTGCCCACCACCTGTTGTTTCACTTTCCGCATACCGTCGGGGCGCCAATGGATACGCGCTTTGAGGCATTTGCCTGGCGCAATGATGGTGCTCAGCTGGCGGCCTGGCAGCGTGGGCGTACCGGCTTGCCGCTGGTCGATGCCGGCATGCGGCAGCTATGGCGCAGTGGCTGGATGCACAACCGGGTGCGCATGGTGGTGGCCTCGTTCCTGACCAAGAACCTGCTGCTGGACTGGCGTGAGGGCGCGCGCTGGTTCTGGGATACCCTGGTGGATGCCGATTTGGCGGCAAACAGCCTGGGATGGCAGTGGACAGCCGGCTGCGGCGCCGACGCAGCGCCATACTTTCGGGTATTCAATCCGGCGCTGCAGGGAGAAAAGTTCGATCCCACGGGTAGCTACGTGCGGCAGTGGATACCAGAGCTGGCCGATCTGCCGCCGAAGTGGATTCACCGCCCGTGGGAGGCGCCGCCGGCAATACTGCACGAAGCTGGCGTAACACTGGGGTCAAGCTATCCGCGGCCGATCGTGGATCTGAAGGCCACCAGGCTCAGGGCGCTGGAGGCCTGGGCGCGAGTCAAATAGGCTGGTCAGGGTGCAGTGCGCACCCCATCGGTCAGCCCGATTTGCGCAGCGTCTGCTGTGTGGTGCCTGCAAGGTCCAGCGTGCCGGCCTGCCGGCTGCCACCACTGGCCTGCAGCTGGTAGGCCGCGCGGCGTTTCAGGTAGGTGCCTTTGCGCAGATCGCCATAATGTTGATCGATTGCGTCGCTGCCGGGCGTTGGGGTCTGAGGAATCAGGTGCGCGTCGTGGTTCATCGGGTTTCTCATCCTTTGGAAGGGGTGACGCTCAATTCCGGCGTCTCGTTGTTGTGGCTTCCGTGTTGCCAGGCCCTATTGTATAGACCAAATCCGTGACGATTGTGTGAAGACTTCGGCACATATCGCCCGCAACCGGATTTTCTTGACCCCGGTCAGGTGCCCGACGACGGTATCCCGCAGTTAATTCCCAGTGTTGCCTGCTGCGTCTACCCGGATGCCTTCGACCTCGGCGAGTCTTTCCAGCGCAACCTCCATCAGCCAGCGCGCGCGCGCCGTCATCTGGTGCAGATAGCCGTGCAGTGCCGCATCCTGCTTGGTCGCCACCTCGCAACGCGCGCTGTATTCCTCGAATGCCGACAGCTGCTCAATGATGCTTGCCATATGGTGTGGGCATTCACATTCGAGGCTGGTGGTCACCTCCGAGAGCCGGATCAGCTGATGCGTGTCGAACCGTTTGGGTGGGATGGGTTCGGCGCTGGCCACCCGCGGGTTCCAGGTTGGTGGCTGCCAGTCCACCTGCTGCGTGTGGCTGAGCTGGCAGTGCTGCCAGATATGCTCGATGGCTACAGGTGCGCGCAGTGTCTGCAGGCCGTAGCGCTGCAGCTGGCTGACGATGTTCGACGGGCTGAACGCATACATGACGATGATGCGCTGCGCGCGACGGCGCAGTTCGGGGTTGTTGAGTTCGCGTGCTATCGGGCGATCGAGGAACGGCATTTCGATCACCAGTGTGTCGCAGGTAGTTTCGTCCTCCAGGAATGCATCGAGGTCGGAATAGGCGCCCGCCAGCTCGAGGCCTTGCGGCATCCCCTCGGTATTGCAGGCGCGTACCGAGATCGCCTGGCCGATCACGCAGACCTCGTGCTGGCCGCTGTCCGGCGGCGGCAGGTTGGCCGGTTGCGCCGAATTGAGGCGGCGGCTCAGTTCCTCTATTGCGAGGTTGGCCACCGTGCTGATCGCGTAACCCTGGTCGACCAGGGTTTTGATCATGGTCAGCCGGGTCACGTCCTGCTGGCTGTACAGGCGCCCCCCTTTGGGGGTGCGCTCGGGTTTCACGATGTCGTAGCGACGCTCCCAGATACGCAGCGTGTCTGGGGAAATGCCGGTCAGGCGTGCGACCGCGCCGATTCGATAGGAGCCGTGCGTCGCGTCGGTTGTGGTGGTCATGCTGGTCACCTTTGCGTCGTTGATTGGGTTTGCGGGGGGGTAGTGGCGGTTGGTTGCGGCGCGCGCAAGCGCTTGCGTACGGCCCGAAGCAGCGGCCCGAGCAGTGGGATGCGTTCGTAGACCTGCTGCGCTGGGTCCCAGTAGTCGCTGTGCTCGCTCACCAGATCGTTGGCATCGAAACGCACCCTGCTCACGCCGTCGATCGTGTTGCGCGCGTCTGGTGCGCCGAGTGTGAATCGCCAGTGCAGGTAGTACAAAGGGTGTTCGCCGACGCATTCGACGACCTCGAAGCGCGGTGCTTCGCAGGTCTGGAACATATGCGCGAACACCTGCTTGATCGCGGCGCGGCCACAGACGTCGTTGAACGGATCGCGAAAACGCGCATCGACGGCGAATACGCTGTCGGTGAGTGGCAGCGAATCGCGGTCGAGATTCTCGAAGAACCGGATGTAGCGTTTCACCTGTTGGTTGTTCATGTGCCCAGTACGCGCCGTTCGATGATGAAGAAGTACAGTCGGTAAGGCAGGCAGCGCAGCAGTTTCAACAGCCAGACCAGGCGCCGCGGAAAAGCAATTTCGAACCCGTTGCGATCGATCGCCTCGACGATGCGTTGTGCCGCCGCAGACGCCTCTATCAATCCGGGCATGTGGAAGCGGTTCTGGTCGGTCAGTCGGCTGCGTACGAAGCCGGGATTGATCACGCGTAGGCGCACGCCCCAGCGTGCGGCCTCCGGGTGCAGCGCCTCGGCCAGGTGGATCGCGGCTGCCTTCGGTGCCGCGTAGGGTGCGGAACGCGGCAGGCCACGATAACCGGCCGCGCTCGCATTGATCAGCACCTGGCCGCCACCCCGGTCTCGCAGCAGCGGCAAAACCGCGCCGAGCACGTAGACCGGTCCCAGGTAATTGACCCGGTTGAGGCGCTCGAACAGCGCGCTGTCGAAGTCCTCGAGTGGCATCGGCGCATAGTCGCCGGCGTTGATCATGACCAGCTCCGCGGGCTGGGTGGCGAACAGGTGCTGCGCCGCCGTACGTACGGCCCCGCTGTCGGTTACATCGAGTGGGACTGCCGTGGCACCGATGTCGCGTGCAGCCCGGTCCAGGATGTCCGTAGAACGTGCCGACAGCGTGACCTGCCAGCCGGCCATCACCAGCAGGCGGCCCACCTCCAGGCCCATGCCGGTGCTGGCACCGATCAACCACGCATGACGGGCTGCGCTACCGCTCATGCGAGCCCCGTCGGGGTCACGAGCGCGGCAATCGCGCTCACAGCGCCGCCTCGATGGCGTCGACGATGGTGCCGCTTTGCGGCGACGTCCAGCTCAGGTAGTTGTCGATCAGCTTGCCGTCGCGCCCGATCAGATACTTGTGAAAATTCCATTTCGGGTAGCGCCCGGCGGCCTGCGCCAGGCCCTCGAACAGCGGCGAGGCCTTGCCTTTCTTCACCTCTGTCTTGGCGAACATCGGGAACTTCACGCTGTAGGTCAGGCGGCAGAAGTCCTGGATCTGCTGCTCGCTGCCCGGTTCCTGGCTGCCGAAGTCGTTGGACGGAAAGCCGAGCACCTCGAGGCCGCGGTCTTTGTAGCGCGCGTACAGGGCCTCCAGCCCTTCGTACTGCCCGGTGAAGGCGCACTTGCTCGCCGTGTTGACGATCAGCACCACCTTGCCCGCGTAAGCGTCCCGCAGGTTCACCACCTCGTCGCTGTTGAGGCGTTTCACGTCGTGGTCGAGCAGATCGGTCGCCATCGCGGCCCCCGTGGTTGCGGCGCTGAACAGGAAAAATCCAAGCATTGTCAGCATCTTGAACGGTAAATGTACATGTTTCATGTGGGAAACCTTGATTTTGTTGTCTAGGTGTACAAGTATTGTATAGTCAATAGGGTCGACAACGTCAATGAAAGTCCTACGTTTCAGGGTGTAATCATGAACAAAAACAGACGAATCGCCGTGATCGGCAGTGGAATCAGTGGTGCAATCTGCGCCTGGCTGTTGCGCGAGCACGCCGACGTCTGCCTGTTCGAGGCTGCCGCGCGGTTCGGCGGCCACACGCACACCGTTGTCGACCACACACCCACAGGCCCGGTCGCGATTGACACCGGTTTCATGGTGTTCAACCGCGCCAACTATCCGTTGCTGTCTGCCCTTTTCGATGAACTTGGCGTGGCCACCCACCCGACCAGCATGTCGTTCGCCGCGTCGTTCGACGGTGGCGCGCTGGAGTGGGCCGGGACCGATCTTAATGGTCTGTTCGGACAACGTCGCAACCTCGTACGCCCGGCATTCTGGCGCATGCTCAACGGCATCGTGCGCTTCAACCGGATCGCCCGCGACAGCCTCTCACAGCCCGTGGACGCACGCCTGACCGTCGCTGGATTCCTCGATCGACACGGCCTCGACGACACCTTCCGTACGCGTTACCTGTACCCGATGGCGGCGGCGATCTGGTCGTGCCCGCAGGCGAGCGTCGCACGCTTCCCGGCACAGAGCTTTCTGCGCTTCTTCGCCAACCACGGTCTGATCCAGCTCGCCGGTCGACCGCAGTGGTTGACCGTCGACGGCGGGGCCAGCACCTACATGAACCGGCTGATCGCGGACCTTGGCGAACGTGCACGGGTGGCGTGTCCGGTGACCCGGGTGCAGCGCCGGGACGACGGCGTCGAACTGGTGTTCGATGATGGTCAGCGCGCCGCGTTCGACGAGGTGGTACTGGCCTGCCACAGT
>Ga0116162_10000916_pt1 | contig 20049 bp, 19 predicted proteins | sample AD_UKC105_MetaG_FD_89875 | JGI IMG/M metagenome (GOLD analysis project Ga0116162, IMG submission 89875) | Active sludge microbial communities of municipal wastewater-treating anaerobic digesters from Hong Kong - AD_UKC105_MetaG | ecosystem: Engineered > Bioreactor > Anaerobic > Digestate... | reverse complement strand
GAACAATATCCATAAGAGGAGGCAAAGCATGAAAGAACTTATTAAAGAACGTATCCATCGTTCAGACGATATAATCGAAAATCTTATAGAAGGGCAGTGCCTTGATAAAAACTCATTCTATTATGGAGCAGTCATTGATCACACCACAGGTTATGCAGAACCTTCACGGGGAATATCAATAGCCGGGTATTTCATATTGAAATACTGCCTTCCTGATTCAAAGTTTTATAATTATGACCTTTTCCTAGAAAGAGCAATCATAGCAATAAAGTATTCATTAAAGAGACTTCATGCTGATAATACTTTTGATCTTACATGCACTAATCCACATGATTCTACAAGCATTGCTTTCTCAGTAAGAATAGTAGCTCCTGCATTAAGACTTTTAAAAAGACATATGGAAAAGAAAGACGATGTTAAAAAGATTGAAATTGACGTTCATAATGCCTTGGTTGATTTTCTGACTAAATCAGTTGACGGAATGGTGGGAAACGGGTTTCACACACCAAATCATCGCTGGGTGGTAGCAAGCGCGCTTGCTCTTGATATGAATATCCTTGGAATGCCTGAACTTATGGATGAAATAAACAAATACCTTGATGAAGGTATCGATTGTGATGAGTGCGGTGAATATGCTGAAAGATCCATATCTATATATAATCTTACAAATAATGAGTCTCTTATAATCTTAGCTCATGAACTTAACAGACCTGACTTATTAGAGCATGTTAAACGAAACCTTTATATGACTACAAAATATTTTGAACCGGATGGAACATTGTTTACATTAAATTCAACAAGACAGGACTTTGGCACAAAAACATATCCATTTGCTCTGTTCGAAAGTTATATGGTAATGGCTCATTTAGATAATAACTCGGATTTCGCATATATGGCTAAACATATATTCGATATGTCCAGTAATAACCCATATGATATTAGCGATCAAGGATACTATTCCTTTGCAGGAAGATTCGTTCAGCACATGGAATATACTGATCATTATTCTGGAAACGTTGAAATCAAACCCTTTGACTTTTCTCATTATGACAGTTTCTTTCCTAATTCAGATATAGCAAGGATAAGAGATGACGACACTTCAATGACCATACTGGCTAAAAATGTAATGACCATGAAATATCAGTATAAGTTTTTAAGTATTCATATGATGTGTATGGCTGATGGATATGTAGAATGTGAAAAAATTGAAAAAACTGATAAAGGCTATCGTCTTGTAAGTCATGACAAGAAGACAGATATAACCTTGGATTTTGAGTTTAAAAAAGACGGAGCTGAAATAAAGGTTGATGCTAAAAGTAACCAGCCTTATCCTTGTACCATAGCTTTGATGTTTGACAAAGAAGGATGGCTCAGTTCTGATGATTATTCGCTTCAGGCAAGAATGGGTAATAACATATTTATCAAAAACAAAAAGTTCAAATACTCCCATTCTGTAAAGTTTTATCCTTATTCATTATTTATAGAAACTGATTTTGAAGATGAAGGTTTTGCAGATTTAGCAATAAGCAAAGTAATGCCTACAGATAAAAACGCTTTTACGGTATTATTTTCCGCAGAAGCGCCTTTTAATAAAACTATAGTTATAAAGAAGAGTTAATCTATTCCCAGTATTTATCTATAAGTTCCCTTAAGAGCCTGACGGCTCTTTTTGCTTTAGCTGGATTACCGCTTAGGGTATAAACATCTCTGAATATTATCTCAAGATTACAGCCTTTTGCTGCTTTTAGTGTATTAAGCATGTACTTACTATATTCATCATCATCAAAATCATACCCCACACCAAGAAAATGAGGAGAAGGTTTTCTTGAATAAATAATATTAGTGCCTCTGAGTCTCTCACCCATAAACTGCTCATCACACCATGGTGATATTGATACCTTTCTCATGTTAGAAAGATTCTTTAAGCATACATCCCATATTGGATGAACAGCTTCGCAGCAGCCATAATAAACCATACCATATTCTTTAGCAATTCTTTCTATATACGGATAAACGAATTCTTCATACATGGAAGGTGATATGCCTGTGGATTCCTGAGAGTTGACATTAACCCACATATCCTTAAGCCTTACTTTCCCGTCTTCAGGCATTTTCAATTCATGAGTAAAGCCTCTGCTTCCCGCTCCTGCATAATAGTTACCGTTATTCATGGTTAGAAGACCATTTTCTTCAAGCCAGTGCTGATATGAAAGCATATTACTAGTAATGTAGTCCATAAGCTTATGAGACATTTCAGGAGTCTCAATCATAGCTATCATCCATCTTTCCATACTCATCAGCTGTACGGCCTTTAGAGAAATCATATTTCCCCATCTGTGGAATCCGCTTTCCATCTCGACTTTTAAAATATCTCCTAATATATCCCTAGCAGCTTCAATTCTGTTAAAAGAGTTTTCTTTATTAACAGTATAAGTAAATGGTTTCAATATCTCAAAATCAGTTTCTAAATCTTTGATGGGGTACTGATATTCAAATCCTATCTCTCTTCCAAAAGAGTCCTTTGATTTTACAACAGGTATATCAAATCCAAACTCTTTATATTCAATATCCCATCCGAATGTTAAAAAATCCGGACAAACTTCATCATCATCTAAAAGTTCATGAACCTGAATGTTATTCTGAATAGCACTTTCGATATTGCGGGCAAAATCCGATTGCGTCTTTAATGGGATTCTGACATCGTCTCTAAATGATGCCAGTTCAATGATAATCATAGGTTTGCCTTTTTTATTTTCATTGTGATCATACCACCTCTTTATGCGTTCCTGCATGACAGGAAGCTTTGATATCTCCAATTGTTTTTTGGCGTAATCCCTAAGATATTCTCTTTCCCATTTCTCAATTTTATAGTTCATATTACCCCCTGATTCTTAAGATATATAATAGCTAATAAAATAACATTAATCAATGATATCAGACAATTTAACCAAAGCGCCTCATAAGAAGCGCTTTGGCATTATCTTTTAACACTATATATAATAATTTTGCTAATCCAGCTTGATTCATATAAATATTATTAAACTTCTGGTATGTTTATCTCAATCTCTCTTCCTAACTCTGCTGATTTGTTTATGCCATCAATAATAGCCTGATTGTAAAGTATCTGACTTGAAGGTATTGGAGATTCTCCATCTTCAATTATTGCGTCCAAAAATGATCTTATCTTCATATCAAAGAGATTTCCTTTTTTCTCAATTATAGGAATAACTGTTTCAACCTGTTTTCCGCAAACTTCATGATACAACTTCATAGCACCGCCGACTGATCCGTTCCAGCATTCTGTTGATGGAATCCTTAGTCCTGCTTTTGTTCCAAGAATCAAAGTATCTCCTGCTGTATCCATATTCATGGCCCATGAAATTCTGAAATCAAGTACAATTCCGCCTTCAAGCCTTACAAATGCAGCAGCAAAATCATCTACACCGAAAGCACTTGCATATTCAGGATGATTTGGATAATATTCTGGTCTTTTCCCGAAGAAATCTGACTTATAGCCTGAGACTGTAAGAGGCTTTGGATATCCTATTGCATTTAAAACCATGTCCAGTGAGTAACAGCCTATATCACCCAAAGCTCCTATTCCACCTGTATCCTTAGCTATGAATGATGTACCAAACGGAGTCGGTATACCTCTTCTTCTGCCTCCGCCTGTCTGTATGTAGTAAACATCTCCAAGCTCTCCGCTTTGAACAATTTTCTTTATCATCTTCATGTTTTCATCAAAACGCGGTTGGAACCCTATTGATAATATCTTATTCGATGCTTTTTCAGCCTTCATTATGGCAACAGCTTCATCAAGAGTCACACACATCGGTTTTTCAAGTAATACATGAACTCCTTTTTCCAAGGCATATATTGCACACTCAGCATGTGTACAGTTATATGTACATATGCTCACTGCATCCAGTTCCTCATTATCTAAAAGCTCTTTATGACTCTTGTACAGACGTACGTCTTCCAATCCCATTTTCTTGCAGAAAGCTTCAGCTTTCCCATCTATTAAGTCTGCACATGCTACAATTTTAGCATCATCACATTTCTGATATGCTGTAACATGAGGCTCTGCTATCCAGCCAGTACCAATTATACCGATTTTTAATACTCTGTCTGTGCTTTCCTTTTTCTTTTCATCATGAATCTGTTTAAACTTGTTGAGAATATCCTGTGACATTTCTTCCTCCTGTTTACCATATAAGGTTATTTAAATATTTTATACTTAATTTTGCGCATTCCAAAGCCGTTCTACCTTTTTGAGGCTTATCCTGTTCAACAACCATCCATTGCGCTCCTGCTTTAACAGAAGCTTCTAATATAGCTGGTATATCCTGCATACCCATACCTAAAGGCCTGAAACTAAATGCTTCCTGGTTATCCTTTTTTGATTCTTTATCATCTGAGTTAACACCTATAAGTCCATACATTTTTACATCTTTAGCCATATCCTGTTTATAGAAATCCTTTAGGTGAACAACAGGTGATCTGTTAGTATATTTTTCAATATATTCAGAAGGATCAACTCCCGCTACTTTGACCCAGCAGGTATCTATTTCCGTTTTTAAAAGGTCTTTCGAAATAGTATCATAAATAACATCCAAACCAAACTTTCCATTAACTTTCACAAACTCAAAATCATGGTTATGGTATAGAAGCTGTAATCCATAATCTTTTGCTTTCAGCCCAAGTTCTTCTATCTGCTTCAAAGCTTTATCAAATAAAGGTTTACCTGGTCTTCTTTCTTCTGGAAGATACGGCACTGCTATATATTTACATCCTATGAATGAATATGTTTTAAATACTTCATCTGTACTTTCTAACATTTCATCAAGAGCTACATGAGCAGAAACAGGGATAAGTCCTGTCTCATCAAGCAGGGATTTTACATATTCCGGTTCTTGGTTATGCAAAGATGCAAATTCAACCCCGTCATATCCGTATTCTTTTATTTTCTTTATTACATTCTGAAAATCTGAATCCAAATCATTTCTGACTGAATATAACTGTATAGCTACTGGTAAAGACATCGTGACCTCCTTAACGTATGTATTATTGTATCATTACAGACTGCCTGTAACAACATATATACTGCTAAGGAATATTATTTTTTTCACGACTGATTATATCTTAAAAATGACCTTCATGTTTATTTTACAAAATAGCAGATATCCAAAATCACATTCCCCAAATCATCTGGTGTTGTAAAGCGAGGACAACCATATCTCTCAAAAAACCAGTATGCACCTTTTTCATCAGGTATAATCTCATATCCTTCTTCTTCCAGCCTTTTACCGCATTCATCTTCATGCATATACAGCTCGTTCTCTTTGCCGTAAATCCAGCATACTCCAAGATTGCTTTCTGGAAAATCAACATATGAGAAGCCTTCTTTGACTTTGGTGTCTTTCGGCATAAAAATCCCTATCCAGTATTCAAATGCGTCATTATGTTTACAACGCATAAGACCCACATATGAATCTGAGTCCTCATATTCATTTTTAATTGTTGACAGCGCTTCTACCTCATCAAACCATCCGTTTTGAAACCATTCGCTCCACTTAGCTCCGAATGTGCCGTTCTGCCTGTCACTATTTGAGTATTTTTTACCTATAAAACGAAAGGCTGGAATAGTCTGTCTGTATACTTTTACTATCTGTGCCATATTTTTCTTTTTCCTTTCGCAGATATCTATTTTACATAAAAGCAAAGATCAAATACTATATTTCCGTCTTCATCCGGCACCATGAAACATGGACAACCATATCTTTGAAAAAAACAGCATGGACCTTCTTCACATTCAACAACATCAAATCCGGTTTCTCTTAGTTTTTCAATATATGTATCTTCATCGTTATATAGTTCATCTTTATTGCCGAATATAACGCATACACCAAGTTTGTTATGCTTATAGTCAATGTAATCAAATCCTTTTGGTACTGGACTTTCCTGAGAAACCAGCATTCCAATCCAGTACTCCGGGGTGCCAGTGTTTTTATGACATACAAGACCCACATAAGCGCATCCGTCTTCATATTCCTTGTGAGGTATTAAGTTGTCTTCCAATATGTCGAACCATCCTCTATTAAACCACTCAGACCATTTTGCATGAAAAGATCCATTTACCTTGTCTTCTTCGGTATATTTCTTTCCTATAAACCGAAGCGCAGGAACTTGTTGAATATAGGTTTTTATTATTTCAGCCATTTTGCTACCCCCCTTTCCTCAAGTAAATTTTCCATTTATAGTTATATCAGTATCTTTATTTTATCAGATAACGCATTTAATGTAAATTAAATACAAAAAAGTAATTTGGAAGTACTCTTTTTATGTCCTGCCAAATTTGTATTAGTGGTAAAATATACTATAGAAGGAGTGTAAGTAATTATGCGTTTAATGACATACAATATCTGCTCAGGAATGAGCTATGGTGAAGACAGAAGAAGAGATTTAAATCAATGTGCTGAAGTTATTAAAAAATACAATCCGGACATATTAGGGCTTAATGAAGTACATTACAATATAGGATTTTCAGGTTTCGCTAAACAGGCGGAGGAATTAAATAAGATACTTAAATATGAATATATGTATTATGGAAAAGCAGGTGCAATTAAAGAAGGATATCAGGGAAATGCTCTTTTTTCCAGATTTCCAATAAAAACAGCTAAAACTGTTCTTGTTGATCAGCCTTCCATATGTGATGAAGACACATATTATGAACAGCGTTCTTTCATAGATTCCATTATAGAAGCAAAAAATGATTTAAGAGTTATTGTAACCCATTTCGGACTAGCAAAAGGGGAAAGAAAAAATGAACTAAACCTTCTTCTTCCAATCTTTAGAAACCATACAGATAAATTGGTTTTCATGGGTGATCTGAATGTTGAACCAGATGATGTTCAGCTTAAGATAATATCATCTGCACTTAAGGATACTGCTGATATAACAAAAGACAATTTATATACCTGGCCTTCTGATATCCCAGTTAAAAAAATTGACTATATATTCGTTTCACAAGACATTAAGACTGATTCGGTTAATGTACCCACAACTATGGCATCTGACCATCTGCCATATATAGCTGATGTATCTTTTTAGCTATCGAAAAGTTTTATAAAGTTGTCATATAAAATCATCTGGTTTTCTTCATTTGTCAGTGAAAGACTCAAAAATCTTTCCAACTCCTTCTCATGGTCCCACATAGGAAAATCAGTCCCAAAGAGAAACTTATCTACACCAAATGTTCTGATTATATCAGTTGCCTCATCAGGTTTCAGAGCATAAAGACTTGATGATGTGTCAAAATACAAATTATCAATATCCTTAAATGATTTGTATGCTTCTTCCCATCGTTTATATCCCCCAAAATGTGCCGCTATACATTTCAAATCGGGAAACTTATTCAATATGTTTACAAACCTGTAAGGTCTTGTGTATTCATATCTGTCATCCCCTGCATGTAAAAGACATACTGTACCCATTTTTTCACACTTCTTATATGTCTTAAAAAACCTTGAGTCATCCAAGTCTGCCTTTTGAAAATCATGATGCATTTTTATGCCTTTCAATCCCTTATTAACTGTTCTCTCAATTTCCTCTTCAACACCAATAAAATCCTGATGCATTGCAGCTAAACCAATAAACTGCTTATGCTTTTTACATTCATCTATAATAAAGTCGTTTATTACAGTTACCTGAGCAGCTGAAGTAGCTACAGAACAAACCAGATATTTTTCGGCATTTATCTTTTTGCCGTTTTCAATAAGCGAGGAAGATGTTCCTGTATAGAGCATAGGAAGACCATAAAAATGTCCTATAGCTTCAGATGCCTTTTTTGCAATCTTCTCAGGGTATATATGTGAATGTGAATCAATAACTTTAAAATTGCTATTCAAAATTGCCTTCCTTTTTTTTCAAACAATGCTTAGTATTTTACACCTATTAATATAAACTTCAAGAGAATTATTAATCTGCCTGTGCTGAGAATTTTGAATTTATGGTTTCATATAACTGCTCAGTAAGTTCCAATGTTTCCTGGTTTAGCACAATAAATCCACCCTTGTGTTCTATTAGTACGTATTCTTTTACATCTTTATAGGCAAACAGCTTGTATCTTCCATATAGTTCATTTTTAAATGTGCCGCTATACATCCTTATAAGGTCTGCACCCATAACTCTGCTTCCGACACTTAAACTGGTAAGTTTTTCCACTCGTTCAATATCCACAAAATCCACTGTTACTCTGTCCAGACTGGACTTTATATTTACAGACTGGTCATCCACAATAACATTTACTTTACTGAATATAAGAAGCGCTGCTATTGCCAATACAAGTATAATTGTTATTATCATTCCAGATTTATTCATTCTGAACTTACTTTTCTTTTCCATAAACCACTCCTAAGTAAAAATAGTATAACATAAATATTTAAAAAGATGTCATCTCATCAAAAAGCTTCTTAGCATACATATCAGTCATAGAGGAAATGTAATCTATCACGGCTAATATATAATCCGTTTCATTATCCAAATTATATAAAACAGTATTTAAATATACTAATGGCCTGTCCGGTATGTCAGAATATTTCTTAAGTCTTTCGGAAAAAGATGATGCAAGTTCCGGATAAATTGACGAATATTCTGCTTTTATATATGCAAGCGTATCATTTTTTCTGTAAAAAGACATCAATTTATCAAACAAGGAATGAATGATGAGCTTTGCATAATCCTCATACATTTTCAAACGTGCATTTTTATATATATGCTCATAATTAAAAGTTTTGACTTTTTTCAACATCATAAATCCTTCATCAGAAAAACATATACCATCTTTAGCAGAACTGTTCATACACAAATCTGTTACAAGGCTGTTTATAATCGTAGTATTATTCATTGTCTCTTCAGCCTTTTTATACTGATTTAAAATCTCATCAAGACTCTTAATATCATCACTATCAAGCATCTTCAATCTTAGCGCATCTTCAATATCTCTTCCTAAATATGCTATAATATCTGATGCTTTCACAACACATCCTTCATATGTATAAGGTGAAACAGATGAAGCATTATTTATTGATTCTAGTTCAATAAAGTCTTCTCTTGGCATCAGCTGCTTCTTTTCAATCTCCCCGCAGTGAGTGACAATGCCGTCTCTGACTGCATATGTAAGGTTCAGATTATCTTCCTGACCGGAAGCATTTTGAAGCGTTTCACAGTAATCAATAAACCGTAAACTGTTTTTTTCATGCCAGAAATCTGTCTTCAGATATTGTTTGGATATTTCGTTTATTATCCTCTCCCCACTGTGACCAAAAGGAGCATGTCCTAAATCATGCCCTGCTGCAATAGCCATTATAAGCTCTTCATTTAATCTTAAATATTTAGCAATACCAAAACTAATAGAAGAAACATTGTTGACATGTTCCATCCTTGTACACACATGGTCATTCCTTGTTGCAAAAAATACCTGTGTTTTCTGCTTGAGTCTGCGAAATGCCCTGCTGTTAATTATCCTTGTGTAGTCTCTGTAAAATTCTGAACGGATATCATTTTCCCTAACAGAAATTTCTTTTTTTCTGGAAATCATGTTTTCCCATTTAGGATTCTCTTTTTTTGCTGATACATCAGTTAATTTATTCATTTAAAACCACCAGCTCGGAAGCCATCTTAGAAGCTCGATATACTCGACGCTTACTTTTACCCCGGTCATCGCTGGATAGAACGCTGCAAAAACCAGGGCGCTCAATAGGACATATAGATTAACGTATTTCTTAATTTTACTATTTCCATACATGAAATATGAAGCCATATAGACAATTGCCAGTATTAAAAACGGAACACATGCGAAATAATGATACAAAAAGGTTATGCTCCTTGGAGCAACAGCCCATGGTAGCAGGATTGAAAGATAACCTGCAAAAATAAACAATCCTCTTTTATCTCTTTTTTTAATGGATACTATTGCTGTTCCTATTAATGCAGCGACACCTGTCCACCATATTACAGGATTTCCCAACGACACAATTGTTCCCCATTGACCTTCAGCCTTTATCGGAGCTGAATAATAGTAAACCGGTCTGTACATTATAGGCCATGAATACCAGCTGGATTTAAAAGGATGATCCTGTGTTACTCCTTCATGATAACTGAACATATGCTTCTGGCTTGCTATGATATTATCAGCCATTTCAGCTATAGTGAACTTCTGGCCATCAATAGCTGCTGACTGTATTTGAAATATGGGGGTGTAAGATACTGAATATATTACAGCTGGTATTGCTATGAAGAAGAAAATGCATATTATACAAGTAAGCAAAGTATTCCTGGCTGCAAGCGCTTTTCCACCATGCACTATCCTTCCATAACCAAATGATTTCCATTCCATATATATTTTAACAAAGAAAAGGAATGCTATACCTGCTCCTGCATAAAATCCTATCCATTTAACTGATATTGCACATCCGAAAAATAAACCGGAAAAGAATAAGGGAACAAGCGTCTTTATATAACTGGTCTTTCTCAAATCCATATCCAGATAACTGGCCATGAAATAAAAAGTAAGCATTATAAACAAGACAAGATAGCTGTCTACCGTCCCAAGCCTTGTCTGCACGAAATGCATACAGTCAAAACATAATAAAGCGGCAGCTACCATTGCAAGATAATGGTTTTTGAAAAGCTTTTTACCCAGAGCATACATTAGTGGTATCATAAGTGCTCCAGCTATCGCTCCCATCGCTCTGTAACCAAAAGGATTAACTCCGAATATCTTATATGACCACATTATAATGATTTTACCCAGATGGGGATGTGTGTTCTCGTATATTGTTTCATTACCTATAAGAAATTCATAAGCTGTTCTTGGAAAATATATCTCATCAAAATATGTACTGTTCATATATGAAGGCTCATATACAAATAAATCCTGTTCATCAAAAAGATTCGTTGCTGATTCATCCAGATACGGATTTGTAGGAGTCAGTGATTTAATAGCGATTGGTTCCTGCTCTCCTTGTGCAAAAAAACACACCTCCATTATCTCGCCTCTTGTACCTCGTATGAAATTCTCTTCAGGATCCTGGTATATGCCTGAAACGACCTTGATTGAATCGGTAGTTATAGGTTCCTCAAGATTTAAGTAAAGCCATTTCAGAAATTTGCTGGCTCCTTTTTCAAGTGTTGCAAAATATTCATATCTTCCAGATTGGTCTTTATAATATAAATCAAGAGCAGTAACGTTGTACCATGTATCTCCAAGTCCTGCGAGAAATGTTATTCTTTCTATTGTTTCTTCTTGTTCAAATTCAACAATAACCGGTGAACCTGCCTTCTGCGGAGTCCAACCATTTACCGGACCTTTAGTATTACCAAGGTTAACAAGAGCCAAAACCAGATATAGCAGAGTCAGTATTAATATGGCAAGTTTTTCTCTTGTCGCTTGTCTGTTCTTGTTTTTTGTTTTCTTTTTCATATATGGGTTATTCGGAATCTTTTTTGGTCCGAAGAAGCCTTCTAACTTTTTTTCTGCCAAGATACCCTCTTTGCGTCATGCTTGTATTTGTATATAGATTATATCCTTATACAAGAGCAAATAAAAGGCTAAAAACTGTTTTTTTGAACTTCCATGATTGTTACAATACACTTAGGATTAGCATGTTCCTTCATTTTTTGAGCATCTTGTACAGACCCTCCTATAATCCCATAATGCATTGGAACAAATACTCTTGATTTAATATAGAATGTGGCTTTTGCTGCTTCCTTTGGGTTCATTACATATTTATCATCTGGAAATACTGGAATAAGCGCTACATCAGTTTCTATTTTTTTCATCTCTTCAATAAGATCAGTATCCCCTGCATGATAAATTGTTATACCATCCATCTTAACTAAAAAACCTAACCAGCCGTTTTCCTTTGGATGATTAGGTTTATTTACATTGTATGCAGGAAGAGCTTCTATTTCCAGTCCATTTATCGCAAACTTGTCATAAGGTTTAACGATAATCATATTTTCAAGTCCAAGAATCTTGGCACTTTCTGCTTCGGTTACTATTTTTGTATCTTCTTTCAGAATTTTGTTCACATCATCTTTCGAGCAATGGTCGTAGTGTTTATGCGATATAAATATGATGTCAGCCTTTTTCCCTATATCTATTTTGAAAGGATCAAAATAAATTGTTTTGCTCCCATCTACTCTGAATGATGCATGTCCAAGCCATTTTATCTTATCAGTCAGCATCTTTTCTTGCCTCCACTTTTACTTTTTCAACCCTCATGTTGTTTACTTCAAGTAAAGTCATTATATGCCCGTCAAAATCAAAACTGTCTCCCTGTTTAGGAAGATGACCCAGCATCTCAGTAGCAAAACCTCCTACTGTAGTGTATTCTGATTCATACTCTTCCTCTTCGTATCCTATCATATCAAAAAAATCATCTAAAAGCATATCTCCTGCAACAATATATGTGCCGAATTCCGTTTCAATCTTTTCCTCTTCCAGATCGTCTGTCTCATCCCATATATCTCCGACTAACTGCTCAAGAACGTCTTCCAAAGTGACTATACCCATAGTACCGCCAAACTCATCCAGCACTATTGCCATATGAGCTCTTTTTATCTTGAACTCTTCCATGACTGCAGATATACTCATAGCTTTGTAAATATACAAAGGTTCTTTCATCATTGTTTTGATATCAATTAATGCACCTTTTTTTACTGCTGCCTTTAAAAGCTTCTTTGTGCTTAATATACCTACTATATTATCCATATTACCCTGATATACTGGAACTCTTGAATATTCTTCGTTAAGAACTTTTTGTATAATCTCTTTTGGATCTTCATCAATATCTATAGCAAATACATCAACTCTCGGAGTAAGAATTTCAAATGCAAGATCATCAGAAAATTCTATTGCTGATCTTATAAGATCACTTTCTTTTTCCGTAAAGCCACCTTCTTCTTCAATTGTTTCCACTATTGATAAAAGCTCATCTTCTGTCATCGTAGGTTCCGTTGTTCTTGGTTTCCAAAGCTTTGATATTTTCTGAGTCATTTTCGTAACAGTAAAAACAACAGGCTTAAAGATAAATACGAATATCTTTAGAAATCCGGTCATTTTGACAGCAAATCTGTTTGGGTTATCATTAGCGACAAGTTTTGGGGTTATCTCTCCCAATATTAATATAACAACTGTAGTTATAGCTACGGTGATAGCTTTTATCGGCAAGGCAGAATTAGTTCTTTCCAATAGCCTTAATGCCAATAACGTCGTAAGGGATGATACGGCAATATTCACAAGATTGTTACCTACTAAAACAGTATACAAAACTGAAGAAAAGTCTCTTGACAGCTCATATGTCTTTTTCTTCTTATCATCTCCTGCTTCAGATTCCAGTCTTAATCTGCCAATATTCAAAGAAGTAAAAGCTATCTCAGTTCCTGAGAAGAAGAAGGATAATATTACTAAAACTAATATTCCGATATATATGAGTATATCCATTATCCCTTCACCTCAGTTTCATTATCCTTACTTTTTTCTTTCTTTTTTGATTCTTTCTCTTTGTTATTTTCATTATTATCTTCTGTTTCTTCCTGTTCAATTACCTTTATACTTAACTTCTCAATACGCATACCATCAAGCTCCTTTATTGTTACCAATAAACCAAAGTCCTCGAATGAATCTTTCTCATTTGGGACATTCTGAAGATGCTCCATTGTCCATGCAGAAACTGTTTTGTGTTCTATTATGTCATCGTTATATGGTATGTCAAGTATATCAAGAAGCTCATCCATGCGCATCTCACCAGCTATCTCAAGAGAACCGTCTTCAACATATGCATATTCTTCTTCAACTATATCATCTTCATCAAAAATATCTCCGACTAGTTCTTCCATAATATCTTCCATGGTTATTAGTCCAGCTGTTCCGCCGTAATCGTCTGTAACAATTACCATGTGCGTTCTGTTAGCACTCATCATCTCAAACAAAGTATTTACTAACATGCTCTGGTGTACGAATATAGGCCTGTCCATAATTCCCCTTATATCGACAGCTTCATTATTCAGCATACCCTTTAGATATTTTCTTGTCTGTAATACGCCTATTACGTTATCAATCGTATTTTCATAAATCGGCACCCTGGAATATTTTTCCTTGATTATGGTACCGTCTATCTTCTCTTTTCGCCAGTCTATATCTACAGCGACGATATCTACTCTAGGAGTCAGAATATCAGATGCGGTAGTATCCAAAAAATCAATTGCTGACTGAATAAGCTCACTCTGGTCAGATTGTAATACTCCTTCTTCTTCAATGGTCTCTATCATACTTTGCAGTTCATCTTCAGTCATTGTAGGTTCTTTTATATTGGTTCCCAAAATCTTTTTCATAAACCTGCCCACAGCAGACAATATATATGATAAAGGAGTCAGCACAATTGAGATAAACTTTAAAACAGGAGCAAATGCAATCGCATATGCATCGGCATTATCTTTTGCTATGCTTTTTGGTATTACTTCACTGAAAGTAAATATAAGAAGAGTAAGAACAACAGTTGAAACCAATGTTCCAATTTCTCCAAGAAGCCTTACTGCAAGTACTGTGGCAATAGATGCAGCGGAAATATGTATAATATTCAGAAGTATAAGAATAGAGGTAATCGATTTATCGGATTGTTCGATTATCTTCAGCACTCGTGTTGATTTTATATCGCCGTTTTCAGAATTATACTTTAGTCGGATCTTATTACAAGATGAATATGCCGTTTCCATACCCGCTAGTAGACCGCCCGCCACGATAAGGACGATCAGGGTGATACTTCGGTATATACTGTCACTATCCATTAAGGATTTTCACACTCCATTACTCAAAATATATCGATAGTTTAAGGCATATTGCTATTATTGTCAAGCGATGCTGTTTTTTTCGTTACCAAATCTACTCATTTTGTAGTATTCTTTATTATAATGATGAAAACATATACTACCTCCAAAGCAGCTGCAATAATTGGTATTCATCCCAACACCGTCCGCTTTTATGAAAAAGCAGGACTGATAACTAAAGCGATACGAAAACCAAATGGATATCGAATATTTACCGAGTTACATATAAATCAGATGAAATTGTTGAGGATAGCATTAAGAGCAGAAGTGCTGCAAAACGGATTAAGAAAAAAAGCAATTGAAATAATCATGAAAAACGCAGAATTAGATTTTTCTGGTTCTATTGAAAGTTCAACTATGTATATATATATGATCAAAAATGAGATAGAGCAGGCTAAAAAGGCTATATCTTCTGTCGAAAATATACTAAACAACAGTAGGCATTCAGTCAGAATATCGCTAAAAAGAACAGAAGCTGCAAAATATCTTGATGTTACAGTGGACACTTTGAGAAATTGGGAACTCAATGGTCTTATAACTGTAAAAAGAAAGCAAAATGGTTACAGGATATATGATGAAAATGATTTAAGGATTTTAAGCATTATAAGGACTCTGAGGTGTGCAAATTACTCATTATCATCTATACTCCGGCTCATTACATCACAACACAGTAAGACCTGTTCGAATATTGAGCAGATACTGAATACTCCTTTAGCAGATGATGACATAATATCTGCTTGTGATAAACTTATTACTTCACTTGAAAACACTTTGTCTGATGCTTATGAAATAAATAAAATGGCAAAAAATATAGAATTGAAATTTTCTAACCCTACAATATAACACCAGGGTTTTAAAATAGTGTAATATCCTCTTTGTTTACAAGGAGGTAATCAATAAATATGGAAAATTGGAAGAAAAAAACTATCTTATTCCTGGCAAGCCAGGCTATTACCCTTTTTGGCTCTTCTTTAGTACAGTTCGCAATTGTCTGGTACATAACCCTTCAGACATCCTCAGGCGTATGGGTTTCAGCTCTGACCATATGCTCTTTCGTACCGCAATTCATAGTGTCATTCTTTTCCGGAGTATGGGCTGACCGCTACTCTAAAAAAATGCTGATTATACTGTCTGATACTATGATTATGCTTTCAACTCTAACCTTAGCAATTATAATACCGCATATAGGTAAGGACACAACAGTATTTATAGCTCTTCTTGTTACTTCGGTAATCCGGTCTATTGGAGCTGGCATACAGACTCCCGCTGTGAGTTCAATGATTCCTTTACTTGTGCCACAAAAGAATTTGATGAAATTCAATGGCATAAATGCTACTGTACAGTCAGTTATTCAATTTTCAGCACCAGCAGCAGCCGCTGCAATACTATCATTCAAAACATTAACTTCTACTTTGTTAATTGATGTCGCTACTGGTGTAGTCGGCATAGGAATACTTTCACTTATAGCTATACCAAAACAGATATTTGATAAAGATGCGCTTGTTGTTTCTGTTTTTTCTGAAATGAAAAGTGGCATGAAGTATGCTTTTTCACATAAATTCATTTATAAAATACTGATAATATTCGGCTTATTCATCTTTCTTTCTGTACCTGCAGGATTCCTTGCAGCATTATTTGTAAGTCGTAACTATGGAGACTCTTATGTTTATCTTTCTATAGTTGAAATAGTGGGTTTTGCTGGAATGGCTGGCGGAGGTTTGCTGATTGGCATATGGGGAGGATTTAAAAAAAGATCACTAACCTTATTTACAGGGCTGCTCAGTTTTACCCTTCTCACAATAGCAATGGGAGTAATAGACAGCTTTATAGTATATCTATTATTAATGGCTATTTACGGAATTGCGCTTACTATGGTTCAGACATCTATAACAACAATTATTCAGGAAAATACCGAAGAAAGTATGCAGGGTAAGATATTTGGATTTTTAAATGCTATGTATTCAGGATGCCTGCCAATAGGAATGGCGGTATTCGGTCCCTTATCTGATGTGGTGTCTTTAAGATTATTAATGATTATTACCGGTTCGTTAATGGCAATTATAGCGTTTTTTGTAAATTATGATAAATCAATAAAATCAAACTGAATTTAAGGAAATACTTCACCGTTAATCATTACATTTTTTACAGTAACATCAATTCTTAACATGTTAAGAGCTGTAGCGTGGTCCAGCACATTGTATATCTTTTGCTGGACCATTTTTAAAGTCTCTAATATGTCATAATCTATATTAGCAGTAATATTTACTTCTAAAGCTATTCCTTCAGGTCTGTTTATAACTCTGAAACGGGTCATACCCTCAAAACCATTAATCGCTGTACAGCCATAATTAGCTATCTGAAAAAGAGTATTATTGGATATTGTATAACCTCCAAGATACGAAAATGTAGGACGAACTATAGTCTTTGTTCCATCAGGTTCATATTTTGACTTATCTCTTCTTCTGAATATATATAACGGGTCAAGCAGATATCCTGCAAAATCCTTCTTTATCTCAAATGTAGGAACTGGTATAACATGTTTTCCTTTTTCCTGTCTGCTCTTAGTCGCAATAGCGATTTCTTCTTCATCAGAAATATCTGTTATTCTAATAATCTTCTGTACTGATGGTATTTCCAGTCTTTGCGCTATCTCATTAACCATCTTGTCTGATGTACCCAATATGAGGATGGAGTCAGCTTTACTTGACTTTATAGCTTTTACAACTTCTTTTCTATGTTCATTATCATCAAAAATCGCACGCTTAATTGAGGCAATTTTAGTTGCTTCCTTTTTTGCGCTTGTTCCTGCTATGACTCTGTTCTCACTTATTAAAAGACCATCATCAATTATATGGGTAATACCCATATCTGAAGCAAGCAATGTGGATTTATGGCTTTTGCCTGTCCCGCTAGGACCGACTAAAGCATATACCTTTATAGCAAACCTCCAAACATTTATATATTCTGATTATACCATATCATATGGACTATTCAGATACTGCTAATCGCAGTTTTTAACACACTTGTATATATGATATCCTGCACTTCTTTGAATAATCTCACTGTTTCCAAAAAGATCATTAAGTTTATTTTTTGTACTTTCTGAACCTTGTTTCTTTTGTATAACACAATAAAAGGTGCCATTTTTGTTGAGAAGCTCGTATGCCCTTTCATAAAACGCGAATACTGTTTTCTTTCCTGCTCTTATCGGAGGATTAGAAACACATATATCTGCTCGTTCCAAAATCTGCTCATTAACAATATCTTTTTTAATAGCATAAGTACGTTTTGATGCATTATTATCAATATTCATTTTTGCCAAAGTAATAGCTCTTTCATTTATGTCATATAAATATGTGCTGTTTATCTTCAATAGCCTGTTAAGAACAATTCCTATTACACCTATGCCACAACCTAAATCAGCTAATGATGGTTTTTCTTCATTTGATAATCCGCTCTCAATCATATCTGCATCTTCTAAAACAGTATCAATAAGCAGTCTGGATCCAAAATCTATCCCCTGTTTGGAAAAAACTCCTGAATTTGAAAAAAACTGAAACTGCACTTCATTTATATTTACAGCATATCTGAATACATTGTTTTTCGAAATCGGTTTATCTGTATAGTAATGGTCTGTCATATCTTCCCTTTCTTCTGCTAAATATGAAAAAGGGCGGTCATGCCGCCAGTTCTCAATGCTTAATGTTTCCTGTTATTCCTCGATTGGAGCATCGACAGGACATACGTCTGCGCATGCACCGCATGAGATACAAAGCTCTGCGTCTATGACATAAATGTCATCTCCTTGAGTAATTGCGCTAACTGGGCACTCTGCTTCGCATGCACCGCAGCTGATGCATTCATCAGTAATTCTATATGGCATGTTTCACCTCCTATAGTTTCTTATGGCAAATTATATAACTGCATATTTTAAAAAGCAACAAAGATAAGACAATTTACATATATCTATTTCGAATAGGGTTATATCTGTTTGTTTATGCCTGTTAATAATTTCTTGTGAGTAACATCAATAAGAAATGCTCCTAAAGGTGCTGTTATAAGTATCGAAACAACTGCAAATGTTAACACTAAATCACCACAGCTTAAACCTAAAGATAATGGAATAGCACCTATTGCAGCCTGTACTGTCGCCTTTGGTATCTGTGAAATCATGATGAATAATCTTTCTTTGCTATTGAATTGGGTTTTTATTCCGCAAAGATATGTACCTGCCAATCTGAATATTAGTCCTATAAAAATTAAAACAACGGTAATAAATCCCGCATTAACCACATAGGAAATATCAACTTCTGAACCTACTAGTACAAAAAGCGCTATTTCAGCAGCTACCCATAGTTTTACAAACTTACCTGATAATCTTTGAGCTAATACAGGATATCTGTTAAAAATAATTATACCCAGAGCCATTATAGCCAATAATCCGGAAAATCCAATAATACCTGAAAGCAAATCTTCTAAAGGCATAAATAAAATAGAAATGGAAATGAGAATAAGTACTTTTATAGTGTCCCTCATGTGATACTTTTTAAATAGCCAGACTAAGATAAAACCAATACCTATACCTCCAATTAGTCCTAATACTATAGAAACTGGTATTTTTGTTAAATCAGAAATGGAAAAAGAACCACCAGTTGCAATGGAAATTAGTGAAGTAAATATAACTATTACAAAAACATCATCAGCAGAAGCTCCTGCAATTATCATTTGAGGAATAGCTTTGTCAGTCCCATATCCCTCATCTATAAGTTTACTCATTTTTGGTATTACTACTGCTGGAGAAACAGCTGACATTACAGCACCTATCAATCCAGCTTCTAAGTATGTAATACCTAGTAACATAGGAGCAAACACAATAAAAGCTATGATTTCGAGACTTGCCGGCACAAATGACATCAAAATTGCTGGTCTTCCTACTTTTCTTAAGTCATTAAGATTCATAGACAACCCGGCTTTTAGTAAAATAACTATCAATGCTATAGTTCTCAAATCAGCAGATATATTTAAAATTGAATCATCAAGCAGATTTAAAACATATGGGCCCAGAACAATCCCGACAATTAACATGCCTAGAAGACCTGGCAGTTTAAACTTTATTAAAATACCTGAAAGCAATAAAGCGCAAAGAAAAATCAAAGCTAT
>Ga0116162_10000915_pt1 | contig 20069 bp, 12 predicted proteins | sample AD_UKC105_MetaG_FD_89875 | JGI IMG/M metagenome (GOLD analysis project Ga0116162, IMG submission 89875) | Active sludge microbial communities of municipal wastewater-treating anaerobic digesters from Hong Kong - AD_UKC105_MetaG | ecosystem: Engineered > Bioreactor > Anaerobic > Digestate... | reverse complement strand
TTCATCGGATGGCCGGGAATGTCAAGGGTTATCAGAGGGATGGTTCTTTCAATCAAACAGTCTGAGTATGTTGAAGCGGCACGAGCAATGGGTTATCCAACCGGAAGAATCATCTGGAAGCACATCATTCCGAATACCAGTACCTATATTATTGTTTCAGCAACATTGTCCATTCCGGGATACATTCTCGGCGAAGCCGGATTGTCTTTCCTCGGGTATGGGATCCGGGAACCGCAATCAAGCTGGGGTCTCATGCTGGCGCAGGCACAGAAACTGTCTGTTCTTGAACAGTACCCGTGGCTGCTGTTACCAGGTGTGTTCCTGTTTGTCGCCATTCTTGCGTTTAATCTCTTTGGTGATGCCATGAGAGACGCAATGGATCCAAGAGCACTCGGACATTAATCCGTTAAGTGTTTACCGAGAAAAATCATAGAAATAAAAAGAACGGGCCAAAGGTCCGTTCTTTATTTAGAATCCACCGGGGTGTGGGTGAAGTTCGGTAAAACAGTCCTTTTATGAGTTCTCACAGAACTCCACCCCCGCTATAGGCGGAGACTTAAAAAGGGAAAGGAAAGAGAAAAATGTTCAACAGAGAAAAAACAGATTTTGCCATAGAATCCATCGATCCACACAAACGAATCAGAAGAAGCTGGATGTTCACCTTCTTCGTCATAGCGGTCCTGTTAATTGTGGCCTATGTCATCACCACGGTAAACACCGTTCTCTACGAAGACTATGAAGATGAGTTTATGGGGTTGAAAATGCGACTAATCATACAAAAGACATCAAGTGCAGACAGAATAGCGGAAGAAGCGTTTGCAGAATTCAGAAGGGCGTATGAAAAATACACCGATCAATATGGGATCTTTCCACTTGATGACTATGAAGATGGAAAAGTATTTTCGTTTGATGAAGAAACAACCACTCTGATAAAAGAACTGAATGCCATCGCGGAATCTTCAAAAGGGCTTTATGATTATACAATAGGAAATATCGCCTTATTGTATGAAAACGAAAAAATACCAAGTGAAGAGGCTATCGATAATCAGCTTGAACATGTGGGATTTTTCAACGTACAGTTTACCGAAGAGCAAACACTCAGATTCTACAACAACGTAAAACTATACCTCAGACCCATCGCTCTTCCATATGCCATGGACGCGATCAAAAGTTTTATTCTTGAGAGAGATGAAAAGCAGACCGGATACATTCAGGTTGGCAGAAATCTATGTATCTTCGGAAGAAGAAATGGCTCGACAGACTGGATGGATCAGATACCCGTTAACGGAGAGGACGAAATCGTTTATCTCGGGGGTGGGTCTATCTGGAGAGGAACGACAAGAGAGATCAACCCAATCAACGGTGAATATACTCAATCCCTGTATAATTGGGGGATGGTAATCACCGATTCATGCGTGAAATCAAAAACGGCACTGATGACACTCTCACTATTAAAACCAGATCAGGTTGAAGACTATATTAAACAATGGAGCCTCATCTGCGCGTTGGACTATGATGGAAAAAATCAATACTACAACAAGTTCGACAAAATTTTTTACAACGATAACGGATTACTGGATTGAATAATCCAGTAATCTAATTTTCCCAATAACCGTTCGTATCGTTTACTACCAGAACGACGGATTCGACCGTTATATCAACCTGATCACTGCCTCCAGCCGTATAATGCCAAGGGGAATCATCTTCATCGCTGACACTTATAAAATCACCCTCATTGCTGGATGCAACCCGTACACTTCCATCCGGCTGAAGAACCTTCTCTGCTCCAAGCGGAATCAATTCCCGACTAACCAACTGAATATGAATAACATCATCAGTATCATTTTGAATTTCCATAACGACATGGTCCTGAGCCTGTGACATCGGACAACCCGCAGCAGAGAAAACCACCACAAAGAAAATTAAAACACAGACAAACAGAAGATTTTTCGATATTATTTTCATAAAGCTCACCTCTTATTCTTCGTTATTAATATTATAGCACATGACAAATCGCTGCCTTTTCATCATCATCTTGACAATGAACACCTATCAGCAGAAACCATTTCAGAGATGGAGGCTATATGAACTAGTGAATAGTTGAATCTAAGTCTCCCAATATCCATTTGTACCGTTGACGACGATCACTTTACTTTCAAAAATGATTTCAGTAAGATCTTCTCCACCGGCAGTATAATGCCATACATCACCATTTTCTTTACTGATACTAATATAATCACTATCAGTCGTTGCTCTGATCTGATCGCTTTCACCCGGTTTAATCTCATAATAGCTGCCAATTGGCATCTTTTCAGTATCAAGTACCATAACACGAATGGTCTCAGAGGTTTCATTTTGAATTTCTATAAACGTGCCGATATTCTGATATTGAAATAATGGGCATCCTGCTGCTGTAAAAATAACAACAAAAAAAACTAAAAAACTTACAAACAGAAAATTTCTTGTAGTTTTCATTATAGGACTCACCTCTTATTATGTGATATTCTATTTTATCATATAATACAATTTGGTTAATGAAATAAATTATAAATTCTTTCTGAATGTTATTTCCTTTTTTAACCTTGTTAATAGAAATTTGTAAGATTATTATAATAATAATTTATAATTCGGAAAAGATGGCTATTATTTTCTCTCTTTCAGGAGAAGTGAAGATAACCAGAACATCATAAACACTATAATCGTGTTTAGAGAAGCAAAGGCCTGGCTTTCAAGATAATACCTGTGAGCCGAAAGGGAATAGTTTACCACACTTGCCAGCGGGAAAAAATCTCTTATCTGCATGGTATAGGAAATGGTGAATTCACCGTATATAACGGCAAATATCTGAAAGAAAACAGCGAGAAAGGTCGGTAGAAGAATTGGCAGTTTAATGGCAACGAAGGCTCTGATTTTTCCTGCACCATCCATATAAGATGCTTCCAGCAATTCATTTCTAAAACCCCTTACATTTTGAAAAAGGAAGGAATAGGCAAGGGGAACGGATATCAGGATATATCCGGCAACAATCAGCAAAGCGTATGGGACACCATAAAGAATATTCATATACAACAGGGCCATTGCAGTAAAAGCACTGGAAATACCAAGGATGGGAAGAATGACGTAATCTGTCAACTTTGTTTTCAGGTTAATCAGAAAATATCCCAGGAATGTCGAAACAGTAGCAGTGATAGCTGCAACACCAATCGAGTTTACAATTGATTTGACAACATCATATTTCCGATTTATCTTATCAGAAAACAGATTCAATAAATGTGTCAGCGAAAACCGACCGTCATGCCAGTCGAAGATGATTCCGGATAAACCGACAAAAATCATCATGTATTCAAAAGCACAGTAAGAGACGGTAATAATCTTTTCAAAAACAGATGTTCTGACATTCAATCGCTGTGGCTGCTCATTCTCATAAGTCTCTTTCAAAAGACTGGAACAGATATAATTCAGGATAAACAGGATGCCAAACTGGAAAATGGCATAGAACAGGGCCTCCGAAAAATCAAACCGGCCCCTCAAGGCGTTTGCGATAGAGACTTCAAGGGTGGAAAACTGTATTCCGCCAAGGTTGAGTACGACGGCAAAGCTCATGAACGAATAGGTAAACACGAGAAAAAAGGCCTTCAAAAGGGATGGCAGGATTAATCTCAGATCGATTGACATCAGGCGCTTGATCGTTGATGCGCCATCAAGCTGAGCTGCCTCTATGACTTTCGGATTGATGCTCATCAGTGCATGAGAGATGTATTTCACAAATATCGGAGATTCGTAAAAGATATGGGCTATGATGATGGCCTTTAACGTGTAGAGGATCTCTACATTCAAACCCATGGCATGTAAGATACCGTTTTGTGAAAAGATGACACTGAAGGCGATAACCATGGATACCGGCGGAAAGAAGAACGGGATAAAAATAGAATTCTCAAGGAGTTTTGAGATGAAATTGTCATTCTTTGCGCAATAAAGTGATGGCACAATGGCTGCGAAAAACGCGGCAACTGAAGACAACAGTGCCTGATACAGTGTAAACCAGAGGACCCGAAGAAATTTCGGGTCCTGAACCGTGGATAAGTCGCTTATATTGAAGAAATCTCTGATCATCGTATAGAAAGGAAATAGAACGACCATTAAGGCAATGATCAGAAAAATCAATTGAAGCCCTCTTCTGTTTCTCAATACATTATCTGTTCCCATTCGTCAAGCCACTTTTCAAGATTTTCTCCTATTTCAGACGCATCTATCGAAAGGATCTTTTCCGGTTTAACCGCATAGTCAAAGGACTCCGGCATTTCCACGTCGGTAACCGGGAACATCCACTGATTGAGTGGTATGTCTCTCTGGACTTCATCGGAGAGGAGAAATTCTATAAATTTTCCTGCGAGGATCTCATCATCCGTCCCTTTAACGATTCCGGCTCCTTCTATCTGAACATACGCCCCTTCATCAGGGATCAGCGTCGTATAGGTTGTTGACCCGTAATATTCTACCGAATAAGCACCATCCGTTGCATAACTGACCATCATCGGGGCTTCACCCGCTTCAAATTTCGAGAAGGCCTCACTCCAACCGGAAGTAACCGTCAGGATAGACGGTTTGATCTCGCGCCAGAACTGCTGCCAGTTCTCCCCATAGATTGCAATCGTCCAGAGGAGGAAGGATTGTCCGGTACTTGAGCTTCTCGGATCCTGTATGATGAGGGCATCTTCGAGTTCTTTCAAGGCTTCAAAAGAATGGATTGTCCCTTTCATCTCAGAAGGGTTTGTGATGATGGCAATCGCACCAAAATCGTAAGGATAGACATGCCCCGTTGCATCAAAGATCAAATCAGGATTTGTAATGTTATCAAGATTTGACGGGACAAATTTTAACAGCAGGTCATTTTCTATCGCCTTTACCGACATACTCTGATCAAGGCCGACAACGACATCCGCCTGGGGCCGCTTCTTTTCAAGAATGAGTCTTGAAAGCACATTACCGCCATCACCAAGTGTGATGACCTTTACCTTGCAGTTCTCCCTTTCTTCAAACTGACTGATTAGATGATCTTCTATCCAGTCCATGCTCTCATACGTATAAACGGTTAATTCTCTGGAAAAACTCATAACGGTCAGACACAGCATTGCAAAGATCAGTACTTTTTTCATTTTAATCCCTCCGTAAAAATAAAACACCCTACTGTTTGACAGTAGGGTGCATCGTATATATTCTCTCCCTACGCCAGCATTATCTGGATCAGGTTCACAGGGTCGGAACGAATCCCTCTCAGCCTTGACGGCTCCCCTTTTATTTACTTTTCCCAAGCGACCTTCATCGCCGGTATATACTAACAGAATTACCGTTTCATTTTAGTTTCATTCATGAAACAAATCATAAACACCTGCAGGAACCGTTCTAATTCCTGTCACCACAATGAAAATCAGAATGATCAGGGCATCCCGACATACTGTATATGTGCGCCTGAATTTCCCGGGTCCGTATAAGATGTGACCAGTGTCTTGACAACCGCACCACCACCTCTCAGGTTTGTACTGCCTCCCGAATAGATCTGTGTGGAAAGGGGATCAAAGGAAGAGTCTCCGCCAAAACCATAGGCACCGCTGCTCTCTTTGAGCATCAGGGCTATTCTCCAGTTCGTCATGAAATCACCGAAGGAAATAGAGGAGGCATAGGCATTCAAGGCATTCTGTATACAGCTGTAATCATTGGCATAATCTTCTATGATCTCCCTGTAAATCGCATTTCCCTGTCCCATCTGTATCCTGAAATACTGCATGAAGAGGTATGACAGGGAATAATTCGCGAGCGTATCTCCATAATCATCCCAGTAAAGGAGTGAATGACCGTTCTTGATACTCGGTGAGGAGTTGTAATAATTAATCCTTCCGGTCATCTCGGATGAACCGTACACGAGTCTTTCAGCGGCCATAGACAGGCCCTCATCTATCCACGAAGGCATATCATCCCCGCCTTCAACGAGATAGTTCCTGTTGAAGTTGACCATGTGCTGGAACTCATGTGCCAGGGTAGAATAGGCCTCACTCACATCTATCGCATTTGATTGCGGGTAATGCATCGTCGGATAGGTATCGATATAGAATATTTCCATCAGATTCGATCCGGCCATGTTAAAGAGGTCTCTTGCCCAAAAATACCCTCCAACATAACTGCCCGTACTGTCAAAATCATCCTGTATGTCAAACATCAGAATGGCCACTTTTCCATCGGAATTAACATCGGACGGAGTATAGAAATTAGAGGTAACCTGCGGATAAATCACACTGTCAAATTCAGAAGCGGCCTGCTGTGCCTTCGTTGTCGTGATCTCTGAGGTGTTCTGAGCCCACACTTCACAACGTGAACCGACAGCCTGCAGAGTAGCCGTGATGGTCTGATCCGAATCGGTCTTGAAATTGTAGACCGTAAACTGTCTCGTATCTCCAACGGCTCTTGATACCAGTTTTCCGTCTTCAGAATCAACGAGAAGTGATCGGTCAAGTTCTATATCCCTGTTCATCTGCGGATCAATCCGGTAGGCTTCCAGAGGCAGACCTCTCGGCATGGCATACTCCGTATTCCTGGGACTCAGCATCCTTTCAGAGGACAGACTTCCGGTATATTCGGTTGAATCGCCATTGGACGATTCGTTGCTGATCAGCAGGTAATTCCCCGAATACGGACTCGTAAAATCGACTCCCGTCTGAGGTGTATCCCCCGAAACGGAGAAACTCCAGATCGAACCGGCTGTCGATCCGTAAGTATTTTTTGCAACGATCTTCCAGTAATACGTCTGGCCAATCGAAAGTGTTGAGGGTGAATAAGTAGAAGCGGTCTGAGCGGTAGAAACCTTTGGCGGATTTGAACTGGTTCCAAAGTACACATCGTAATTATCCGCTCCGGTGGACGACCAGCTGAGAGTCGGTGTCGGATTCTGAATATTGGATCCGTTTGATGGACTGGGATTTGATGGGACACTCGGCGGATCGTCTGTCGTTTGTCCGTCACCGGTCCAGATTTCATCGATATACATGCTTCCCCAGTACATATTCAGTTCTACTTCGTTTTCACCGGAAGAGAAATAATCTGATTCGATGATATACTGTCCCCAGCTCGCTGACATGACAAAATATCCCACATAATCCCCGTTGATATAAACGTCGATTTCCGCATCATATCCCTGATCTCTCAAACCGTAGGCGTTAAAGTAAAAATCTTCCGCCCCGTTAAAGGTGAAATAAAGAGATCCGTCATATCTCACCTTCCAGTGAGGAGGGGTTGGGTTATTGGTATCGAAATAAGCCCGGTAATAATCGAATTCCATGTCCCCTGTCACTTCAGGGGTAGCCGTTTTCAGAACCACTTTACCGTCTGAACTCGACGGGGTATCACCGGATGCCGTTGTGAAATCCCAGACATCTCCCGTTGTGGTTCCGTATGCGTTATGGGCAACGATTTTCCAGTAATAGGGCTGGCTGACATTCATCGTCCCTGGGTTGTAATTGTTGTAAGACTGCCCCGATGAAACAAGCGGCGGAGTCGAACTGGTTCCAAAGTACACATCATACGATGTGGCACCGGAAGAACTCCATGAGAGAGACTGTGAAACCGAAACATTCGAACTACCGTCGGACGGAGTAGGACTTGACGGCTTTGAAGGCGGATTTTCAGAGGTTCCTGAATAGCTTCCCACCACGTAATCAGAGTCCGTATGATTACCCTGTATGGTCTGATCATTTACCCCGTAATTGGATTGCATGTATTCGCTGACTTTATCCTTCGAATAATTGTACAGCTCCCTGTGGGTAACATTTCCATCCGCAACACCACCGGGGCCGTAACCGTCCGCATTGTAAGTGGCATCAAATGATCCGTTCGGATTGGATGATCCGACGTTTCCAAGACCATCACAGAAGAAGAAGCTGAAGAAACCGTGATTCAGATTGCTGTCTTCGTTCGAGTATTCATCGATTGCAGAACCGGCCAGGACATAATACTCGTACGGTGAACTGTAGGTTCCGCGGTTCGTCTCCGATTCTTCAAAAGCACTCAGTACACCGGCTCTGAACTGCGCCATCTGCTGGAGCTTTTCTTCCGTTGTCAGGACTCTCCCGGAACTCATATCCGTAAAGTTCCCTGACTGACAGGCATCGATCAGGACGATTTTCGTCCCGTTGATGTTATCAAGCAGTGTTCTCAATTCACTCATACTCATATCTGAACCGTCGGACAGATACATCCTGGACTGACCGGACTCATAAAAGCCGTGCCCCGAATAGTGGAAGACGAAGACATCATCCGTTTGACTGCCGGAGACATAAGAAGTGAGCCAGTTCTGTATCTCGCTCTTAACGACATTTCCCGTTTCTTTCTGAATCGAAAAACCTTCTGAAAGATTTTCAAAGGTTATCTTGATTTCATCCGCATCATCATCCGTTGCGGACAGATCACTGCTGCCGCCGTAATCCGTCAGACCCAGCGTAATTCCCCTGTAAGAGGCATTCCCCGATGGGGCGGCCTTGGTTGTAAGATTCCATACACTGCCGGAAGTGCTGCCGCCGTTGTTGTCCTTGGCCACAACTTTCCAGTAATACAGTGTGGTGTAGGAAAGATTGCTGACGTTGAAACTCGTCCCCGATACAGATCCCTTGAATGTGGTCGGATTGCTCGTTTTATCCATATAGACATCATAGGTCACAGGATCACCGTCGGCATCGGTTGAAGCCGTCCAGGATAAAGTCAGAGAGGTTTCCTGATCGGTGCTGCCGGATGCCGGATTCGGACCTGTTGGTGCTGTCGGTGGATTATTGGCTCCCGGAATTGTCCGGAAGGTCCAGATCGAACTGGAAGTTGTGTTCGAATGGGTATCTTTTGCCACGACCTTCCAGTAATACTGTGTATCGTTACTCAAACCCGTTCTCGAATAAGAGGTGCCCCCAAGATTAGAAATGACGAGTGACGGATTTGTAGAAGTTCCAAAATAGAAATCGTAAGCGACCGTATCCCCATCCGGATCGGTTGATGCGCCCCAGGAGAGAGTAACAGATGTATTCACTCCGGTTGCACTGTCTGATGGTGAGGGATTGATCGGTGCCGAAGGTGGATTATTTGTTCCCGCCAGTGTTGTAAAGCGCCAGATGTCCCCCTCCGTACGGTTATTGTTGCTGTCCTTTGCCACAACCTTCCAGTAATAGGTGGTGGAGTTTGAAAGTCCCGTGAACGTCGCCAGTGGGGTATCTACCGTCATGACAAGCGCCTGAGGATCTACAACGGTTCCGAAATAGACCTCATAGGAAATGGTATCATTTTCCGGATCGGTAGAGGCCGTCCATTCAAGAACGGGATCCGTCGAGACATTTTGCGCATTGTCAACGGGATCCGGATTTCCCGGAACAGAAGGCGGCTGATTGTCGTTCGTCGGTTTTGTCAGGCCATAATTGTTTGCGAAAACGATAAAATCGATGATATTAACGGCACCGTCCGGATTGGCCACATCATAGATGCCATCCCAATCCCCTTTAAAATAATCCTGAGCCGGTCCTATATCATAGAGCGTCTCATAGGTCCCGTCGCCTGATGATGAATTGTAGTGAGTGACAAAGGCGAGAAAATCCTGTATATCCACCTGATCATCCGAATCAAAGTCACCGAGCAATTCCGGTGTCAAGCTGCTGTTGACCGTTATGCCGCCGTTGTTGAAGGCGGTACCAAGCGAAACGGCACTGGAGTTTAAGGCGGAGGTTCCGCTGAAAGTAACATTGGTCGTCGTGTTGGTTGAAAGGGACTTCATCCTGAGTTTAAACGAAAGCTCCTCGGTGATATTGACCTCTTGTTGAAAAACGAACGACAGGGTTATACTGTTATTCGTCTTACTCTTTATAAGAAGCGCCGGCTGAAAGGTTCCAAGCACTTCAAGATAATTGTCCCCATATGCCGGATCGACTATGATATAATTCGGGTCAAAATTGAGTGTGAATTCGAGTGCCTGAAGCGTAGAGAGGTTTTTGGTGTAAATATACAGATCAAATGACTGATTCGTGTTAATCTCCGTATCGAGGACACTGACCCCGTTTGGTAATGGAATAGAGGCCCTCACGCTGTCGCCGTCAATCACGTTCACGCTGATAATATCCTTTGAAGTGATGGCCGGAACGGTAAACAGAAAATCGCCCCTCCCGATGACCGAATCGGGATTGATCAAGGCCAGGATGATCCCTGAATCTGTCCGTTTCCTGATCTTCATCAGATCGGGATTCACAGAGATTTGATCGAGTTCGGAAACAAAGTCAGCGTTGAAACCTATTTCCAGCGCCTGAAAGACATCATCCGAATAAACGTTGTAAGCACCCGAGCTCTGAACGGCATACAATTCGTCGGAAAGCTCTTTTCTTAAAGATGTTTCCATACAGGCTGTGAAGATAAGCATTATGACAAGGAATATAATGGGATAGATGATTTTTTTCATAAGACACACTCCTCTCTTTCTTTATTCGATAAAGACATAACCTATATCTGATTTGTTAAAATTTATCTGACTGAAATTTTCATTAATCGCCTCTGACGAATTGTTTATCGTTATGCTGTACACGCCTGCGATTGCACCGGCATCGCAGGTAATCCTCAGAAATTCCTGATGGCTCAGGCTGAAATTGGCTGAACTGGAAATGGATATCGTAATGGTGCCGGTCCCTTTCGTGATAATTCCCAGTGCGTTTGAGATGTTCATCAGGGCGATATCCCCCTGGCCATTCGGTGCAATATCCAACCGGGTCGGATCATAATCCAGGATGATTTCTATCCCTCTCGCATCGGATACCGTTCCCGATAAAACAAGTGTAAAAGAGCCGTCTGACGTAGCCTGCAGGTCTTTTATCTCCACATAATTACCGGATTTCTGTGGCAGGGTGCTGAACGCTCCCGTTGCGGATTCAGATTGACCATAATCATTTTTGGCAATCACTTTCCAGTAATATAGCGAAGAATATGCGAGTGATGTTGAAAGATTATAAGAATTTTGCGTGAGATTCTGAGCCAGGTACTCTTCCGATTCACCTGACTTCCAGAGTTTAATATCATACTGATCGGCATACAGTGCAGCTGCCCAGTTCAGGAGGGGCAGAATTCCCTGCTCGGAATTCAGCGGTGATAACAGATTAAAGACAGCGGGGGGAAGAGTACCCGGTACTACCGGTCCGACATCGCAGCTGCTGACAATCATTATCAGTAAAAACAGAGAAATTAAAACCATCAAAAATCTTTTCATAATTTCCTCCTTTGAATCCCATATTTAATTACCATCGATTCTATTTCAAAGTTCTAATAAATTATAACGAAAAATACTCTCAATTTGATGTTGATTGAGCATATTAATGTTAAAGCATTATGAATATTTAAATTAAGATAAGGTATTATATAACATTTAAAGGAAGTTTCATAAAACACGAAATGCCCCGGAAGTTTCTTCTGCTGCTCCCAAAAGAAAGAGGTCCGGAAGGTCGGACCCCTTTAGAAAAATTTATCTCTGCGAAACAATTCCCACGATAAAATCAGAATCCGTATGATTTCCCTGTATCGTCTGCGTATTTTCCCCATAGGTGGATTGAAAATAGCTACTGACCTTATCTTTGGAATAATGATACAGTTCACTGTGTGTGAGTTTTCCATCCGCGAGGCCGTTGGGGCCGTAACCGTCCGCATTGTAAGTGGCATCAAACAGACCCGAAGGATTTGAAACGCCAACGTTTCCCAAACCATCACAGAAGAAGAAGCTGAAAAAACCGTGATTCAGATAGCCGTCTTCATTTGAATATTCATCGACAGCACAACCGGTAAGCACATAATATTCATACGGCGTACTGTAAGTTCCTCTTGCTCCTGCTGCCTCTTCAAAAGCACTCAACACACCCTCTCTGAAGCGTGTCGTCTGTTGAGCCATCTCTTCTTCAGACATGATTCTGCCGGAACTCATATTCGTAAAGTTTCCCGACTGGCAGGCATCGATCAGAACGATCTTTGTCCCGTTTATCTGATCGAGATAGCCTCTCAGTTCACTCATACTCATATCCGATCCGTCGGAAAGATACATTCTTGACTGACCTCTTTCATAGAAGCCATGTCCCGAATAATGGAAGACGAAGACATCATCACCTTTACTGTCCGATACAAAGGTCGTCAACCAGTTCTGGATCTGCGCCTTGACCACACGACCCGTTTCTTTCTGAATGGAATAATCTTCTGAAAGATTTTCAAAGGTTACCTTTATTTCTTCCGCATCATCATCCGTGGCCGACAGATCACCAGAACCGCCATAATCCGTCAATCCAAGTGAAAGGCCTCTGTAAACGGCATTTCCAAGCGGTGCAGCCTTTGTAGTCAACGAAGAGATCTGGCTCGATACACTGTCTCCCACCTCATTCTTCGCTACAACCCTCCAGTAATAGGTCGTCTCATTTTCAAGGTCGACCACCTGATAACTCGTCGATGTGAGATCCATGGCGATGACAGGTGGTGTCTCGGTCGTCCCCATATAAACATCGTAATAAACCGTTCCACCCTTCGGATCGACAGAAACAGACCAGGTCAGGGTCATCGTGGTTTCGGCTTCAGTCGTCCCCGATACAGGGCCAAGATTATCCGGAACCGTGGGCGCATTCAGATTTGTACGAACAGATACACGGCAGCCTGCAAACAGGATACCAATCAATAAAACGATAAACAGCAAATAGATTTTTTTCACACGAGACACTCCTGATTATTTATTTGAGGTTGAAGAGGTAAAAGTACCGACAACAAAGGCGGCCGTCGTATGATTCGCCTGAACCGTCTGGTTCTGACCATAATTCGAGTAGATATAGGCCTGAACTTTATCCTTTGAATAATTAAAAAGTTCCCTGAACATCAGTTCATGATCAGCCACACCACCTGTGCCATAACCGTCGGCATCAAAGGTAGCGTCATACGCCGCGTGATGATTGGTCACACCCACATTACCGAGACCGTCGTTGAAGAAAAAGGTAAAAAAGCCGTGATCGAGAACGGTATCTTCATTCGACGTCTGACTGATGGCGGCTGCCGTGAGAACATAGTACTCGTATTCCGACGTAAAGGTTCCCCGGCTGTTGATATCCTCTTCAAACGCTGTCATGACACCTTGTTCAAATAATTCCGCCTGCTGCACCTTTTCATCGGTCGTCAATTCTTTTCCGGGAATCAGATTGACAAAATCCCCCGAATAACAGGCATCGATCAGGACGATTTTCGTCCCGTTTATCTGATCGAGATAACCCCTCAGATCTCTCATGCTGATATAAGTACTATCGGACATAACCAGTTTGGATTCACCGGCAGAATAAGTTCCATGACCGGCATAATGAAAGACAAAGACATCATTGGACTGACTGACAGATACATAGGAAGTCAGCCAGGACAGAACCTGTGCCTTGGTAATACGCCCGGTCTCCTTCTGCATCGTATAGCCCTCATTCAGATTTTCAAAGGTTATCTTTGTTTCATCCGCATCATCATCCGTGGCCGCAAGATTTGAAAAATGATCATACTGTGTAAGCCCCAAAGTCAAGCCCCTGTAAGTGGACTGTGCCTTTGTGGTGAAACTCTGTATAAAACTTGCCGTACTCTTATCTTCACCACTCTTCGCGACAATTTTCCAGTAATACTGTGTCCCCGGACTGAGTGTGGTAACCGTGTATGACGTGGCACTCAGATTTCTCGCGTAGACAACGGGGTTCGATTCCGTTCCGAGATATAAGTCATACAGAATCTCTCCGCCAAACGGAACCGTTGAAGCGGACCATGAAAAAGTTACCGGTGCTGCAACACCCGTACTACCGTTGGTAGGCTGTAAATTTCCCGGAGTTGATGGTGAAAAAAGAAATCCGATGCATCCCGTAAACAAGAATAATGAGCTGATACATAAAACAAGAATATAGACAATCCGTTTCATAAAAAACACTCCCCCATTTTTATACTTCTGATCATATTAAACCATAAATTCTTCCCCATTTGATGACGGTTATTTTTCATTTAATATTCTCGGTGTTCAAACTGAAAAGCTCCCCTTATTCAGCTGATACATCCTGATTTTGACAGAAATCCTCAAAAAAAAGGTCCTGATATGCGAAGAGATCAGGACCTGGTGTTCACTAAAAAATTATTCTGTAAACAGCCTCATGAGAACAACGTCCCCTCTTATTTCAACCGTAACGTTTTCCGCATAAACGATGTTTTCTACCGCCTGCCGCAGGTCCTCCACCGTCGTTCCTTCAGGTAACACACCCCCGTAATACAGGTTATAAACCGGCTTATCTCCGGATGTTCCGATGCTGACCTTAAAGGCCTTCAGTCGTTCGGGATCTATCGAATAATAGTATTCCAGTTCGTCCATCATCTGTGAGATACTTAATTCATCTTCCGGATAATAAGTCAACTGATCGTTTATATAATACATACCCCGTTCGTAGAGATTGACGATCTCGGACAAGGCCTCCTCCCGTTGGATATCGGCTATCATCTCGGTAATTTCAGACAGGTCAAAGGAAAAATGGAAGGAGAGATCACCCGCTTCATTAAATTCTACCGTCATCTCGATAAAATCGCCGAGACTGACTGTTCCCCAGAGATAATCCGGAAGATTCTGAACGTAAGTTGCCGGTTCGGAATCCGATTTCAGTTTCTCTGTAAACAGTAATTCACCTTGTCTGAGTACAAACTCCGCAAGGTCAAAGGCATAGATTTCTATATAGTCATATCGGCTGTCATAGGCGATATAAACATCATCACCGTAACTGTATTCGATATAGCCCACCGTAGCGGTTTCTATATCGTATAATTCCACAATATTATCAAATATCAGCTTGGCGTCGGAGCATTTTGCAAGCATATACGGCATATAACCTTCATCCGAATAGCAGATGTTGACCCTTTCCAGTTCAGGTCCCATAAGCGGCAGGATCTCGAAATAATTTTCGAGGGTATCCGAATACGTTTCCAGCATCGGCAGCTCATACATGAGCTCCCCTATCAGATCAGCCGGCAGGCCTATCTTCGGAATGGAGAGGAAATTGTCGATGGGATAATCGAAATCAAACGAAGGCATGGCGTTGAAAAACTCCCTGTCGGTCTTGTAAATCTCTGTATTTTTCTGGAATTTATCGCTGATATACTTCATATCCACGTTGAAATTTAGATACAGTTCTGTTCCGTTCACCCCGATACCGCAGAATTCAGAATCCGGCTCGCCGTTGAAGATATTCATGGCCCTTATGAGAAAGGCACTGAGATCAAAGGTATTATTCTGTAATTTTGCAAAGTAGTCCTCTTTTCCCATGTCTTCACAGAAGCTGACAAGTCGCATGGTTTCATCCTTGGCAGCAAGAAGGGACGATTCCAACAACTCATAATCGGTTGCAGCGAGATAATAACCGGCTTCGAGTTCGGTAAAATACAGATCAAAAAAGACCGGCTCATAATCATCATAAAATCTGATCTTAAAGTGTTTCACCGAATAACCTGCCACCTCTTCCGTCAGGATTTCATAATGTACACCCATATCGACGGCTTGATGCATGGCTTCCCCCTCGAGAAAACCGAATACCAGATTCATGTTGATCACATTCGTAATCACACCTGCAGGCATCTCGGCGATGGCTGAAATCAGCGTATCGAAATCGGTGATATCCGTAACGTCATACAGATAGTCAAAATCAATGGCATCAAATAAATAGGCATTCACTCCAAATTTACCAAACAGAATCGCCTGCATATCCTTTACTTCTATATCGGGATTTAAAAACTCTCCGGTTTCCTCGAGTAAATCACCAATATCCAATCCAAATACGGTGAGCAGCTGTTCCGGTACGGTGACTTCAAAAGCCGCATCGACATCTGCGGGGATATAGTTCAGAGGGTTGAAGGCAAAAAGGGTGGAAATTAAGACAATCATCGAAATCAATAAAAAACCTTTTTTCATGGTATTACCTCCTCTTAAATTCAAAAGTTCCAATTAACGATAGTATAACACAGAAAAAAACCACACATCCACTGTGCCTTTGAAATGACTGTTATGAGAAACCGATTTAAGGGGAACCACATTTTGGTTTAGAAAGCAAAAACGACTATAGAAAAACATCCTGCGGTTCTATCAAAGGGGAGATATCTCCCTGGCAGATAAACCCGCTCCATATCACAGGGGAAGCAAAACCAACGGCTTCATACAGATAATCGATCAGAAAGAGTTGTGCATTTCTGAGGGCTGTTGATATCTTCTGCCCCTTAAAGATATTTTCAAAGAATCTGATCATCAAAATTTTTGTGTATTCATCACTGACCCGCCACAGACTCATGATGATCGTCTTTGAACCGGCTTGAGCAAAGCCTCGTCTTAAGCCCATCACCCCTTCACCCACATTGATTTCACCAAGTCCGGTTTCACAGGCGGAAAGGACTAACAGCTCATTGTTCTTAAGATTCAGAACCGCCGCATCATAAGCGGATAAAAGGCCGTTCTCATATTCCTCCGGAAGCTTCTGCCCTGCCAAATATGCATTGACACCGGACAGGACTATTCCCGATTTGGTCAATGGATGAAGAAATTCCGGAAGCGCTTCGTCGATAAAATAGCCATGCGTAATGATATGAAGAATAGAAGGGGAATTGATGGATTTAATCCTTTTTTTGCTGACTTCTTTTCCGTAAAACAGTTCTGGTGTCTTCCCCGTATTAGTCTTGAATACGTTTTCTATCTCTGTCGCTTCATCCCTTGCATTTTCTAGTCTTTTATATCTGATCTCCCCGTAATTCCCGGGAAACTGTCCCTTTTCAATAAAAAGATCATATTCCGGATCCGCAAAAATCATCGCCTCGTACTGATTCTTTCTCGAGCCATACAGAGATAAGTCCCTTACGGAATTACAATAACTGATGGAAGTTTTCTCTATCAGGTAGAGATCATCTTCTATGAGGAGTGATTCAAAGGCGATTTGTGCAATTTCTCCATCCGGACAGAGATAAATATGCGGTATTTTCTCCCCTTCGAAGACTATTTCAGAATTAAATTCATCGAAAAGTATTTTATATAGAGAACGACAGGATTCAATCATCTTTTGTATTGAAGTCATCCTTTTTCCGTACTTTTGATGTTCATCTCTATAACCGTACAAGGTTAGTCTGTATGCTCTTATTTCGTTTTCGATGACATCCGCTTTTTCAATATCATTCACATGGAAAACCGGATAATCTCCGTTCCGTTTTATAAAAACCTTGCAATAACGATATTCATCCGTACAACGATTTTGATTAAAATCGTACTTTTTGTATTTATAAAAATCAAAGAGGTATTCATCCCGATTGAGAGGGATAAATTCGGAAAGCGTTTTTTTTATTCGATCCCTTAATTCCATCCGCTCATTTGGCAGTAACTTTAAAATGTTTTCTTCCAGTTCAGCGCATTTTTGAATCAAGTCTTTTTTGATCTCGACAAAATCTTTTTCGGATTCGTTGGGGGCAATACCGGAAAAGAGCCTTCGAGCCAGTTCATTTCTCAATCGCTTGTACACTTCCAGATCCCTTTTTATATTCGGGTCATCCATCTTTTCTATTCGATGCATCAGGGAAACTTCAAATACCAGTCCTTTTCTGAAAGTAATCGCCTGATACATAAATTCCGCAAATTCTTTTTCCTTCCCAAACTGTATCAGGGTAGAGATAAAATAACCGGTATCGCGTTCAAGGTTTTTCAGGACATTCAGGGAGGCTTCTTCCGAAAGGCCCCTGATTAAGCTTAATATGTACTCATTTTGAAGGGATATGGCCTCTTTGACACAATCAAAGTATCTTTCCCTTTTATCGTTGGCTATCAGATATTGCGAATACTGTATCAGAAAATCAATATACTCCGCCGTAAATATCTCCTTTTTGGTTCTGAAATATTCAGTCATTTCGGCAAATTCACGATCAAGATCCGTTTCATTTGCATCAGCCAAACGCCAGGAAACGGACAAAAAAATGATTCTCGTTTTTATGTATTCGATACTCGATTCAACAGCGCTCGCCTTCATTTTTACCAATGCCTTTTCAAGCAATCCTTTCGCTTCAATCAAATTATCTTTCTCATAGGCTATAAGTGCCAGGTTCTTTTCCGTTTTGGCCACCCTGAAATCGTCTTTTCCCATGATTTCACCGCAAATCTCAAGTGTTTTTCTATAGATGATCTCTGAGGTGTTTCTGTTTATGGGTCTATAAAAAAGGGCGATATTGTTCAACGTTTCACAATAAAAGACAGACCTGTATCCGAATTTTTCAGCCCGCATGCGAAGCGTTGAGAAATACATCTCCCTGGCCGCCTCTTTTTTCCCGAGTTTGGTTAATAAAAAGGCATAGGATTGTTTGATACGCATGATAAAGAGATCAGGAATCCCTCTTCCCTTTTCAGTCAACAGCAATATCTCCCTGAAACATCGTTCCGATTCTGTATACTGTCCAAGAAGATTGTATAAGAGAGCGATATTAAGCAGTGTATTCAGATAATTCTGATTGTTCTTTCCATATTGTTTTTTCACACAGTCCAACGAGAGATTGAATTTATAACTGGCCCTTTCGTAAAAGCCCGTTTTCTTATCCAGTACGGCCGAATCGTTCAGCAATTCAGCCCCCTTCATACCGACAGATTTTTCGTCGATGTGCTTTAATCCCTCATCGAAAATCTTTTTTGCTTCTTTCAATTGTCCGGAATAAAAATAGCCTTCTCCGAGTGCGATATAATAATCGAGCAACAGATCATGATCAAAGGCTCCACTGTTTTCCTGCACCGATGAATAAAAAGGATGAAGCAATCCGACAGCTTTTACAAATTTTTGATTCTCTATGCAATTTCTCGCTTCCTCAATCTTCATTTTGAATTCATTTTGCATGGACTACTCCCCGTCAAAAGGTTCAAAGAACGTATAATACGTTCCGTCATCCAAATTATCCATGATAATTTCCCATCGGTTCTCTTTAAGATTTCGTTCTGCCCTGCCTATTCTTGGCTTTATCTTGACGTTGGTAGAAACGAGGAATAACAGCGGCGGCTCTTGTAAATCAGAAGCTTCGAATTCAACGATTAATCTTTTCTCTGACTGAATAACGCTGATATTGGTTTTTAGTTCGCCGTAATAACCACCCACTCTATTCATGCAGATTAATTGATCGTCTTCGTAATGCCTCCCCGGAAGCGGCAAGGCCGCATAATCCAGATTTAACCCCTCGGAAACGTTATTTTTCCACATATCTTCGAGTATGACTCTGGTCAACTTTCTTCCTTTCACGGGCATGTTCATCATCATTTTAACCGCAAGAGCGGTATGTTTGTGAAATTCATTCCACCATTTTTGAAGTCTTTTTTTTATCGTTTGATCATCTGTCTCTTCTATGGTTTCCTCAATCTGCTGTCTCATCTGTTGTTTTAAGAGCACCGTGTTATCGATAAAAACATCATAATTAAAGAGCAGACTGAACTGCTTCAACAGTTGATGGGCTCTCTTGGCGCATCTGTCGCATTCAGAGAGATGCCCCTCAATTTCAGAAAAATCGCCATCTGTTTCAACGTCCTCTTTCATCACCTTTTTAAGGATATACAATTCTATCTTTTCATCATCGATGTGTTTGCTGTCCATATTCCACCTTTTTGTCTTTAGAATATTCCATTTTCCTCGAGCCTTTTTCGAAGTCTCATCATAACCCTGATATTCCAGTCACTGATATTTTTATTGGGTGATTTGCCAAAAAACACCTTTAACGCCATATCAGAACATTTTTCTTCGAGTCTTGCCTGCATTTTTATCCTTGTCTTCGTATCCACGGATGAAATCACCGTGGAGACCTTCTGATCAAGCGAATCACTCAGGGGCTTCATCATCTTCATTAATTCCTCTTCAGCTCTGAATGATGCTTTAGAAAATTCTTCAACAAAATCAAAAAAGATTTCCCTTAGCGTTGATTCGGAAAATTTTGCCACTATCTCGGATGGTTGATAATCAATCTTCATTAAACCGACGGATAAAACCTGCCAG
>Ga0116162_10000912_pt1 | contig 20118 bp, 18 predicted proteins | sample AD_UKC105_MetaG_FD_89875 | JGI IMG/M metagenome (GOLD analysis project Ga0116162, IMG submission 89875) | Active sludge microbial communities of municipal wastewater-treating anaerobic digesters from Hong Kong - AD_UKC105_MetaG | ecosystem: Engineered > Bioreactor > Anaerobic > Digestate... | reverse complement strand
GGGCGGGGACGCGACGAGGTGTCGGCAAAGGCCGAACGTGTTGCGGCCATACTGGGCCCGCACTGCCGTGCGCACGATGTGCTGTTCAGCAGCGAAGTTCTGAAAAAAACCGGCCTGCGTCTGGCCGCTTGAGGTTTATGCCATGTTTCGACTGACCCGCTACATGCAGGCACTTGCCAATCCCGCGGCGCCGCCGACCAGGCCGCAGGTGGCCGCCCCGACCGGTCCGGTGGTGATCTGGAACCTGATCCGGCGCTGCAACCTGACCTGCAAACACTGCTATGCGACATCGGCCGACAAGGACTTTCCGGGAGAGTTGTCGACCGAACAGGTCTACGAGGTGATGGACGATCTCAAACAGTATGGGGTGCCGGTATTGATTCTGTCCGGTGGTGAGCCGCTGATGCGCCCCGATATTTTCGAGATTTCGCACCGCGCCAAGGCAATGGGTTTCTATGTCGGGTTGTCGAGCAACGGCACCCTGATCGATAAAGACAACATCGAGCAGATAGCCGCCGTCGGCTACGACTACGTCGGCGTCAGCCTGGACGGCATGCGCGAGGTCCATGACCGCTTCCGTCGCCGTGACGGCGCCTTCGACGAGTCCCTGCGAGGTATCCGTCTGTGCCGCGACGTCGGTATCAAGGTGGGCTTGCGTTTCACGCTGACCCGCGACAATGCGCGCGATCTGCCGGAGCTGTTGCAGCTGCTCGACGACGAGGGGCTCGACAAATTCTATCTTTCACACCTGAACTACGCCGGACGCGGCAACAAGAACCGCGGTGACGATGCGCACCACCAGATGACCCGTGCCGCAATGGACCTGTTGTTCGACACCTGCTGGAACCACATTGTCGGCGGTGATCCCAAGGAGTTCGTCACCGGTAACAACGATGCAGACGGTGCCTATCTGACGCAATGGGTGGAACGCAATCTGCCGGCGCAGAGTGAGCGTCTGCAGGCAATGCTCGAACGCTGGGGCGGCAACTCCTCGGGTATCAATATCGCCAATATCGACAACCTCGGCGGTGTCCACCCTGACACCATGTGGTGGGACTACGGTCTGGGCAGTGTCAAGGACAGGCCGTTTTCGGAGATCTGGGAAGATACGTCCGACCCGCTGATGGCCGGACTGAAGCTGGCCCGCCGGCCGGTCGAAGGTCGTTGCGCCGAGTGTCGCCACCTGTCGATCTGTGGCGGTAACAGCCGCACCCGGGCCTGGCAGCTCACTGGCAATTTCTGGGCCGAAGACCCCGGATGCTATCTCAGCGACGAGGAGATCGGCGTGGATGAGGGTGGCGAACGCCTCCTGGTCAGACCCTACGAGGGGCGCGGCCGACCGGCCGCTTGAGAGTTTGCATCATGCATCGAATCTGTTGGTCCCTGGTGTTGATACTCACGGTTGCCGTGTCGGTACTTGTGTACCTGTTCGTGGTGCGTGGCACCACGGCCCCGGCCAGCGATGGTCGTACCGCGATCCTGTTGGCGCCGGGTGAACGCGACCTGGTATTGACGGAGATGCGGGGCTTCCTTGCCGCCGTGCAGGCGATTACCGAAGGCGTGGTGAAGCAGGACCCGGCGGCGGTGGCTGCAGCAGCACGCCTCGCAGGGGCGCCGGCGCAGCACAGCGTGCCCGCCAGCCTGGTTGGAAAACTGCCGCTGCCCTTCAAGCGCCTCGGCTTTGATACCCACGGCCGGTTCGACCAGCTTGCCCTGAACGTGCAACAGTTCGGCGACACCAGCCAGGTGCTGCCGGAACTGGTGGCGCTGATGAACAACTGCGTCGCCTGTCACGCCGCCTACCGCATCGACCTGGAGCCATGATGTCCCCGACCCGCAAGGCGCTGTTGCTTGCAGCGTTCGCGATGCCGCTACTGTGCGCATCGCCAATGATTCATGCCGACGAGACCGCGGCGCTGTATCTGCAACACTGTGCGCAGTGTCATGGTGCAGACCGTCTCGGGCTGATGGGGCCGGCGCTGTTGCCGGAAAACCTGACCCGGGTGCGCAAGACCGAGGCAGCCAAGGTGATCGCCGAGGGCCGGCCTGCGACACAGATGCCGGCCCTGGGAGCAGTGCTCGACAAGGCGGCGATCGAGCGTCTGGTCGAATACATCTACACGCCGCTGCCCGCGGTGCCGGGCTGGGGTGTGGAGCAGATCGAGGCCAGCCGCAAGGTGCCGGTGGCGCCTGCCGATCTGGTCAAAGCGCCGGTGCACGATGCCGATCCGATGAACATGTTCATCGTCGTCGAGCTCGGTGATCACCATGCCAGCGTGCTCGACGGCGACCGCATGGAGCCGATCCACCGTTTCAAGACGCAGTACGCGGTGCATGGCGGACCCAAGTATTCGCCGGATGGCCGCTTCGTGTATTTCCTGTCGCGCGACGGATGGGTCAGCAAATTCGACATGTGGGGCCTGCAGACGGTGGCCGAGGTGCGTGCCGGGATCAACGCCCGCAATCTCGCGGTGTCGGACGATGGCCGTTACCTCATGGTTGCGAACTACCTTCCACACAGCCTGGTGCTGCTGGATGCCGGCGAGCTGCGCCCACTGAAGCTGATCGATGTTCATGACGACACCGGCAAGACGTCGCGGGTGAGTGCGGTGTATACCGCGGATCCCCGCCACAGTTTTGTCGCTGCGCTGAAAGATATCCCCGAGGTCTGGGAGATCAACTACGAGGACCACCCACCTCGCGGTTTTGGCGAGTGGATGCACGACTACCGTACCGATTCCGGCGAGGACCGTGCGCTCAAACAGTTTCCGGTGCGCCGCATCAAGGTCGATGATTTCCTCGACGACTTCATGTTCAGCCAGGACTACGTCACGCTGATCGGCGCCTCGCGCGAGGGGCATGCGCAGGTCGTCGATCTCGACCTGGGGCGGGTGACGCGCAAGCTCGACCTTCCGGGGATGCCGCACCTGGCGTCGGGGATTACCTGGGAGTACCAGGGGCGCACCGTGATGGTGACGCCGAACCTGAAAAAAGCCGCTGTCAGCGTGATCGACATGCAGACCTGGGACACGATCAAGGAGATCCCGACCGAAGGTCCCGGTTTCTTCATGCGCAGCCATGAGAACAGCCGCTACGCCTGGGTTGACGTGTTCTTCGGGCCAAACAAGGACAAGGTCCACGTCATAGACAAGCAGACGCTGGAGATCGTCAAGACGCTGCAGCCGGCGCCGGGCAAGACGGCCGCACATGTCGAGTTCGACAAGGATGGTCGCCATGCGCTGTTGAGTATCTGGGAGATGGATGGTGCCGTCGTGATCTACGATGCGGCGACGCTGGAGGAACGCAAGCGCCTGCCGATGGTCAAACCGTCCGGAAAGTACAATGTCCACAACAAGATCACCCGATCTGCCGGCACCAGTCACTGACACTGAGATGCCTGCAGCCATTCGCTTTGTTGGTTTTGCTTGCGCCGCCTATGCGCGTGAAACGAGGTGGGTTCATGTCCTGTAAGCCGCTGCGTGTGTTGGTTGTGCTGGGCCTGTCGTCTCTGATGGCTGCGTATGCGCAAGAGCGCGAGCCGGATATGGACAACGGTGAGGAAATCAACGAGCTGTGTGCCGGTTGCCACGGCGTGTACGGCGAGGGCGGCAAACAGGGTGAATACCCGAGAATCGCCGGTCAGCCGTACCAGTTTCTGGTTGACCAGCTGGTGTTGTTCCGCGAGCGCAAACGGCCCAATCTGGCGATGGTCGAGTACATCGATGAGCGACAGATGCCGGATGCCGATATTCAGGATATTTCGGCCTACCTGACGCGCATCGAGTTGCCGAACCGGATGTCTGTGATTGACGAAAGCGCGCCTGGATTTGACGCCCTGGCGCGGCTCGAAGAGGCTAAGCGCGTGATCCAGATAGCACGCGCCGAGGGTGATGTGGCAGCGGGCGAAAAGCTGTACAAACGCGAGTGTGCCTCGTGCCATGGCCGTGACGGGCGCGGTGACGTGAAAGATGCCGTGCCGCTGTTGGCGGGCCAGTACACGAATTACCTGTGGCGACAGGTTGACAAGTATATTGCGAAGATCCGCATCCATGACCCGAGTGCGCCCGATGATTCCCTTCTCGGCGATTTCGCCAAGCAGGAACTGCAGGACATTTTTGCCTATGTCTCGACGCTCGATGACTAGATCAGCCGTTGGTGCCCTGTATGCGCTCGGCGCGCTGATCGCGTCGTTTCCGTCAATCGCTGATCCGATGGCGAAAGGTGACTGTGATCGTCCCGCGTCAAAGACAGATCTGCGGCACTGCGACCTGTCCGGCCGCAAACTGGCTGGCGCCGATCTGCGTGCGGTCGATCTGCGGGGGGTGAATCTGAGCAACGCCGATCTTTCGCAGGCGGACCTGCGCGGCGCCGATCTGCGAAAGGCAGATATGCGCTGGGTCAAATTGATCGAGGCCCAGCTTGGCGAAGCGGACCTGAGTCATGCAGACCTGTTTCACGTGGTTGCCGATGGGGCCAACCTCGACGATGCGCGTCTGTTCAAGACCAACCTGTTTGGTGCCTTGATGAACGGCATCCATGCGCATGAGGCCGAGTTCACACAGGCCTACATGAAAGACATCGAGATGGAGGAAGCGGATCTCACCGGGGCAACCCTGCGCCGCGTCAACCTGATGCGTATGGTCGCGATGGGTGCAGTGTTTCGTGGTGCCGATCTGTCCCACAGCCGGCTGACCGGCGCGGCAGCCGCAGACGCCGATTTTTCGGATGCACTCATGGTGCGTACGCAACTCAATGGGGCCGATCTGCAGAATGCGCGTTTCAGTGGTGCCGACACCAAAGGCGCCGATTTTTCCAATGCCCGTTTCGATACCCCTGTGGATTTCGGCAACTTGCTCGTCGCGCCGCCGCCGATGCCGATCCCGGCCAGTCAGGACAATCCGGATCACTGAGCGTGTTGCGGGTGGTCGTGCAGTAAGCCGGGGATGTCGTGGCTCGTCGCCTGCCGCTTGATTTTGGCCAAGTCCGGCCAAGGGGTTTTTCGTTAGGATTCCTTCCACTGAGGTTACTGATTTGATCCAGCCGATGAAGATGTATCGATATGGCGTGATGTGCCTGGCCTTTACTGTTTCCGCCACGGCGTTGGCGAATGAGGACGCGCGGTACCAGGCAGTGAGCGCATTGGGTGAACTCAATGGCGTCGCATTGCAGTGCAAGTATCTCGACCAGGTAAGGCGCATGAAGGCGGCGGTGGTGGATCACGCCCCGAAGGAACGCAGCTTCGGCCTGGCGTTCGACCAGGCGACCAACGATGCCTTCCTCGCGTTTGTCAGAAGCGGTGATGGCTGTCCGCCGCACGAAAGCCTGGAGCGGCAGGTCGGGCACCAGATCGACCGTATGGCCGAGGCATTCGCGGCAAAGTAGCCGCTCCGACCACCTACCCCCCGAGGATTCGCATGAGGTCGACCGCACAAGTGACGCGACTGGCTGCCAGGCACATCCCCATCATGCTCTGCGTGCTGATGCTGAGCGGTGCCGTGTGTGCATCCGAGATTCCTCGTGTGGTGGTCAGCATCAAGCCGTTGCATTCGTTGCTCGCCGGTCTGATGCGCGGCATTGCCGACCCCGTCCTGCTGATCGATGGCAGCACTGTGCCTTGGGAGTTTCATCCCGACTCGGCGCAGGCAGAGGCCATCGAAAAAGCCGATATCCTGATCTGGTCGGGTCCGGAACTGGAGCCGGGACTGGCGGCGGCGTTGGCGCAGGCCAGGCCGCACGGCCGCGAGTTCGAGGTCCTGGCAAGCGAGTTGCTGAAGGTGCTGCCGGCGCGTCAAGATGAGACAAAACGCGATCCTTTCTTCTGGCTGGACAGCCGCAACATGCTGATCCTGCTTGACGGCTTTGCCGAACTGATGATCGATATCGACCCGGACCGTGCGTCCGCCTATGAACGCAACTGGCAGCGGATGGCCGAGGCCCTCTCAGTGATCGATCGGGTGATGGAGTTCGGCTACCGCGATGTCAGCGGGGCGCCGGTGTTTTTCTATCACGACACCCATCAATACTTCGAGCAGGCCTATGCGATGCACGTCGCGGGCTCGGTAGTCGATGTCAATGGGGCGGAGTCGACCGATACCGCACGGCTGCTGGCGACCCATGGCAGGGTCCTCGCGGTCGGCGCCTCGTGTGTGTTTACCGAGAAGGGGCTGCAGGAGCCGTACCTCGATCTGCTGATCGATGGCACCGGTGCCGAAGTGGTCGAGCTCGATTCTCTGGGTGCCGGTCTGCCGGCCGGCGCGGATCTGTACGTCGATCTGATGCGCAACAATTTCTCGGCAATCTCGGACTGCGTGCGCAAGCTTAAGCCCCCTACGGCGTCTTCCGACACGTTCGAGGCCCCCGACGTGTCGCGCTCGCCGGACCGTCTCCGGCCGCGCTACGCGATGATGGACCAATATGGACGCAGCGTGACGCAGGCCGATTTTCAGGGAAAATTGCAGCTGATCTATTTCGGTTATACCTCGTGTCCCGACATCTGCCCGACCTCGCTGGCGGTGATGGCCAGGGCCCTCAAGATGCTCGGTGCCGAGGCCGATGAGATCCAGCCGATATTCATCACTGTCGATCCGCAGCGCGACACGCCTCAGCTGCTGGGTGAGTACGTGACCTATTTCCACCCACGCATGCTGGGCCTGTCGGCAAATCCCGAGATCACCAGGCGCACCGCCGAGCTGTTCCGTGCGCGATACGAGCTGGTGCCCGCCGAAAGCGGTGATGCGGCGCGTTACACCATGGATCACACCGCCAGTCTTTACCTGCTCGGGCGCAACGCGGAGTTCATTACCAAGTTTGCCCATGGCCTGCCGGCGGCCGAAGTGGTGGACCGCCTGCGCGCTTATCTGCGCGACTGAGCACAGCCGAGGCGTTTGATTTGAATCATGTCCGGCGCGGGTGCGTCCTGCGAGACTGTTGCGGTCTGTAGCAAGGGACTATCGGGGATCACATGCCAACTGCAACGCCAGGGCTCTGTCGTTTCATCACCAAGCCGTTGAGCTGGCTGCCGCCACGCCTGCATGCCGGTGGCTTGTCGCTGGTGCTCAACCACCTGCTGGCACACTCACTGGCCGGTGACGAGATGGACTTCTTGCGTGGCAAGGTGGTCAGCCTCGAAGTGACGGACCTGGGTATTCGCTACCACCTTATGTGCAAGGACGAAGGTTTCGTGCCAGCCGCGCCGCGCGTCGAGGCCGACGTGCGATTCAGCGGTACCGCCCACGCATTCCTGCTGTTGGCGGCACAGCGCGAAGATGCCGACTCACTGTTCTTTGCGCGCCTGTTGCGCATCGAGGGTGATACCGCCACCGGGTTGCACCTGAAGAACTTCCTCGATGCCCTCGGTCAGCCACCCTTGCCGAGCCCGGCACGTCATGTCCTTGAACGCTTCACCGATCTCTATGGTCGGCGCTGTGGTGCCATGGCTCAATCCCCCCGGCTGGATCCCGGCGCGACCGCGCTGTAGGAGCCGAACCCTTTCGGCGATCCTGTCCACCGGGCAATCGGCCGGGGCTGGCCTCCTACGCATCTTGGCCCGCTCTGCGATCGTGTTTCCCCGCTATCGGCCAGGGACTGGCTTTCTGCGAACCGAGCCCTCTCGGCGATCAGGTCGCCGGCGATCGGCCGGAGACTGCCCCGAATGTCATTGCGAAATCGCAATTCCTGATGGACATCAAGGTTTTTCTGCTGGCGTTGTCATGAACTGGTCGGACAAACGTGTGAGCGGGTACCTGAGCCTGCGCGCATACAACAAGAAGATTGCCATGAGACACCAGAGGAGAAATGCCATGGGGTTATCAGCTTTGCCCATAAGGGGGCTTATTGGGGGCCTGCTGTTCATTGCGCTGTCGTCGGTCGCGCTGGCAGCGGAAATGCAAGTCAAGAAATTCGATGCCGACAGGAAACTGCAGGGTGACTGCGTCGGCTGCCACATCAATGTGACGCCGGGTATCGTCAAACAGCACCTCGGTTCCCCCCATGCCAATGCCAGCAACCCCGAAGACGAGGTGCTGTGCTCTAACTGCCACGGTGACAAGCACGTCACCATGGAGGATTGGCAGGAAGCCACCATGCCGACCGCCGATACCTGCGGCGAGTGCCACAAGAAACAGGCGCGTGAGCATTCCAAGGGCAAGCATCAGCTTGGCTGGATGGTCATGAAATCGCAGATTGCCTGGCATGGCCAGCCCGGTGCAATCACCGAGCAAGGCTACCGGGGCTGCTCGGGTTGCCACAAGATCGGCAAGAAGGGTCTGCTCGGTGTGACTGATGGCAACAATGACGCCAAGGTCGCCTACGACGGTGGTAAGGAAGAGGCGCATTACCGCTACGGTAACGCCCAGTGTGATGCCTGCCATACCCGTCACAGCTTCAAGAAGTCCGAAGCCAAGGACCCGCGCGCCTGCTCCAACTGCCACATGGGCTTCGACCATCCGCAGTGGGAGATGTACACCTCGGCCAAGCACGGCGTGATCTGGGGTATCGAGGGTCACGAGGAGGATGCTCGCGCACCGACCTGCCAGACCTGTCACCTGATGGAAGGCGATCACGAAGTACGCACCCCGTGGGGCTTCCTCGGCCTGCGTATCCCGACCAAGGAAAACGTGTTGGCGTTGATCCAGGTGGCACCGACCCTGGAGCCGCAGCTGACGAAGCTGGCCGCTGCACTGCCGTCGGGCAACTATGTTGATCTCGATGACGATCCCACCTGGACGCTCGACCGTGCGTTGATCCTGCAGGCGGCCGGTGTGCTGGATGCGGATTTCCAGCCGACTGAGCGTTTTGTCGAGATCGTGCTTCAGGCAGAGGCCGCGCGTGGCCCCGAAGAGTTCAACGAGCTTCGCACCAAGATGAAGACGAACTGCAACAAGTGTCACTCGCAGGGTTTCGTCGAGTCGCACATGAAGGCCTCGGACGAGATCCTGAAGGCTGCAGACCATGAGTTCGCCAAGGCAATCGCCGCGGTGCAGGGTCTGTATCGTGACGGTATCCTGAAGGTGCCGGAGGGCTGGAAATATGCGCCCGACCTGCTGCAGTACTACGATGCGAAGACCAAGATCGAGCAGGAACTCTACCTGATCATGTTGGAGTACCGGCAACGCACCTTCCAGGGTGCTTTCCATGCCAGCAACGACTACATGCACTGGTACGGCTGGGCTCCGCTGAAGACCGCGGTCAATACGATTCTCGAAGAAGAGAAGCGGATGCGGGCCGAGCACGCAGAGGTCAAAGTGAGCAGCAACGCGGCCGCAGCCAAGAAGCATTAACCATGCGGTGATCGGGCCAGGGCGTCAGCCCTGTGCCCGGATTGATCTGATAGAACAGCCGGCGGCACATGAGGTGTCGCCGGTTTTTTTTGGTACGGGTACGTCGCCCGGTGTGGCGCGTGACGATCGTGCCTGTCTATGTCGACAGGTGCGTCGTGGTTCCGGCTGTCGCCTTCCAGCTAAGGCCCGGCCGACCGGCCCAATAACCGTCACACGGACCTGCCGGCATGTAACGGCCGATGTCAGCCTGTACCTGCGCCACATCACGCCGCGATTGCAACACATCGGCGAACGCCTGGATGATCGCCGGTGTGTGGTGTGATTGCGGACTGATGCGCAGCACGTCGACCCCAAGGCTGCGGATATCGTCTATCTCGTGCAGCAGGGTGTAGGTCTGTGCCGATTGCGTCTGGATGCCGTTGAGGGCGAGGAAGCGTGCGTCGTCCTGGGTCGACAGCAACATGCCATCCGGGTAGTCGAGACAGCGGAACTGGCAGTCGTCCTTCGGCAGGTTGTGGGCGCGTGCGGTGAAGCAGCGTGCCGACAGCGCCAGCGGCAGACGGCCGAAGGCGAAAAGCTCGGTCTCGACCGCGTCCGGCCGCTGTGCCTGCATCGCCGCCAGCGTGTCGCGTGACAGTTCCACCGGCATCACCCAGCGGCGCAGGCCAAGGCGCGCCAGTGCGGCAAGCGTCTGCTGATTGTAGATATTGACGAATGGGCCGGCGACGAACCCGGTCCTGCCGGCCAGCAACTGCACCGCCGCCATGTCGTTGGCCTCGACCAGAAAGCGCTCGTTGCCGCACAGGCGGCGCAGCGCCTTGAGTTCGGATTCGGCCTCGATCAGCGCGAGACTGGACAGCACCACCTGTTTGCCCGCGTCGGCAAGCCGTTCACCCAGTGCCAGCCAGTCATCGAGGCGCAGGCTGCGGCGTTTGGCGCACACGGTCTCACCGAGGTAGACGATGTCGACCGGCGTATTCATGATTGTCTCGTAGAACGCAAACAGGTCGTCGCGTGACCAGTAATACAGGACCGGGCCGAGCGCGAGGCGAGGGGTGTGCGTCAGAGGTGTCATGCCTTACCTACCGTGTTTCATTTGCATTCGAGTACATCGCCGAGCGGGCCCGGCTCCTGCGCGTGATTGCCTGTAGGAGGCCAACTCCTGGCCGATCTGTTGGCATGGGCTTCATTGCCACGGCCGGGAATAGGCACCGAGTGTGGTCTGTTGGCCCTCACTGACCCGTCCGAGCACCTGTTGCCACTCCGGCAGTGGACGGTATGCACCGGGATCGCGCCGGCAGGCGTCGATTGCAGCACGCCACACGGTGGTCACCTGGCGCACGTAGGCAGGGCTGCGCTGGCGGCCTTCCAGCTTGATCGCCACCACGCCGGCGGCGGCCAGTCGTGGCAGCAGGTCGAGCGTGTTCAGGCTGGTCGGCTCCTCGATTGCATAGAAGGTGTGATCGCCGACCTGGTAACGTCCCTTGCATAGTGTCGGGTAGCCGGCGTGCTCTCCCGGGCCGACGCGGTCGATCAGCACGCCGCCGAGGCGGGTCTCGAGGCCACGGGGTGTCTCCTTCCATTCGACTGAGGCGGCCGGCGAACAGCAGCCGTGGGTATTGGGCGACTTGCCGGCGGCATAGGACGACAGCAGGCAACGCCCTTCGACCATTACACACAGGCTGCCGAAACCGAACACCTCGATCTCCACAGGGCTGCTGGCCACCACCTGCTGGACCTGCGCCAGCGACAGCACGCGCGGCAGTACCGCGCGACGCACGCCGAACTGCTCGTGGTAGAAGCGCAGTGCCTCGTAGCTGGTGGCGGAGCCCTGCACCGACAGATGCAGCGGCAGGTCTGGATGTTGCGTGGCGGCGTAGTCGAGCACACCGATATCCGCGGCGATCACCGCGTCGAAGCCGGACGCGGCGGCGCGGTCGACGGCCTGCTGCCAGGATGTCCAACCGGCCGGTTGCGGGTAGGTGTTGAGGGCGAGGAAGGCGCGGCAACCGCGGGCATGGGCATAGCCGATGCCGTCGTGCATGTCGCGCTCGCTGAAGTTCAGTCCCTCGAAGTTGCGTGCGTTGGTGGCGTCGCGAAATCCCAGGTAGACCGCGTTCGCCCCGGCGTCGACCGCGGCCTTCAGTGACGTGAGGTTGCCAGCCGGGCAGACCAGTTCCATGCCTGCTTCTCCTGTATCTGAAGTGGTGCAGCCAGGGCGCTGCCCTGATGCGTGTTGCGCTGCACGAGTTCGGCCGCGATACCGTCGATCACGCGCCATTTGAAGCGGCACCAGTCGGGCGCCAGCAGGATCTGCGGCGAGGCGGTGCCGGTGAGGCGGTGGTACACCACATCTGCCGGCGTCTGTTCCACGAGGTCCGCCGCTGTTTGCGTGTAGCGCGCCAGCGACCACGGTTGGTAGCCGCCGCGCCGCCAGTCGTTGGCCAGTCGCGTGCCCTTGACCACGTGCAGCGGGTGCAGCTTCAGGCCATCCACGCCAAGGTCGAGTACGCGTGCCAGGCTGTTGCGCGCGTGCGCACCGTCTTCACCAGGCAGCCCCACGATCAGATGGGTGCACACCTTGAGGCCGCGCGCCCGTGCGGCACGCACCGCCTGGCGGTATTCACCAAAACCGTGGCCACGGTTGACCCGGTCGAGGGTGGCATCGAACGCCGACTGCAACCCGAGTTCGAGCCACACCTCGTGACCCAGGTCGCGATAGCGGCACAGCAGGTCGAGCACCGCATCCGGTACGCAGTCCGGCCGGGTGCCGATGGACAGCCCGACCACGTCAGGCTCGGCGAGAGCAGTGCCGTACATTTCCGATAGGCTGGCCACGTCGGCATAGGTATTGGTGTAGGCCTGGAAGTAGGCGATGAAACGGCGTGCCCCGGTGCGTTTTGCCATGACCCGGCGCCCGGCGGCGATCTGTTCGCTGATGTCCGGTTGCTGCCGCGCGTTGGGGCTGAACGAGACGTTGTTGCAGAAGGTGCAGCCACCGCGACCCTTGCTGCCGTCGCGGTTCGGACAGGTGAAGCCGGCGTTGATCGCGAGCTTGTGCACACGCTGCCCGTAGCGGCGCAACAGGTCCTGTCCGAAGGTATTGATGCGGTCGGGGAGTGGGCTGGACATCATGGCTCTGCGTGGGTCAGCGGGCTTTGTGCCATCCGCGCGCCCGGGCACCCTTGATCTCGATCAACCAGGAAGTGATTCGGCCCCCGGGATTGATCTGGGTCAACACAAGGCATTCCTACATCTTGTGTTTGAGATGCCAATAAACTACAACATATTGTGTTCGAGCCACCATAATAACGAGGATGTCCATGTCTGTTCCAGCCACCCAGGTGGCCCGCCTGCCGGCACGCATACGCCGACGGGACGGGTCCGATACCCCGTTCGACAACGAACGGATCCTGTCCGCCATCCGCCGCGCGGGCGAGGCGAGCGGTGAATTCGCCGCTGACGAGGCGCGCCTGTTGACCTCCCAGGTGGTCAAGGTGCTGAGCCACGGCCATTTCCCCGGCGGCGTGCCGGATATAGAGCGCGTGCAGGATATCGTCGAGCAGACCCTGATCGCGGCCAACCATCTGCGCACCGCGCGTGCCTACATCAGCTACCGCGACAGGCATGAACGCCTGCGTGCCGATCAGCGCACGATCGTCGACGTCGCCAGTTCGGTCAACGAGTACCTGGAGCGCGCTGACTGGCGCGTCAACGCCAATGCCAACCAGGGCTATTCCCTTGGCGGGCTGATCCTCAACACCTCGGGCAAGGTCATCGCCAACTACTGGCTGAGCCATGTGTACGCACCAGAGGCGGGTGTTGCGCACCGCGAGGGCGACATCCACATCCATGACCTCGACATGCTCGCCGGATATTGCGCCGGCTGGTCGCTGCGCACGCTGCTGCACGAGGGCCTCAACGGGGTGCCCGGCAAGGTCGAGGCGGGGCCGCCGAAACACATGTCCTCGGCAGTAGGGCAGATCGTCAACTTCCTCGGTACCTTGCAGAATGAGTGGGCCGGGGCGCAGGCATTCAGCTCCTTCGATACCTACATGGCGGCATTCGTGCGCAAGGACGAACTCAGCTATGCGCAGGTCAAGCAGTACATCCAGGAGTTGATCTACAACCTCAACGTGCCGTCGCGCTGGGGCACACAGACGCCGTTCACCAACCTGACCTTCGACTGGGTCTGCCCGCAGGACCTGCGCGACCAGGTGCCGGTGGTCGGTGGCGAGGAGATGCCCTTCACCTATGGTGACCTGCAGGCCGAGATGGACCTGATCAACCGTGCCTATATCGAGGTCATGACCACTGGCGACGCGAAGGGCAGGGTGTTCACGTTTCCGATCCCCACCTACAACATCACGCCGGACTTCCCTTGGGACAGTGAGAACGCCGAACGCCTGTTCGAGATGACCGCGAAATACGGACTCCCGTACTTCCAGAACTTCCTGAATTCCGAGCTGCAGCCGAACATGATCCGCAGCATGTGCTGCCGATTGCAGCTCGACCTGCGCGAACTGCTCAAGCGCGGCAACGGCCTGTTCGGTTCGGCCGAGCAGACAGGCTCGCTTGGTGTGGTCACGATCAACTGTGCGCGCCTCGGTCATCTCTACCGAGGTGATGAGCAGGGTCTGCTGACCCGGCTGGACGAATTGCTGTTCATTGCCCGCGACAGCCTCGAGGTCAAGCGCAAGGTGATCCAGCGGCACATGGATGCCGGCCTGTTTCCCTATACCAAGCGTTACCTCGGCACGCTGCGCAACCACTTCTCGACCATCGGCGTGAACGGCATCAATGAGATGGTGCGCAACTTCACGGCCGACCGCGACGACATCACGACGGCAGACGGTTACGCACTGGCAGAGCGTCTGCTCGATCACGTGCGCGATCGCATGGTCGAGTTCCAGGAAGAGACCGGGCACCTCTACAACCTGGAGGCCACCCCGGCCGAGGGCACGACCTATCGGTTTGCCAAGGAAGACCGCAAGCGTTTCCCCGGCATCCTGCAGGCCGGCAGTGACACGGCGCCTTACTACACCAACAGCTCGCAGTTGCCGGTCGGTTTCACCGACGATCCGTTCGAGGCCCTGGAGCGCCAGGACGGCCTGCAGCGCAAGTACACCGGCGGCACCGTGCTGCACCTGTACCTGCCGGAACAGGTATCGAGCAGTGAGGCCTGCAAGCGCCTGGTCAGGCGTGCGCTGGGCAACTTCCGTCTGCCTTACATCACCATTACGCCGACATTCTCGATCTGTCCGACACACGGCTACCTGGCCGGCGAACACGAATTCTGTCCAAAGTGCGATCAGGAGTTGATTGCACACAAACAAAGAGAGGAGTTGAAGTCACATGAATCCTGCAGTTGCTGAACTGAAAGACGAGGAGCGCACCCGCTGCGAGGTATGGACCCGGGTCATGGGTTACCACCGGCCGGTATCGGCCTGGAATCCCGGCAAGCAGTCCGAGCACGCCGAGCGCCGGTACTTTGTCGAGCCCGAGCGGCGCGGCACCTGTTGACTGCAATTGCATGCCATCTGCAGCCGCGGGACCACTTCCCCCTCTCCCTCCGGGGAGAGGGCATGGGATCAAATGGTCGCCAAAAAGCGGGGGATATCCGGCTCCCATGTCTGAGACTATAGATGCGGGAAAAGCAAACCGATCGGAGACCTCCTGCCAATGACTGCCATGCAGGTTGGCGGCATCACGCCGCTCACCACCATCGACTATCCGGGCGAGCTGGCAGCGGTGGTGTTTTGCCAGGGCTGTCCCTGGCGATGCCGCTACTGCCACAATGGTCACCTGCTGCCGCGAGGGCTGTACTCGCCCATCGACTGGCAGGAGGAAGTCATTGGTCTGCTGCAACGCCGCCGCGGCCTGCTCGATGCGGTGGTGTTTTCGGGTGGTGAGCCAACGGTGCAGCGTGGCCTGCCGGCAGCGGTCGCCGAAGTCCGTGCCCTGGGATTCAAGGTTGGCCTGCACACCGCCGGCTGTTACCCGGAACGTCTCGACGAACTGCTGCCGGCGATCGATTGGGTGGGCCTGGATATCAAGGCGTTGCCCGAGGACTACCCGGCGTTGACCGGCGTGTCGGGTAGCGGCGAGCGTGCATTCGACAGCCTGCGTTACCTGGTCGAATCAGGTGTGGCGCACGAGGTGCGGGTGACCGTGCACGATGCCCTGCTGCCGGCCGACAAGTTGCAGCGCCTGCTGGGCCTGCTGCGCGAGGCCGGCGCTGCGAAGATCATGTTGCAGCATTGTCGGACAGATAACGTGTTGGACAGCGCACTCGGCGTGAGTGCACAGCCGTGGGCAGGTGCCGCGCGTTGCCCCGCTGATCAGTGAGCGATGGCCGGGTTCGGCGCGGCGGCATGAGAGGATAGGCCGATGTCGGACAAGTCACACTGGGAAAACATCTACGCCAGCCGAGCGAGCGACGACCTGAGCTGGTTTCAGCTGCATGCCGATCGTTCGCTGGCGCTGATCAGGAACACTGCGGTGGCACATGATGGCGCGATCATTGATGTCGGTGGCGGTGCCTCGGCGCTCGCTGCCGACCTGCTGCACGCGGGTTATTCATCACTGTGGGTGTTGGATATATCCGCCGCCGCACTGGATGCAGCCCGCCAGCGGCTGGGTGAGCAGGCCGCGCGCATCCATTGGCTGGAATCGGATGTGACGCGTGCCGAGCTGCCGCCGGCGCATTTTGATATCTGGCATGACCGCGCGGTGTTTCATTTCCTGACTGCAGCAGATGACCGCGCGGCCTATGTCGAAAGGGCCTGCGCCGCGGTCAGGCCAGGTGGCCATCTCATCATCGCGACCTTTGCCGAGGACGGGCCGCGGCAATGCAGCGGCCTGCCGGTGATGCGCTACGATGCAGCGGCACTGTCCGCCGAGTTCGCCGCTGCCACTGAACTCGTGCATACCGAGACCGAGACCCACCGGACGCCCTCAGGTCAGCTGCAGCACTTCCGCTACTGTCACCTGAGACGGCACTGACCCGATAAAGCGGCTCAATCTTTTTTGATACGTCCCGGTTCGTCGGCCTGCAGATAGGCCTCTTCGGCCGCACTCAGGTCGACCTCGTCGTATCCGTTGATCATTGGGCGCACGTGTTCGACGAATGAATGCCCGGTGGTCAGCAGGTAGACATGCAGGATGATGAACACCAGGATCGCGAATGCGGCCGCGGTATGCAACAGGGCCACCCATTCCAGGCTGGCGTTGCTGAGCGCGCCCTGTGACCACAGGCCGTAGCTCAGGTAGGCCAGTCCCGACAGCCAGATCAACGGGAACAGGAACACCTTCAGTGCCAGGTAGGTAAGCGCCTGCATCGGGTTGTGCTTGCGCCAGAAGTGCTTGCGGTAGGGGTGGTCTGCGCCTTTGAAGATATCGAAGGCGTAGTAGCGTGCGACCCTGAACAGGCCGCTGGTGGTTGGTACATAGTGCCGCCATGTCCCGGTGGTCAGGTGCCAGAAGATCGCAAACACCCAGAGCACCATCAGGTACAGCGCGGCGACCACGTGCACCGAAACCAGGGTCTGGAAGTCGCCGATCCTGTGCAGTCCGTGGATACCGAACCCGGTGAACAGCAGGACGAAGATCGCCACCGCCTGGGTCCAGTGCCAGAACCGCTCGAAGCGGTTGAAGATCAGGACGCGATGTGTGCTCATCAACCTTTCCTCCGTGAACGCATTGCGATGCGGATAGCCGCATGCAGCAGCACGCCGCCCAGCGCCGCGAGCACCGCCAGTATGCCGATGCGGTCGAGCCATGGGTTGCTGTCGCGGCCCGGCAGGTAGAAACCCTGCAAGTCCTTGAGGCGGCCCTCGCGCGCGTGGCATTCCCGGCAGGCCACGGCCTGTTCCCTGGGTGCGACCATGTGGTTGATCGGCCAGTAGGAGTAGGTGTCGATAAAGCCGTATTCACCGCTGTAGGGTAGATTGTCATCGGCCATGCCGCGGCGGATCGCCCGCTCGAAGTCGTAGTTGCCCCAGAAGGCGTCGGGATCGTTGCCCCACAGGTGCATATAGACCAGCGTCTTGTTGCCTTTGTCATACGGCTGCACCGTGTGCATCACCTTGAACGGCCAGATGCGTGCATTCGGGTCATCGGCACTGCCCAGCGGCTGGTTGATCACCAGTGGCTTGCTGTCGTCGAATTGGGTGTCGATCGTGGTGTAGTCCACCACGCCGTTGAACCAGGCATAGCTCGGCTGAAGGTTTTCGGCATACTTGAAGTCGCCCTTGATCGACTTGTAGGTATAACGGTGTTTGCCGTCGCCCTGGGTGTAGCCTTCGAGCTTGAAGCCCTCACCGTTTTTCAACTTGCCGGCGGTGCGCCAGTCCCAGTCGACCTTGGTTGCCACGCCGCCACGGGCATAGGTCGGGATATGGCAGGTCTCGCAGGCCACCCGGTCGGTGTGGTCGTTGAGTTTGATGCCAGTCAGGCCGGGTGGATGCGGGTCGTGACCGTGACAGCTCTCGCAGGTCGCGGTGTCGCGTGGCATGCCGGGCTTGCCGGTGCCCTTTGTGTCCTTGCCGACCATGTTGTAGCGACTGCCGGCCCATTCGTGGCCTTCGCCGACGTGACAGATCACGCACGAGAAATTCTCGCCGTCCTCGCCCATGTGGACGTCGATGTCGCGGCTCGGTTTGAACAAGACCGAAGACAGGTCACCATGCTTCACGTTGTCACCACCGCCACCGTAGAAGTGGCAGGCGCCGCAATTGTTGCGACCGGGCAGGGCGACGCTCTGTGCGACCTTGGTCAGGTCTATTGCCGGCTTGCCCTGGAACATGATCGAGCACGCCTTGTTGCCTTCGGTCGGCGGCGTCTTGTAATAGGTGCCAGTCGACTCGTGGCAGATCAGGCAGTCGATATTCGCCTGATTGCTGAAGTCGTAGGTCCTGATGTCCTCCATGCCATAGCCGGCATGGCACTGCGCGCACATGCCTTCGTTGCCGCGTGCATTGGTACAGAAATTGTTGATCAGCACGCCTTTGCCCAGCTGCTGGCCGGTGACCGGGTGTTGATACTGCCAGGTCCAGTGTTTGTTCTGCGTGAACTGGTGGCCGGCCTCGGTATGACAGCCCAGGCATGCCTTCGTCACCTCCGGACCACTGGCGAACGGACCCTCGAGCTCCTTCAGCTTGGCGTGGTCGGTAGTCGATACCGGGCCCTTGCGTTCGCTCAGCCGGGTGACCGACTTGTCGACCGGGCGTGCGTTTGCGGTCTCCTTGTATTCCGAGATGCCGATTTCACTCTGGTAGGCGGGCGCGATCGCCGGCAGTTCCGCTAGGGCCGCTTGCGGCAGCCACCACAGCAGGCCCGACACGAGAAGGGCCGCCATGTGCCGGGCTTTGCCGGACGGGCGGAAGGGATTGCGCGGCATACAGGGCCTCCGTGGGTGCCGATGGAGCGGTGCGCCGGCTTTCAATGCCGGACGCATTGCGCAAGCTTGCATTGCAATGGCATCAGGAGGATTGACCGAGGTCAAAACGGGTTGCGCGTGCCGTGCGGGTACGCCCGGCGGCACTGCTTTCGCGTGTCAGCTGGCCAGTGCAACCAGAAGCTGATCCCTGGTTACCGGGTGGTAGAGGTGAAAGCCCTGCCCGAACTGACAGCCTTCGCGGATCAGTAGCGAGCGCTGTTCCTCGTTTTCGATCCCTTCGGCGACGATCGAGAGATCGAGGTTTTCGCCGAGTGCGACGATCGCGCGCACGATCGCCTTGTCGTTTTCCGAGGCAGGCAGGTTCTGGACGAAGGCTGCGTCGATCTTCAGCGTGGAGACTGGGAGGTTCTTGAGGTGATAGAGCGACGAGTAACCGGAGCCGAAATCGTCCACGGCCAGGGTCACGCCCAAGGCGCTCAGCGCCGACAGCACGCCCGTCAGGTGACCGGTGGTTCGCAGCAGGACGCTCTCGGTGATCTCCAGCTGCAGGCATTGGGCGGGCAGACCTGAATGGGCGAGCGCCTCTTCCACAGTCCGCACGAATTCATTGCATTCAAGCTGCCGGATCGAGACATTGACCGACAGGCAGCCGTCGAACAACCCCCGGTTTCGCCAGGACTCGGCCTCGCGGCAGGCGGTCTTCAACACCCAACGCCCGATGCCGGTGAGGTCGCCGGTTTCTTCGGCTGCCGGGATGAATTGGGCTGGTTCGATGTCGCCCAATTCCGGGTGCTGCCAGCGCAGCAACGTCTCCACGCCAGTGATCCGTCCTGACGACAACTCGTACTGCGGTTGGTAGACCAGTGTGAACTGATCAAGTTCCAGGGCCTGCCGCAACGAGCCTTCGAGTTCGATGCGCCGGCATGCGCTGGCGTTGAACGAGGCATCGTAGGTCGTGGCCCGGTTGCGTCCGGCCTGTTTCGATCGGTACATCGCGCTGTCGGCGTTTCGCATCAGGGTGGCGATGTCGGTCCCGTCACCCGGGAAAATCGCGATGCCAATACTCGCCGAGGTGCACAGCCCCTGCAGATCGGCAGCGTGCTTGACGCTCTCGAGCATTTTTTCTGCGACGCAAACGGCTTCCGACTCGCCTTTGATATTTTCGAGCAGGACAACGAATTCATCACCGCCGAGGCGGGCAAGGGTGTCTGCGGCACGTACTGCCTCACGCATGCGTTCGGCAACGGTGCGCAGCAGCGTGTCGCCTGCGTCGTGCCCCAGGCTGTCGTTGATCTGCTTGAAGTCATCGAGGTCGACGAACAGCAGGGCGAACTGCGACTTGGCACGACGCGCCAGTTCGATCGCGTGCTCCAGTCGCTCCATCAGCATCAGACGGTTCGGCAGGCCGGTCAGCGGATCATGGTGGGCCAGATAGGCGAG
>Ga0116162_10000908_pt1 | contig 20161 bp, 16 predicted proteins | sample AD_UKC105_MetaG_FD_89875 | JGI IMG/M metagenome (GOLD analysis project Ga0116162, IMG submission 89875) | Active sludge microbial communities of municipal wastewater-treating anaerobic digesters from Hong Kong - AD_UKC105_MetaG | ecosystem: Engineered > Bioreactor > Anaerobic > Digestate... | reverse complement strand
GACCCGGTCACCCGGCTCAATGCCGGCCACGCGCAACGCCTGGACCAGCTCTGCCACGCGCGCATACAGATCAGCGAACGTGATACTGGAGACCTTTCGATCTTCGCCGCGAAAACACACTGCAATGGCATCATCCCGACGCCGCAGCAGGTTTTCCGCAAAGTTCAGGCGTGCATCAGGGAACCAGCGGGCGCCGGGCATCTGATGCGCGTCCACCAGCACGCGCTCGCCCTGCCGTGCTGCGGCGACACCGCCGAACTCCCAGATCAGCTTCCAGAAGGATTGCGGGTGATCGATCGACCAGTCATACAGCTCACCAAAAGTTGTGACCGTTAACGCATGGCGCTGGTTGACCAGCGCCATGAACCGCGTGACCCGGGCAGCCGAAACCCTGTCGCGCGACGGTTGCCAGAGCGGCGCCGTCATTCAACTCAAGGCCTGACGACAAGCACCGAACAATGTGCACGCTCAACCACACGCGTGGTACTGGACCCAAGAAACACCTTGCCAATGTCGTGGCCGCGTGACGGCATCACGATCAGATCGATATGCTTGTCGCGTGCGTAGGCAACGATGAACTTGTGCGGACTGCCTTCTCCCACGTCGCAGCGGACCTTGGAGGGGTCGGCAAAGCGTTCCCTGATCAGCTTTTCGACCTCGATGCAGATCTCTTTGCGCGCCCGTTCGATCGTGTCCTTGGGGAAGTAACTGGCCACCACGGGCATACTGAAATCCGGAATTACCGTCACCACGGTGATGCGGGCCCCGTATCGCTCGGCAAGGTCCTGTGCAATGGCGATCGCCCGCGACGTAAGCTCGGTCTCTTCGAGATCGATGGGAAGCAGAATTTCCTTAAACATATCAGATCTCCGAATCAGGCCCGTTGGGGCACGGGTGCCGCAGAACCTTTGCGACGCAACTGCAAACGCCAGATCAGCGCCAGTAGGATCAATGCCGGAATGAACATCAGGTGCTTCGGAGGCCGGTCAGCGTCCGCCTGCAGGTTGACAATCTCCCAGTCGAAATCGATCCCTACCCTTTGCGCCTCACTGCCAAACATCACGTTGTCAGCCAGCACCTTGCCATCATCCTCTCGAAGTTCGAGTCCCGCGTCGGCAAGGCGCTGCACACCATCGCCCGCTTTACCAAGCGGCAACAACACCGTGCGGGTCATAAACTTGCCGTCCAGCGTTTCGCCCTGCACCACCATCTGCAGCTTTCCGTTTTCCGGGACCTTGGCAGCCTGTTGCACAAGCTGCGTCGCCGGAATCACTTCTGTTGGGGCATAGATCTCGTCTCACCAGAATCCCGGGCGGAAGAGCGTGAAGGCAACGAGCAGGAGTGCCAGTGATTCCCAGAGCCGGCTCTTGACCAGCCAATAACCCTGCGTGGCCGCTGCAAACAGCAACATGGCCACGGTCGCCGACGCAATAACAATGACGAGCTCAAACCAGGTATCGATACCGATCAGCAGCAACTGGGTGTTGAAGATGAACAGGAACGGCAGGATTGCTGTACGGATGTCGTACATGAAGCCCTGGATACCGGTCTTGATCGGGTCGCTCTTGGCGATTGCCGCAGCCGCGAACGCAGCCAACCCCACCGGCGGTGTATCGTCCGCCAGTATCCCGAAGTAGAACACGAACATATGGACTGCGATCAATGGCACGATGATGCCGTTGATCGATGCCAACGACACCACCACAGGCGCCATCAGGCTGGACACCACGATGTAATTGGCGGTGGTGGGCAGCCCCATACCCAGGATGATGCAGATCATCGCGGTGAATATCAGCGCAGCCATCAGGTTGCCACCGGAGATGAATTCCACGAACTCGATCATCACCTGGCCAATGCCGGTCAGCGTGATGGTGCCGACAATGATGCCAGCCGCGGCGGTCGCGACACCGATGCCGATCATATTACGGGCACCGTGCGCAAGACCGTCAATACACTCTGACAGGCCGCGCTGCACCTGACCCTGCATCTCGTTACCACGGAAGAATGCCAACAGGGGGCGTTGTGTCAGCACGATCACAATCATCAGCACGGTGGCCCAGAATGCTGAAAGCCCGGGCGAGAAGCGTTCGACAATCAGGCACCACATCAGTACGACGATCGGCAGCAGAAAATAGAGCCCGGCCTTGACCGTCGGGCCTGTCTCCGGCAATTCGAGCACGGGGTCGTTCGGATCGTCCTGCTGCAATTCAGGATAGGCTGTCGCGTACTTCAATAGCCCTACGTAGGCAATGGCGACCAATACCGCCACGATATAGATTGCCACATCACCGGCGAGGTCCTTTATCCAGCCGATACCGTAGTAGACGAAGAAACCGATCACGCAGGCACCTGACACGATGCCGGCGAACGTCATGAGCCGCTGCGCAATTGTCGCCTTGTGGCGCTTGGGCAAACCCTGCATGTTGGCCTTCAAGGCCTCGAGATGGACGATGTAGAACAGCGCGATATATGAGATCACAGCGGGCAGGATCGCGGCCTTGATGACCTCGAGGTATGAGACACCGACGTACTCGATCATCAGGAACGCGGCAGCGCCCATCACGGGCGGGGTCAATTGGCCATTCGTCGACGCCGCCACCTCGACGGCTCCGGCCTTGGTACCCGGAAATCCGACGCGCTTCATCAGCGGGATCGTGAATGTACCCGTCGTGGCAACATTGGCGATCGACGAGCCCGAGATCAGCCCCGTCGTAGCCGAGGCAACAACTGCGGCCTTGGCCGGGCCACCCTTGAGGTGGCCAAGCAACGCAAACGCCACCTTGATGAAGTAGTTGCCGGCTCCGGCCTGTTCAAGCATTGCGCCGAACAGAACGAACAGGAAAACAAAACTGGTGGAGACCCCCAGCGCGATGCCAAACACGCCTTCCGTCGTCAGCCATTGGTGCGACATGACCTTGCTCAGGCTCTGGCCCTTGTGCGCGATCACGTCCGGCATATAGGGACCGCCGAAGGTGTAGGCGAGGAACACGATCGCGACAATCATCAGGGGTGGCCCAAGCGCCCGACGAGTTGCCTCGAGCAGAATCACCATGCCGGTAACGGCCGTCACCAGGTCGAACGTGGTTGGAGAACCGGATCGACCTGCCAAATCATTGTAAAAAATAAAGATATAAGCGGCGCTGAAGGCGCCGAGTGCCGCGAGAATCCAGTCCGTCACCGGAATACGGTCGCGTGGTGACCGCTTGAATGCCGGGAAAGCCGTGAATGCAAGGAAGATCGCGAATGCCAGGTGAATGGCCCTTGCCTCGGTGTTGTTGAACACACCGAATCCGAACAGAAATGGTAGCGGTGATGCATACCAGAGCTGAAACAATGACCAGGCCAACGGCACACCAAACAACAACTTGCCTGGCACACCCCCGGGATGGCGTGCGCCAGTATCAACCTGCGCGACCAGGTCCTGCGCATCCTCCAGTACGGGATCAGGTTTTTTTTCCGCCACGTTCCCCCCCACGGCACCAGTAATTCGATGCACCTTGTTGTGTTATGGCCGACAGGCAGGGTGGCGCGGTTGTCGTGACCCCCGCGTGGCCCGCACATGCCGATCGCACAGTCCCGACCGGCGGCGCGAAAGCCGCCAGCCCGGGACACCTCTACAGGCTTAGATGAGACCTGCTTCCTTGTAGTACTTCATCGCGCCATCATGCAGTGGTGCAGACAGCCCTTCCCTGACCATCTCCTCTTTCGTCAGATGCTCGAAAGACGGATGCAGCTTGCGGAAATCGTCGAAATTGTCGAATACCGCCTTGACCACCTGGTACACAGTCTCTGCCGGGGTTTTCGTTGAGGAGACGAAGGTCGCGGCGACACCGAAGGTCGATACATCATCGGGGCTGCCGGTATACATGCCGCCTGGAATGACTGCCTTGCGGTAGTAGGAATTATCGGCAACCAGCTTGTCGATCTCCGGCCCGGTGACCGGTACCAGCACCGTGTCACACGAGGTGGTGGCCTCTTTGATCGAACCGTTCGGATGACCGGCGACGTAGACCATCGCATCGATCTTGTTGTCGCACAGGGCCTGCGACTGCTCTGCGGCCTTCAGTTCCGACACCAGTTTGAAGTCGTCGTTGGTCCAGCCCTTGGCCGCCATCACGACTTCCATCGTGCCGCGCTGACCGGAGCCAGGGTTACCGATATTCACACGCTTGCCTTTCAGATCATCGAAGGTCTTGATCCCGGAATCCGCGCGGGCGACCACAGTGAAAGGCTCGGGGTGGATGGAGAACACGGCGCGCAATTCTGCATTGGCGCCTTGTTCCGCAAACTTGTCGGTACCGTGATAGGCATGGTACTGCCAGTCCGACTGGGCAACGCCCATGTCAAGCTCACCCGCGCGAATGGTGTTGAGGTTGTAAACCGAACCACCAGTCGACTCGACCGAACACCGGACACCGTGCTCCTTACGGCCCTTGTTCACCAGACGGCAGATTGCCCCACCAGTCGGGTAATACACACCAGTGACACCACCTGTGCCGATCGTAATAAAGGTTTCTGCGCTCGCCGTGCCAACCGCGCCCAGACCCAATCCGGCAACCAGCGATGCACCAAACAACAGCTTTCTTCCAAACATTGGATGTTCCTCCTCGTCTTATCTTCGGCTCCACGAGTGGAGCCACCTTTGTCATTCAATGGTCACGAGTGACCCAGCTGCACCTCATCCCTGGACCAGGGACTCAAGGCAACCTTCGATGATGTCCAGACCCTCGTCGACCACTTCATTGGAACCCGTTATGGGCACCAGGATCCGAATCACATTGCCGTACATACCGCACGACAAAAGGATCAAACCACGCTCGGCCGCCTTCACCACCAGTTGACGCGTGAGATCGGCATCTGCGACCGGTTTGCCATCGACCGTCTTGAACAGTTCCATCGCGACCATGGACCCGAGTCCACGCACGTCGCCGATGCATGCGTAGCTCTGCGCCATCGAACGCAGGCGCGAGATCAGGCGTTCACCCAGCGCAAGACTGCGTTCGAGGATACCCTCCTCCTCGAACACATCAAGTACAGCCAATGCCGCGGCACAACCCAGTGGGCTGCCTGCATAGGTCCCACCTAGTCCACCAGGGCCAACGCTGTCCATGATGTCGGCACGCCCGACGACAGCCGAGATCGGAAATCCACCGGCGATGCTCTTGGCCAGCGTCGTCAGGTCGGGAATAACGCCACTGTGTTCCATCGCAAACAGCCTGCCGGTCCGCCCGGCGCCAGCCTGGACCTCATCCGCAATCAGCAGGATGCCGTGGTCGTCGCACAGTGCGCGCAGGCGTTTGAGGAACTCGGGTGGCGCGACATAGAAGCCGCCCTCGCCCTGCACCGGTTCGATGATGATCGCGGCCACGCGTGCCGGCTCGACATCTGCCTTGAACAGATTGTTGACCGCGGCCATCGACTGATCAACGGAAATGCCATGCACCTCGATCGGGAATGGCGCATGGTAGATCTCACCTGGAAAAGGACCGAACCCCGCCTTGTACGGGACCACCTTGCCGGTCAATCCCAGCGTCATCATCGTGCGTCCGTGATATCCACCGTTGAATGCAATGACGGCGGGGCGGCCTGTGTGCGCCCGCGCGATCTTGACCGCGTTCTCGACCGCTTCCGCACCCGTGGTCAAAAACAGGGTCTTGTTCGGTGCATCGCCAGGTGCAAGGCTGTTCAGTCGCTCTGCCAGGGCCACGTAGGGCTCATAGGGCAACACCTGGAAACAGGTGTGCGTGTATTGCTCCATCTGGCGCTGCACCGCCGCCATGACCTTGGGATGGCGGTGCCCCGTATTGAGTACGCCAATACCGCCGGCAAAATCGATGTAACGCCGGCCGTCGACATCCCAGACCTCGGCATTCTCGGCGCGCTCGGCATAGATGTTGTGCATGTTCGCCACGCCGCGCGCAACAGCCAGGTTGCGACGGGCAAGAAGGTCAGCATTCTTCGTCATGTCAAATCAGCCTTGTCAGTTTTCCCTGATTGATTCGTTTGAACGGGCGCTGTGGCCGCATCAGGCGTCAATGCCGCCGAGACACAGGTACTTGATTTCGAGATACTCCTCGATGCCGTACTTCGAGCCTTCACGCCCGATACCCGACGATTTCACGCCCCCGAACGGTGCAATCTCATTCGAGATTATCCCGGCATTGATTCCGACCATCCCGTACTCCAGCGCCTCCGCCACCCGCCAGATACGCGCCAGATCCCTGCTATAAAAATAAGACGCAAGCCCGTACTCGGTATCGTTGGCCATATCGATGGCCTCCCGCTCGGTCTTGAAGCGGAACAGCGGCGCCAGAGGCCCGAATGTCTCTTCGCTCGCGACAGCCATCGATCGACTCACCCCGGTCAGCACAGTCGGCTGGAAGAATGTCCCGCCCAGTGAGTGCCGCGCACCCCCCGTCGTCACCTTCGCACCTTTGCCCAACGCATCGGCAATGTGCGTCTCGACCTTCCTGACCGCCGCCTCGTTGATCAGCGGCCCTTGCGCCACCCCGTCTTCGAGGCCGTTGCCAACCTTGAGCCCAGTCGTTACTGCCTCGGAAAACTTGCGCGCAAACTCATCATAGACGGCATCCTGCACCAGGAAGCGGTTGGCGCAGACACAGGTCTGTCCGCTATTACGATATTTCGAAGCGAGCGCACCCTCGACAGCCGCATCCACGTCGGCGTCATCGAATACGATAAACGGGGCGTTGCCACCGAGTTCCAGCGAGACTTTCTTGACTGTGCTGGCACACTGCTGCATCAGCAGCTTGCCGACCGCGGTCGATCCAGTGAAGCTGAGCTTGCGCACGATCGGGCTTGACGTCATCTCGCCGCCGATCGCCTTCGCATCACCTGTCACGACGTTGAGGACGCCAGCAGGAATGCCAGCGCGCTCAGCCAGTTCGCACAGTGCCAGCGCGGAGTACGGCGTCTCCAGCGCAGGCTTGATAACCATCGTGCAACCGGCCGCGAGCGCGGCGCCCGCCTTGCGCGTGATCATGGCGGCCGGAAAGTTCCATGGCGTGATCGCCACGCAGACACCGATCGGTTGCTTGATGACGATGATCCGCTTGTCCGCCTGGTGCTGCGGGATCACGTCGCCGTAGACACGCTTGGCCTCCTCGGCAAACCACTCGATGAACGACGCCGCGTACGCGACCTCGCCACGTGCCTCGGCCAGCGGCTTGCCCTGTTCCGTGGTCATGATCAGCGCCAGGTCATTTTGATTGGCCATGATCAGCTCGAACCAGGCACGCATTCTGTGCGCACGTTCTTTCGCGGTCAGTGCACGCCACTTGGGCAGCGCGGCTTCGGCCGCCACAAGCGCCCGACGTGTGTCGTCAGCACCGCAATTGGGGACAGTGCCGATCAACTCACCACTCGCCGGGTTGGTCACTGCCGCGGTCGCACCGTCCTGCGCGCCGGACCAAGCGCCATCCACATAACAGAGCTGTCGAAAAAGATTGCCATTGATCAGACCGCGCAACTTGTTGAACTCCCGTATTCGTTGATTCCGTCCGCCGGCGAAAAACCCCTGTCCGCCCGCCCCGATAACGGCCCACTTCATTCAGTCCGGCCGCTCGCCGGCACCGCGAACCCGCCATGGAACTCGGCAGCGTCGGCTTTTTTTGAGCCTAGCAGGGCTTAATTTTTTAAACAACCCGCCTTTGAATCGCACTTTGTTCTTGCGTCTCGTGGAGCGCAATTCCGGGGACGAGGAAATACCACACAATGATTATCTTTTAATAGCAGTCTCTTATATAAGGAGATACCGATCGCATGACGGGTATCGCGGCGAAGCGACAGACCCAATGACGCAAGAAACTTGACAAGACTGCTTAATATTTCAAACATTGTTCTCAACGACACCCGGGGTGGTGAACCATTCGCAGCAACCAGCAACCAGGGGGAACAGGTAACTTGGACGTCGGATCCCGCCTCAAGGCGGCTCGCCAGATGAAGGGGCTATCACAACGTTCACTTGCCCGATTGTCGGGGGTGAACAACGGCACGATATCGCTGATTGAGCAGAACAAAGTCAGCCCATCGGTCTCGTCGCTCAAGCGTCTGCTCAAGCCATGTTCCATGTCCCTGGGCGAGTTCTTCGACGATCAGACGTTCGAGAAGGAAAAGTTCTTTTTCCGCGCCGGGGAATTGACGGAGTTTCAATCGGGCGATGTCGTATTCCGCCAGATAAAGCCGAACATTCCGGGGCGGAAGATGCAGGTCATGCACGAGCGGTACCTGCCGAAGGGAGACACCGGGGAACGCATGCTCACCCACGCTGGCGAAGAGGCGGGCTTCGTGCTCAAGGGCACGGTAGAGGTCACCGTGGGCAACGAGACGGTCTCATTATCGGCTGGCGAGGCCTATTACTTCGACAGCAGCATCCCGCACCGCTTCCGCAACCAGGGAGATGAAGAATGCGAAATCGTCAGCGTCTGTACACCGCCCTCGTTCTGAACGGATAGCGGTACCCCCGTCTTTCGCCACTCTGATTGCGGAAGCACCGACAAACACACGAACAACTGCATCAGGGAAAGGCACATCCCGCTTCCCTGCTTCTGCGGATTCCGCAGCTGATGCAATCCGGTACCTGGATGAGCGCATTGAGGAAGAGTGAGTATGTCAAATCAAACAGTCACGACAACGTCGGACGCCGAGTATGCGTCTCTGGGCTTCTATCACAAGATCTCATACCTGCGTTCTGACACCTGGATCCGTCTCAGCCGTCTGGCCACCCGTATGCGCGAGGCGTCTACCGGCAGCGGCGACATCGAGACGCTGATGGAGGAGACGCGCAACACGATGACGATGCTGGAGCGCATCGAGGACTACACCGCCTTCCCGTCCAAGGACGACTTCCGGCTGTTGTGGCGCCTGCTCGACGACCGCGAATTCAGCCTGCTGGAACGTGCCATCAGCCGGATTTCTCGCGCGCTTTCCAGTGACGTGTACCGCAATCGCCCGATTCACATCAGTCGCGGCCAGATCGACGGCGAGGAGAAAGACCAGGAACAGGAGGTCCTGGAGCTGCACCTCGATACCACGATGAGCCAGACGCAGCCGTATTTCGAACTGCTGGTCGTAGACGACCTCACCCCGAAGGAAGAAGCCGTCATCCGCAGTTCGTTCCGCAGTGTGCAACGACCGGAAGACCAGTTCGTATACGACGTCATCGTGGTACCGAGTTTTGAAGACGCAGTAGCGGCCGTGCTGATCAACCCAAACATCCAGGCCTGCATCATCCGCTCCGGTTTCCGTTACAAGTCGAAGCGCAACTTCGGCATGTTCCAGCGCTACCTGGGCGGACTGAAAAAGCTTGATCTGGCGCTGACCACATCAACGGACATGAGCATGATCCTGGGCAATATTCTGGCCGATTTGCGACCAGAGATTGACCTCTATCTGATCACCAACATGGCCGTCGAAACCTATGCGGTACAGGATACCGGGTCGTTCCGCCGGATCTTTTATCGTGAAACCGACTATGTCGAACGCCACCTGAACATCATCCGCGGTATCTTCAAGCGCTTCGAGACACCCTTCTTCTCGGCGCTGAAGAAATACAGCCGGCAACCCACCGGGGTATTCCACGCAATGCCCATCTCGCGCGCCAAGTCATTGATCAGTTCACACTGGATCAGGGACATGCTCGAGTTCTACGGCCTGAATATCTTCATGGCGGAGACATCGGCCACGTCCGGCGGACTCGACTCCCTGCTACAGCCATCCGGCCCTTTGAAGAAGGCCCAGGAACTGGCCGCACGCGCATTCGGCGCACGCAATACCTTCTTCGTCACCAATGGCACATCTACGGCCAACAAGATCGTGGTGCAGGCACTGGTCAATCCGGGTGACATCGTCCTCGTCGACCGGGACTGCCACAAGTCACATCACTACGGCATGGTGTTGGCTGGCGCCGAGGTCGCCTATCTCGACGCCTATCCCCTGCATGACTATTCGATGTATGGCGGCGTACCCCTGCGCGAGATCAAGCGTCTGCTGCTGAAATACAAGGCCAGCAACCGCCTGCACAAAGTGAAAATGCTGTTGCTCACCAACTGCACGTTCGACGGCATCGTCTACGATGTCGAGCGCGTGATGGAAGAGTGCCTGGCAATCAAGCCTGACCTCGTCTTTCTATGGGACGAGGCATGGTTCGCGTTCGCTGCGTTCAATCCGGTATATCGAACACGCACCGGCATGCGCGCCGCGCGCAAACTGCGCAACCGCTACCGATCCGATGACTACCGAAAAGAATACAAAGCCTATCTGAAGCAGGTGGAGAATCTTGATCCCGGTGATATTGACGCCTGGGCGAACCTGCGACTCATGCCTGATCCCGATCAGGTTCGGGTGCGCGTGTATGCCACCCAGTCCACACACAAGACACTGACATCACTGCGCCAGGGATCGATGATCCATGTCTACGATCAGGACTTCCGGCAGAAGGCCGAGGCCCCGTTTCACGAAGCCTACATGACCCACACGTCCACCTCGCCGAACTACCAGATTCTCGCTTCACTGGACATCGGCCGCCGTCAGGTCGAACTCGAAGGCTACGAGATGGTGAACAAGCAGGTCGAATTGGCGCTGGTCTTGCGTGAGCAGATCAAGAACCAGCCCCTGCTCAAGAAATACTTCAGTATCTTGAGCACCAAACAGCTGATTCCGGAAGAGTTCCGTCAATCCGGCATAGAGAGCTATTACGACCCTGAGCTGGGCTGGTGTCGCATGGAGGATGCATGGATCTACGAGCGTGACGAGTTTGTCATCGATCCGTCCCGCGTGACCCTGTTTATCGGTCGAACCGGCATCGATGGTGACACGTTCAAGAACGAGCACCTGATGGACAAGTACGGTATCCAGATCAACAAGACATCACGCAACACCGTGTTGTTCATGACCAACATCGGCACCTCTCGCAGCTCGATCGCTTACCTAATCGAGGGTCTGATGAGCATCGCCCGCGAACTTGAGTGGCAACGCGAAGAGAACAGCTCGGCAGAAAACCGCTTGATGAACCGGCGCATCAACTCGTTGACCAACGACCTCCCGCCCCTACCCGACTTCAGCCATTTCCATCCGTCGTTCCATCGTTCGATCTCAGGCGACACGCCCGAAGGCGACATCCGGACCGCCTATTTCATGGGTCAGAACGACAGCCTGTGCGAACACCTTCGGATCGACAACAACGAGATGCAGCGGCAGATGAACGATGGCCGCGTCATGGTCTCGACGACCTTTGTCATTCCGTACCCGCCCGGCTTCCCCATCCTGGTGCCCGGCCAGGTAATCAGTCAGGACATTCTTGCGTTCATGCTGGCACTGGACGTAAAGGAAATACACGGCTACCGCCCGGCATTGGGGCTGTCCGTCTTCACCGAGGAATCCTTGCGGGAAGTGAAAAACGCACCATCAGTCAGCGCAATCACCGAGATCGTCGAGGTTGAACAGGCGCAGCCGGAAGCAGTGAAGGACGCTGCAAAACACCCGCCGGCCGGTGGCGATTCGAAAGCGAAGAAGACTGCCGCATCCAGGAAGAAGGCGCCAAAACCCAACGTGGACAAGTCCGCCTGAGCGGATGCCGGTTGCCACGATGACAATCAGATCAATATGGGAACAGCTGGTCCGATGGATCTCCACGCTGGATCCCTGGCCGGCACCCGGGCCGGACCGGGAGAACCCAATCCTCCACACTCAAGACAAGGGGCACACGCAAATGAAAAGAACACTGACGGGAATTTCAGACATCCGCCGCTTCTTTCACCGGAATGAACGGCCGATCTTTTTCATCAGCGCGACTAACTTCAACCTGCTGGGGATGGATGAGTGGGTCAAGAATTTTCATTACATCTGCTACGTCGACTGCTATGACGGTGCCCATCCAAACGTGTTCGTGCCGCCGGAAATCGCACATGCGGAGTTCGAAAGCATCGAGGACATCAACAACTACCTGCTGGAGCACAAACAGGTCATCGACTACATCAAGAGCTTCGGCCCCAACCCGGTGGCCGTGTTTCTGATGTTCGATGAACGCACCGAGGAGCTGTGCCGCGAACTCGGCATCGAGATCTGGTTTCCATCGGCGAGTCTGCGTTCGCGCTGTGACAACAAAATGGAGACGGTACGTATCGGCAACAAGGCCGGTGTGCCGAGCGCACCGAATGCGCTGTCCAAGGTCGAGAGCTACGCGCACCTCAAGCAGATCTGCGCAGAAAATGGCCTGGGCGATGACGTGGTGATCCAGACCGCTTTTGGCGATTCCGGCCATACCACCTTCTTCATCGCCAGCGAGCAGGACTGGGACAAGCATGCAGATGAAATCACGCCCGACCCGGAGGTCAAAATCATGAAGCGCCTCAACTGCCGGGGCGCGACGCTGGAGGCCTGTACGACCAAGCAAGGCACGATCGTCGGCCCGCTGCTGACGGAAGTGGTCGGCGCAAAAGAACTGACACCGTACCGTGGCGGCTGGTGCGGCAACGAGATATTCCCGGGCGCTTTCACCCAGGATATCCGCGACAAGGCGAGAGACTACACCTTCCAGTTCGGTGAACAGCTACGCAAGGAGGGTTACCGTGGTTACTTCGATCTCGACTACCTGATCGATACGGACACCGGTGAGATCTATCTGGGTGAACTCAACCCACGGGTGACCGGCGCCAGCTCCATGACCAATCACGCAGCATTCGCGCACGCCGACGCGCCGTTGTTCCTGTTCCATCTGCTGGAGTTCTCGGGCGCCCAGTTCGAGTTCGACGTCGAGGACCTGAACGCCCGCTGGTCGGATCCCGAGTACATCGACAGTTGGTGCCAACTGGTCATCAAACACACGAATGACTCGGTTGATGTCGTCACCGATGCCCCGCCGACCGGGATCTGGAAGATGGAACCCGATGGTAACGTCACGTACAACCGGTTCGACTACCACCGCCGCGCGGTGAGCAGCGAGCAGGAGGCATTCTTCCTGCGTATCACGGGACCGGACGATTACCGCTATGAAGGCGCCGATCTTGGCATCCTGATCCTGCGCGGCCGCTCGATGACCAACGAGTTCGTCCTGAACGATCGCGCGCGCAGCTGGATCAAAGGCATTCTTGCCAGTTACCAGGGCAAGCCGCTGGCCGCGCCCGAGATCGCGCCCGAGGCCGGCGCGTTCAAGATCATGTAGGCGAACCACACCGGTCCGGCTTGTGCCTGCTCGTCAGCGTCGCAAGCCTGATGCGGCGCATCGCGCCTGCCTCGACCGGTGAGATGCAGCACCAGCGCATGGAAAGAACGATATACGCGATCGCCGAGCCGCTGCCCGGGACCAAGTGGGCAACGCTTTTCCGCTATCACTGGCAAGCCTATCGACGTTGGTTCCTCAGCGAAGGAGCCACCGAACGCCAGCTCTATCTGAGCTCGCGCAGAGCCCTGCAACAGCACATGCCGGAACTGATACCCACCTATGAAAGCCTGCTGGAGCTCTCCGGCGGCGGCGATCTGGCGGCGCGCTTCCTCAGCCTTTACTGTCCACCCGCCTACATGCGGGGCTGTTCCCAGGCAGTATGGACCGGGACACCGCCCATCCTGATACGCAACTACGATTACAGCCCACGGTTGTTCGAGGGCACTGTGTTGAGAACGTGCTGGAACGGCCGCGTGGTGGCCGGTACAGGCGATTGTCTATGGGGTCTGGTGGATGGCATGAACGAAGACGGCCTGGCCGTCTCGCTGAGCTTTGGCGGACGCCGCGCCGTCGGCAAGGGCTTTGGCGTACCACTGCTGCTGCGTTACGTGCTCGAATTCTGTTCAACGACCAGAGATGCGGTGGAGGCGCTGTGCCGGATCCCCACGCATATGTCGTACAACGTGACCGTGCTGGACCGGCAGGGGATCTTCAAGACCGTCTTCATCGCCCCCGATCGCAAACCACTTGTCCAGGACCTGGCGATGACGACCAACCATCAGCACAGTATCGAATGGCATCAGCATGCACGGGCATCGGCGACGCTCGAACGCGAGCGCGCATTGCAACGCCATCTCGAAGTCTACGCCGACGATTCCTACCGTCTGGTACGGGCGTTCCTGCGTGCACCACTGCATTCGACAGCCTACCGCAGGGGCTTCGGTACGCTGTACACCGTGGTCTACAACCCCAGCACCCTGGCATTCGAATACCTGTGGCCGAATGACAGCTGGAGTTTTTCGTTGCCTCAGTTCGTTGAAGGCACCCGTACAGTGGACTTTCCACTTGTCCCGGACTCGATAGAACTACTGCATTGACACGACACCTGCGTCAATCGCCGACGAAACCGGCAATGCTCGCCGGTGGAACCTCGGAAACCTCATCGTCAACAGGCACGTGTTCAGTGAGACCTGCACGTGAACCACGATGTGGTTTGGTCAAGGGACCAAGACTTTGCAGATACGTCTCTGATCCCGGGATACGCTGGTAAACCGGAAAGTCGACAGGACGGTCGCGAAAACTCTTCAGCGGCTGACCAAGGCTGCGTATCCCGACCTCACGTTCGCGCCGGACACGACTGAGATTGATCTCGACCGGGATCATCTCCTCGCCGCCGCCCGCCTGGTGTATGACGTAACCCGCAGGACCGACGATGATCGACGACCCCACGCCACCGTCACCAACACCGTTGATGTCGAAAAAGTAACATTGGTTGGTCACTGCGGTCGCACGGGCAATCGACAGTTCCACGTCGCGATCAATGGTATCCGTCATGGTCGGGTGGAGAATGACCTCGGCACCCATTGAAACCAGCGTCCGCGACGTCTCCGGAAACCACATGTCGTAACAGATCGAGACCCCGAAGCGCCCCACTTCGGGGACGTCGAACACCAGGAAGTCCTCGCCTTGAGCAACATGGTTTTCGTACGGTTGGAACGGAAACATCTTGCGATAACGGCCCACCACATTCCCACTGGGGTCGATCACCGAGGCCGTGTTGTAAACGAGATCGCCTGCGAGTTCGAACATCGAACCCGGCAGCAGCCAGATGCGGTGTTTCGCTGCCATGTCGCGGAATGCATCTTCCGCCGGGCCCGGCAAAGGCTGCGCGTGCCCAGGCAGAGGCCCGAAAGGCGCAAGTTCACTGAACATCACCATCTGTACCCAGGGGAAACGGGCCATCAGGATGTCGAGTCGGTGAGACATCGCCAGGATATTGTCCTGTAGCGCAGAGATACGCATCTGGATGCCGGCAATTGCAAATGGGGTCATGGACTGTCTCCTCGACGGCGCGCACCGTTCTCGAAAATCACGCTCACGGTCGGCTTAACCGGACCGACCGGGCGATGAACCGCAACCTGCGGGCTGGCGCCACGTGTAATGCAGATTTACCTTTGACCGATACTACGCTGTTTCGGTGCCCACCGCTGTGCACAATGACCCGGTCACAGCGTCATCAGGGACGTTCCAGGGAGCCATGCAAAGTCAGCTGCGGGAACGGGATTTCCCAGCCGTTTTCACTGCATGCGTCGGTGCAGTAACGTTGAAGGGCACGGCGCAGGCGGTTGTACAGATCACCCACCTCACCCTTGAAGTCGGCGATCACCGCCAGCTCAAGCGACGACTCGGCAGCACGATTGAACTCGACCCGCAGATTGACCAATTGCTCCCCGTACCCTTCGGCCTGTAGCCGCGACAAGACGTAATCGTGCAGCGTGGTGACCACGGACGTCGTGGCCTCTTTCTGCAGGGCGTAACTGATACCGAAAATCTCCTTGAGGCGGAAACTCACTGCCAGGTTGCGTGGTGAATTCGCCAGGAAATCCCCGGTGAGGTAGGTGAGTTTCGCTCCTCCCCGCTCCACCAGTTGCACCAGTTCGGGCGAAATGCCGGTCACCTTGCCACGAACCCCGTCGTTCAGGATCACCCAGTCCCCTTTGCGACACGGAAACCACGGTTCGTCAGACCTGCACGGGCGTGACTTGAGCTTGGCCATTTCCTGGATATGCAGACGCTGACTGAGTTCAGCGACCGGGTTGCTGAGCGTACAGAAGAAATTGATCTCCTCGACCAGCCAGGGAATGCCATCGAGATAAAGGCGCTCGCCCTCACGTACCGCACCGATATTGAGGAAGATCTGCATCTGGTGCCAATACTTCGGGAGCGTGTGACGCAGCGTCAGCACAGCCCCAATCAGCAACAACAGGCCAAGGCTGAACAGCACCCAGTCCTCGACCAGGTAGAAAACGATCATCGGACCGATCACGATCAGCACAAAAGTCACGGTACGGTGGAGCAACTCCACCAGGCGTACACGGAAACTGCGATGGCGGCTCCGGAACCCTGGAAAGTAACGCTGCAGCATCGAGAAACTCAGACGTGACAGCAAGACCACCGCAAGGATGACCAGCAGCGCCTCGATGATATAGAGCCCGCGCTTTTGGAAGAACGACTTGAGGTAACTCTGTGAGGCCTCGGCGATCGAGGTCTCCGAAGCAACCAGCTTGGACAGCTGCAACTCAGCCGCCTGCAGTTCGCTGCTCATGAAGGCCAGCTGTCTCGTCCAGTTGGCCAACACCGCAGCAACGGCTTCATTCATCGCAGGGTCATCGCCCTGTTGGGCGAGTTTCTCGAGGTTGCCGATAGCCTGCCTGATGATCGGCAGCCGTTCTTCGTAGTATGCGATCTTCTCCTTCTGCTCGGCCTTTTGCCTGACGTGGGCAGTCATCTCCTTCATTTCATCGATAGCGGGGCGCAACAGCGCAAAGATCTCTTTCTGAAAGTCGAACGCTTCGGCGGCCTCGGTGCGCAGCTTGCTCGCATCGACACCGGTGGCGACGCTCTCGAAATTCCGGCTGACGGTCTGAAGATCCGCCTCCGCCTTCTCCAGCTCTTTGACCAGCACGGCCCGCTCTGCGTCCGACTGGGCTTGCGCCAATCGTGTCCTGATTTCCCTGACGTCGCTCTGCAACCCGGCACGCAGGCTGATGATGCCGGACAGCGTGGTCAACGTCTCGGCGACGATCTGGTCCGACTTTTCGTTGGCCGCCACGACAGCGGGCACCGAAAACAAGGTCAGCGACCACAACAGAAGGACCAAAGCGGATAGATGGTTCCGCCCCACCAGACTACAAGTCATTTCCCGACAACTCCTTGTTCGTGTTTCTGTGAGTTCCTGTGCCTGCTGCCCGTGGGCGTCGCCGCGCCGCGGCAACCATGAAGCAAGACTTCGTCTAAGGGCGCATTGGGCTGGACTTGGGCAAACCGAATCCCCGAGGCGATAACCCGGTGCTCAGGCCTGGGCGGTCACCACGCGGTTGCGGCCCTGCGCCTTGGCGGCGTACAGCGCCTCATCGGCGCGTTTCAGGCAGGCATCCAGGTCTTCACCGCTGCGATGCTGCGCAACACCGAAACTGCCGGTGACCGTAAGCCGCTGCGCCGCCAGGTCGATCGTCGCCTTGGCCAGCTGGCTGCACAGCCGCTCGGCGAGACTGGCTGCCGCCCCCACGGTGGTCTGCGGCAGCAACAACAGGAACTCCTCACCGCCCCAACGGGCCAATTCGTCGGTCTCACGCAGGCCAAGGCGCATCTCCTCGACGATCCTTAGCAGCACCTGGTCACCGGCGTCGTGCCCATGGCAATCGTTGACCTGCTTGAAGTGATCGACGTCCATCAAAATGACACAGAAGTCCCCTCCTGCCAGGCCTGGCCTGCCGGCCAACTGCTCCAGCCGCCGCGTCATGGCCCGACGGTTCAGCACGCCGGTCAGATAGTCGGTGCGCGAGGCCGCTTCGAGGCGCTGTTCCACCCGCCGCCGCTCGGCAATCTCCTCCAGCAGGCTGTCGTTGGCGCGCACCAGCTCGACCGTGCGATCGTCTACACGCTTTTCGAGTTCGTCCCGCGCATGTTGCAGTGACTGCTGGTTGACGGCCAATTGCGACGCCATGAAATCGAACGACGTCGACAGCTGGTCCAATTCATCGCCGGCGACCACCGGAACCGCCGTTGCGTCGATTGGCGTCACCGCGGTAAAGCGCTGCGACAGGTTACGGATGCGCCGGGTAAAGCTGCGCGACAGCAGGCTACTGAAGATCGCGGCGAGCAACAGGGAGAACGTCAGGGACAGCAGGCCGGCCAGGCGGATCTGCTCGAACTTGTCCTGTACCTTGTCGGCGTACATATCGATACCCACCAGGTACTGTCCGACACCGGATTTCAATGGCGAATAACCCGACAGGAAGTAGCCCCAGCGATCACGGGTGATCGCCTTGTCGACTGACGGCCGAACGAACCCTTCCAGCATGGCCGGTATGCGGTGGGGGTACTCCTCGCCCGCCACGGCAGGCTGGTCAGCATCCGAATCCAACACGAAGCTGACGCGTTCACCTTCCTTGCGCATCACATAGATGAACGCGATATCCGGGTTGGCGTTGGCGAAGGCGCGCAGGCTCTCGATGTACCGGCGGTACACCGGTGTCGCCATATCGCCCGCTTCGCGGATCTGGTCCAGGTCCGCGATATCGAGCCCCTGGCTGATCAGGGCCGCGCTGTTCTGCAGGCGTGATCGCAACGCCTGCATCAGGTTGTCGATGGCGCTGAAGTAGAAATAACTTCCTACGCTGCCCGAAACCAGGACAATGGCCGCAAAATGGCTGAGGAACAGTTTGCTGAAGATGGACAGGCGCATAGAGGCCGAAGCATAACGGAGCGCCGGCGCAGCTGCCAAAGAGTACTTTGCCCGAAGACGCCTGCCGGCTACCTCTCCCGCCGCTCAAACCCATCCCGATCAAAGAGAAGACACCCCGGCCGGATCTGATATCGATATCCCTGATATCACGCCGCGAAAAGTTTCGTTTTACCGTGGCCTTCTCGCCCGTCTATCTTGTCGGCGTGGACAATTGACTCGGGAGGATTCGATGCTGACAGCCGATCCACTACGCCGCGACAGCGAGGGCTACTTGTTCGATCCGGAGCAATGGAGCGAGACAGTGGCCGAAGCGATGGCGCGCGAGGCGGACCTGACCCTAAGCGACGACCACTGGAACGTCCTGCGTTTCATGCGGCGCCACCTCGCGAGCGAGGGTGTCGCGCCGGACGTGCGTCACGTCGTGGACTTTCTGGTTGCACAGGGCGAACTCGACAAGAAGCGCGCAAAAGAGCATCTCTTCAAGCTCTTCCCCTATGGCTATATGCAGCAGGCCTGCAAGATTGCGGGATTTCAGCGACCACGTGCATGGAGTACCGGCTGACGGCCGACCGAGGGCCCTGCAGACAACACTTTCAGGTATCCAGGAGTGCAATCCCGGTTTCACCGGTCGCACGATCGATGGTCAGTTGGACGACGCAGTACTCGCTATGCGGTTCAACCGGTGTCGGATCATTGTTGCAGCAAGACCCGGCGTTGATACCCGCGAAAAACAGACCGACCCGCACCACGATGGCGTCCTCGTGCTCGTCGACGCCATTAATCATGACGGTTGGCGGCTCGTCGAGTACGTAGTTGCCCGAGCACAGCGCTTGCTGCAGCGGCCATTGCTCAGCGTCCAGGGACCCGAGTTCCGCTTTCAGTTCGTCGCCGAAATCGGGCGTTCCCCAAGCCTGGATTGATCGTGGCAGTTTCACTATCTGTTCTCCCTGTCGGTCCACCGAAACTCAGCCTCCACGCCTGGGAAATGGAATGATTGTCTCGAGTCGATCATCGATCACTTGACCGTGCTGCAGATCCTCGGTGTACACGACGTGGCAACCTGCCAGCTGTGCCGAAGCGAGAATCATCGCATTGTAAATCGCAAAGCCGTGTCGCTCGGCCAACGCCAGACCGGTCTCATGCGTCTCCAGCCCCAATGTTTCCACGCGACATAGCACGCGAATCGTCGTCAATACCTCGCGTATCTCGGCCCACGACATTCCAAGTTTTCGACGTGCAACCGATGAAAATTCATTGAGTACCTGGACGCTGATGACGCCATCTTCCGCAACGAGGGCTTCCGCACAATCGCCTTTTGATACATCGGCAGAAACAGGTACAGCAGACGGCGTTCTCCGCTGCCTGCGGCAGCTCCGTCGAACCGCCATTTGGAAATCGAGGGTTCGAATCGTTCACCCGGAGCAGCGAACGAAAAAGGCCCCACGCGGGGACCTTTTATATTTGGCGGAGAGAGAGGGATTACTCGCGCTGCGCGCTCGCCCTTCGGGCCGCCG
>Ga0116162_10000906_pt1 | contig 20190 bp, 12 predicted proteins | sample AD_UKC105_MetaG_FD_89875 | JGI IMG/M metagenome (GOLD analysis project Ga0116162, IMG submission 89875) | Active sludge microbial communities of municipal wastewater-treating anaerobic digesters from Hong Kong - AD_UKC105_MetaG | ecosystem: Engineered > Bioreactor > Anaerobic > Digestate... | reverse complement strand
TTGGACAATAGTGCTTGATTAATAAAAAGGCTCTTATTTAATGCACAGAATTCAACAAATTGGAGTTAACAATGCCCCGGCTTTCAGAGAGATCTTTTACATCTGTTACATGTTTTATTATATTCTTCCTTATTTCTGTAAAAACCGGTTTTCCCCAGACATACACCTCCCCTCTCGTATCAGAAGGTGGTGTAGATACACATCTTTATAAATGTGATACCGTAATGTTTGATGCCACAGCCCTGGAGGATGGAAGCAGTACTGTTGAAGCCAGGACATTTTATGCCGGTTTATCCATGCTCCACTCCCCGTACCTGTCTATATTCTATATACCGCTTAAGTATGACCTGAATAATTACTTCCGTATAATGTTTTCACTCCCCTACCTGACTAAAACGCTTGTATACGACAATACCCACTATATCAAAAGCGGATATGGCGACACAATGATGGGGGTAATGTTTTCAGTTTCTCCATTTGATGCGTTTACAAGCAGCACAACCGTAAGAATGACCTTCCCCACCGGTAATGTCAATGCCCAGGATTTTAACTACTACATACCCATGGGTTATGGAGGCTATACAGCATCAATCCAGGAAAGTATATCAACCAATGATTTTGATGCAGGCTTTGCTGATATTCGTTTGTTCGCAAGCGGTATATATATTTATTATTTCACAAGCAGCCAGCAGATTGACCAGGTGGAAAAAAACACATTCGATAAAAGCTATGCCTGGTCTGTAATGGGGGGGATTGAATTCGGATTAACAGAAAACCTTGCTCTTCAGTGCAAAATGAATTATATAGTTATGCCTGAAAGAAAATATGAAAGCAGTGTTACCCCCGGCGAATGGATTGATGCTAATGATTCTATAAAACAGATAAATATACTCCCCTTTATTAAGTATCAGTTCCTTGATGATATATCGGGCCAGGCGGGTTTAATTTACTCTGTAAAAACAACACAGGATACCGATATTTCAACAACGTATGATCCTAAATGGAAAATCGCCTGGAGCATTGAAAAAAAATTCAGCAGCAGCGGTCCTCCAAGCGATGAAAGCCGGGGTAAAGTTCTATCCTCTGAACCTAAAAATGAAAGCTACGTATCCACAGCTCAGAAAAAAAAATATATAAAAAAGAAAAAGAGCAGGCGAAAAAGAAGAAAACAGGCAGGAACTTATTAAAAACCGATCACTACCAATTTCATGAAATCCGGAAGTATTATTTCAATTTAAACAAAAGGCCAATTTAATATGAAAAATAAAACAATTTACATCAGATTAATGAAATCACTGTTACTTATCTTCATCCTTTTTCTGCCACTTTTATCATGCTGGGATGTCCCGGTCTCAATGGCATCAGGTGATAATATTACAGTTATATTTAATTCCCTTGGGGGGAGTATTGTACCGGCCAGAACAGCTGCATCAGGAAGCCTTCTCTCCAACCCGCAAACACCTTCACGTATAAATTATGATTTCAGCGGCTGGTATAAGGATACATCACTCACATCCCCGTGGGATTTTTCCACGGACAGGGTTTATGATGATATAATTCTGTATGCGAAATGGACTTATAATGGAATACCCGAGACTTTTGACGTGGCAGACAGACCATCTTTTATACAGAATGTGGCTGGTGATTATTATTTATGTGAACCATGGAATTACAATAAAGCTATAAATTCCGGGAGAGAATATCCACTCTTTGTTTATCTTCATGGAGCCGGTTCCTCTGGTGTGCCAGGCGTTCTCCCCTGTTTCTACAATAATGATACACAGATGAAGAGTTACCCCTGTTTTATATACCTCCCTCATACTGCAGGCTCCTGGAACAATGCGACACTTATTACACAGATTGAAAATATTAAAGCTTCATATCGTATAGATACGAACCGGATCTACCTCATGGGATATTCAATGGGAGGGTCAGGTTCATATTCCCTTGCAAACGCTTATTATGACCATAATCAGCACCTTTTTGCCGGTATAGTCCGTATGGCAGGGCAGAGCCAGACAACAGTGCGTAATGCCATTGCTGATAAAACCTCCATATGGTACCATGTTGGTGCGGATGATACAGAAGTCCGGGTACAGGTGGCTGCTGATTCATACGATTTTCTAAAAAACTATCCGGGGAATTCCTCAGCAATAGAAACATCATCAGCAGTTCCCCTTTCGAGTTACCCTGGCACCACCCTGACCCTGACAAAAAACGGGATAGAGATAATCAAATATACGGTTTACGATTCACCTGTGGCGCATGGAGTCAGCCATTTCCCTCTTACAGATCCATACCTGCTGCAGTGGCTATTCATGCAGTCACTTGACAAAAGATAAAAAAATGCGATATTAGTACATGCTTCGTATTGCCTACGGGAAGGCTTCGTATTGGCTTCGTAAAAACAAATATGAAAAAGTGTTTGCACCGGTTGATTCAATTATTTATTATATTTCTAAACTGCCAAAAATCCGGTAAAATCATGACCCATATCCAGTTCCCGACAACAATTCACTCTTTGACATTAATATCTGTACTGTGTCTGATATTCATCTCCGCATGCCTCGATTCTCCTGGAAGGGGTACCGTCACTGTTGTATTCAACTCCTGCGGAGGTGGGGATTTACAACCCCGCATGTTAAGGGAAAATGAACTGATCCCGGTTCCGCAGGAACCATCTAAACTGGAACACTCATTCACAGGGTGGTACAATGATACAGCAAAATCAGTACTATGGAATTTTAAAACAGGCAGGGTTAAGAAGGATATTATACTATATGCCGGATGGTCGCTTATGAAGAAGCCTGAAATGTTTGACCAGGCTGACAGGCCGCATTTTATTTATAACAATGATGGCGACTATAATCTATGTGAACCATGGAATTATAATAAAAAAGAAAACAATAAAAGAAAGTATCCGCTCTTTATTTATCTGCACGGCGCAGGTTCACCGGGAACTCCTGAAATTCTGCCATGTTTTAATACTGATACTGATAAAAAGAAATATCCCTGCTTTGTATATCTCCCCCATACATCAGGATCATGGGATAACGAGAGGCTTATTTCACAGATTGAAGATATAAAGTCATCATACCGTGTGGATCAGAACCGCATATATCTTATGGGCCACTCAATGGGCGGGTCAGGTTCATATTCACTTGCCAATGAATACTATGACAAAAAGAAGCAGTTATTCGCGGGTATAGTGCGAATGGCAGGGCAGAGCCAGGCAGAGCTGCAAAAAGAGATTGCGGATAAGACATCAGTCTGGTACTTTGTGGGATTAGCAGACACAAAACTCCGTGTTGAAGTTGCAAGGGTATCTTATAAATTTCTTAAAGGGTATCCGGGGAATTCTGATGCAGTGGAAATATCCGATTCTGTTAATTTTTCAAGATACCGCAGAACAACCTCTACACTGGTCAAAAAGGGAATCGAGATTGTTAAATATACTGAATACAAATTCCCGGTTGGTCACGGGATAAGTCATATACCGTTAAAAGATCCTTATTTACTTGACTGGCTTTTCAGCCAGTCTCTGGAAAAGAGGTAAATCAAAGCAGTTACAGGAAAGGATTTATTATTTTCAGAGAATTCTCAATAATCTGATCATGCTGCATATCTTTACAAACCTCTCTATCTTGCATTAGCTTCATCTCTGTTAAATTTAAAACCCGCTGTTTTCAGGTTAACTGCTTTAAAAACTTTTTTCCCGGTTTCAGCAGGAAGTTTTCTGTTTTCGATTATTTCAATTTCATCCTCAGGGAGTTTTTTTAAAAAAGTGATAACCTTATCAACAGAACTATCTTTTATATTCAGCTTTATCAAATGCATATACTGTCCCTCAGTTATTATAATCCGCCCTTATCAGGTTGCTGTTATCTAAATAATAAATATTCTAAAAAATTCAAGCGTTAAAATTACTATTTTATTTGGAGAGTTTTAAAAAAACAATACTGCAGGGTTTCTCCACACAGGTCCACCACATAATTCCGATTAGAAAACAGAAAACTTCTGCCATCAGAAATGATAAAACCAGGTGCATAAAAGTATTCCCCATACTGTACCTGGTGAGAATAGTATAAATAAAATATACCGCCGGAAGTTTGAACAGGTAAATCGAGAAAGCAAATTTCCCGAATTTTGATACAAATAGAACCGCTCCTGACGATGTACCGGAATTGGAAAACCGGAGGATCACAGAAGCCATGAAAAATGCGATAAAAGGGTATTGAATCCATGCTGTTGCAGGGACACTCCATAGAGATAATCCCTTTGTCAGACCAATTATTATTAAAAGGAGAATTGCCGATAGTATTAGAAGTTTATTTTTTAATTCTAACAATGACTCTTTAAGCCTTATATTATTCAGTGCGATGGATAGCAGCATCCCTGCGAGAAAGGAATCCATCCGTGTGATAGTAAAAAAATAATTACTCCATGTCCCGGCTCCCATATTGATGAATCTTGCTGTAATTGCCAGGACTTCAAGGAGAATAAGTATAAAAACAACGTTTCTTCTGCTTTTGATAAACGCGAAGAGTACACCTGAGAGTATAAACATCTGAACGCCGATAGAAAGAGAAAACATCCCCTCAAGGGCTACCCCGCTCCACGTACCACCTGCAAGAAAGATATTACTTGTAAAAGTCCACAGGGTTAATTCAAAACCCTCATGCAGTGTCCATCCCCTGTCTATAAAATCAAAAAACCATGAACCTGTATGCAGGTATAATAAAAGAAAGAGATAGTACGCCGGAAGTATCCTTACAGCACGGTTTTTTAAATAGCTGAAAAAAGTTGCAGCTCCGGTTCTCTTTTTTATCAGTGATTCAGCTGACAGATAACCTGCAAGACATAGAAACAGGTCTGTACCGATCCATCCCATCCGGCCTGCATAACTTAAACCAAGTCTGGCCATGCTGCCGGTTCCGCTGCCTGTATATCCAAGCAGCAGCGAAGAATGATATGCCACAAGCATAATTATCGCAATTACGCGGAGGACCTCAAAGTATGGATTATACTCGTTAATATTTTTCATTATTTCAGCCTTTTAAAATTCTTCAAACTCATCAACTGTACCGATGGATTGAATAATCGCTTCTTTATTCATTGATCTCACAAGTCCCTTCAGTACTTTACCAGGGCCTGCTTCAATAAACCTTGTGACACCATAAGCTTTCATTGTCTCTACACTATCAGACCATCTCACAGGACTGGTAACCTGCTTAACAAGGAGACTCCTGAGTTGTTCTCCCGAGATTTCAGGTTCAGCAGTTACGTTAGGTATAACAGGGATAACTGCATCTCTGAAATCTCTTTTTGTCAGCTCTGCTTTCAATGGTTCAACAGCAGGGTTCATCAGATGTGAATGGAAAGCACCGCTTACAGAAAGCTCCTTTACTATTTTAGCGCCGGCTTCTTTTGCATCAATCATAGCGGATCTGACCCCGTCAATTACTCCGGAAATAACTGTCTGAAGCGGAGAGTTATAATTGGCCACCTGCACCGGACCGGCTGCATCATTTCTATTGCATATAACTTCCACTCTATCACAGTCAAGGCCAAGTATAGCAGCCATTGTTCCGCAATTTATTTCTGAAGCTTTCTGCATCTCCTCTCCACGTAGTTTCACAATGGAGAGAGCATCACGGAAATTTATTACACCGGCAGTAACAAGCGCGGCATATTCCCCAAGGCTGTGGCCCGCTGTAATATCCGGGATTATATTCTTTTCCTTTAGCAACTCAGATATAATCACTGACAGTATAAATACAGCCGGTTGTGTATAACGTGTATCTTTCAGCAAATCCTCATCACTGCCGAAAGATATAGATTTAATATCAAAGCCGAGAATGTCGCAGGCCGTGTCATAATATCTGCGTGCTGTATCATATCGTTCATAGAAGTCTCTCCCCATTCCTGCGAACTGGGATCCCTGGCCGGGGAATATAAATGCTGTTTTTGTCATGTCACCTTTCCCCTGAGCTGTTTCTGCCTTGCCAGTGCTTCTTTCTGCTTAGCTGTTCTGCTGTTGACACTATCCAGAATTTCACCTTCAGCCGCTTCACCTGAGGAAAGAAACTTTGCCAGTGCACTGACAGTTGTATGCCTGAAAAGATCCATAATATTCAGATTATAACTCAGTTCCCTGTTGATCCTGTTGATAATCTGTACTGCAAGAAAAGAATTCCCACCGAGGTCAAAGTAGTTATCATTCATACTGACAACATCAACAGACAAAATTTCTTTCCAGATGACAGCAATCTTCTCCTCAATGCGGCCAGCCGGAAGTATCACCTCTTTATGTACGCGGTACCGGTTAAAGTCAGGGAGAGGGAGAGATTTACGATCCACCTTATTATTTGGTGTAAGGGGGAGTTTATCCATCGTTATAAAAAAATCCGGGATCATGTAACCAGGTAAACGTTCCTGAAGGAACAGGCGCAGATTACTGGTGCTTATATCTCTCCCTTTATCTGTTATTATATAAGCAGCAATGCGCCCCTCTCCGGATGGATCCTTAATAACTGCTGCTGCTGAATCAGATACACCCTCATACTGATTTATATTAAGTTCTATCTCCCGGAGTTCAATCCTGTATCCCCTTACTTTCACCTGGTTATCAATGCGGCTGAAAAATTCAATATTACCGCTGTATGTAATCCTGCCGGTATCACCTGTTTTATAAATCCATGATTCATCATTTTTGAAAGGATTCTTTAAAAACCTTTCATATGTCAGCTCCGGTGCATGTATGTATCCCCCTGCAACACCTGCACCGCCGATATAGATCTCACCAGGCACACCGGCAGGAAGTGGATTCAGATTATTATCGAGTATATAAATTGAAGTATTGTCTATCGGTTCACCTATATAGACAGGGGTATCTGTATCACTGACACGGAAGCAGGTTGACCACACTGTGGTTTCGGTGGGTCCATACATATTCCACACTTCAGAAACAGATGAGACAAGCTTATCCGCCAGGTCACAGGGGAGAGCTTCACCGCCGCATAAAACTTTAAGTTTTTCTGAACCTCCCCAGCCGGAAGAAAAAAGGATCTTCCATGTAGCAGGCGTTGCCTGCATTACAGTGGGCTTATACTTCTCCAGAGCTTCAATAAGAAGCCCTCCGTCCATGGTCACCTCTTTTGGAAGTATTACAGTTTTTGCACCCTGTGACAGAGGGAGGAAGAGTTCAAGTACAGATATATCAAAAGATATAGTAGTAACAGCAAGGAGAGTATCATTTTCATTCAGCCCGGGGCGTTTACTCATACTTTTTAAAAAATTGACAACAGAGGAATGTGTCACCATTACCCCTTTGGGGTTACCCGTTGAGCCTGATGTGTACATTACATAAGCCAGGCTTTCCGGATTAATATCACAATCTATATTCCGGTCACTCTTCTTTATTATTTCCTGCCACTCTTCATCAATGAGGATCTTTGTTGTACCGGCTCCGGGAAGTTTACCGGAGAGTGTTTTCTGGGTTATAACCGTTTCAAGCTTTGAATGCTCTATCATATACCCTATTCTTGCCGCAGGGAAATCGGGATCAAGAGGGAGATATGCTGCACCGGTTTTATGTATTGCAATAAGACTTATCAGCATTTCAATTGATCTTTCCAGATAAACCCCCACAATGCTGCCTTCTGCGGCACCCCTGTCTGCGAGGTAATGTGCAAGCTGATTAGCCTTGTTATTCAGTTCACTATAAGTAATTTCAGCATCACCACAAAGAGCTGCAGTTTTTTCAGGAACAGACTCAGCCCGCTCCTCAATCATCCGGCTAACGGATGAATAATCAGGCGTAGTATATCCGGTCTTATTTTCAAAGGATTCCCTGCAGCTTATATTCCTGCAATTGAGTGAAATCTCTGAGACTGGTTTACTGCTGCATGACAACAGGGTTTCAATAAGAGCTGTATAGTTTTCAGCCAGGTTTTCAATTGTTATACGTTCAAAAAGATCAGAGTTATATTCAACTCTTCCATGAACTCCCCCCCCCTCCTCCCATAAAGTCATGAAAAGATCAAGCTGTGAGCCGCCAGGATGCACAGAGATAGACCGGGACTCGGCACCTGCAAGATTTAATTTCATTGGAGGTTCAAATGCGAAAGCTGTCTGGTACAGGGGATTAACTCCCGGAATGCGTTGAGGTTTCAGATGCGATATAATCTCCTCAACAGGGACCTCCTGGTTCCGGTGAGCTTCAAGCATAGCTTTGCGCACTGATATCACCAGTTCATCAAAACTGTGCATCCCTATATCATCAACTCTCAGTGGAACGATGTTCATCAGGCAGCCCATAATTTCCTTGAATTTATCTTTGCGCCTGTTTGTCAGGGGGAGGCCGATAATAATCGAATCCTGGTATGTATACCTGTAGAGAAGTATATAGTAAGCGGCAAGAAGTGTTACGAATATATTAATGGAATTCAATCTGCTGTATGCTTTAATTCTTTCAGTCATGTTTTCAGGAATAATAATCTCACATACTGAGCCTTTAAGATCGGCGGAATCTCTTCTGATGTGATCCAGCGGCAGGTTAAGATAATATTCACCTCCGGCGAGCCTCTCCTGCCAGGATTTAATCATGGAATTACAATCTGCTGATTTAATCCACTCGTTTTCCCATATCGAATAATCCCTGTAATGAATAATCTGTTCCTGAATCTCCGGGATAATTCCAGATACAGGAGAATTATATGAAGCAGATAATTCTCCTGAAAAAATATTTTTTGAATGGAGATCTGTTATTATGTGATGCAGAGTTATACAGAGATAATACTCCCGATCATCTTTCAGGAATATTTTACATCTGATTAGCGGGCCATCCTGAAGATTAAAGGGATATGATACTTCACTGTTTATTGATTCATTAATATCATTATTGTCTCTCCCCAATCCGCTGCTCAAATCTGCCAGAGGCAGATCTATCTGCATTGATTCATGAACAATCTGCATCACACCCTCATCCGTTTCTATGAAGGTTGTACGCAATATTTCATGTCGTTCTATAATTCCGTTTATTGATTTGCGGAGCTTATCAGGATGAAATGGCCCGGTAATCCTGAATACCGAAGCCATATTATATGCAGGATTACCCGGGAACATCCTGTTAATAATCCAGAACTGGTGCTGAATTTTTGATACAGGATAAATGGCCATCTGTTTATTTATATCGTTCATTAGAATTATTACTTTATGACTTTCACTGTTATTTTATTCACAATTTCGAACTATGGCACCGTAACACCAGGATAGAACATATTGCATCTCAGCGACTGTAAAATCAATACATTAAGATATATTTTGCATAAAATGAAACATTACAGAAATAAAAATCTGTATAAAAACTTATTTTATAGAGCAAACAAAATGATATTGACATTAAAAGCCTTATCGTGCTAATTTTTTAATAATAATTTGTCAATTTAGAAATCATTAACGGTCTGATAAAAAACAGCAGGAAATACCCTGACATATCCGGTATATATTTTCATTTTTTCAGCAGTTATGGCATAGCAGGAGAAGATGCATGACATCAGACACAGGTGTAGCACCTGGATATCTGACTCCGGCTTCGGAGATTCAGAAGATGTTCTGGCTTACAAACCAGATTCACCCCGGAAATCCGGCATATAATATTGCATCTATTTTCAATATCAAAGGAAATATAAACATAAATACTCTTTATAAGAGTATAAATCAGGTGTGTAAAAGCCATTCTGTACTTCTTGCAGGATTCAAAAATTCAGATAATGAACTGATGCAGTTTATAAATGATCAGACAGATATACCTCTACCCGTTATTAACCTAACACAGATACCTGAAAATCAGAAAAAAAAGGAAATTAACAGACTCCTGGAAGAGGAGGTTAACAGGCCATTTGACCTATCCTCCCCGCCGCTTGTAAGCGCTCTTCTGATTAAACTCTCAGATCAGGAACATATATTTTCAATAGTTATACACCATATAGTATTTGACCTTGAGAGCAAAGATATCTTTGCCCGGGACCTGGCAGGTACCTATATCAGTTTATCAGAGAGGAATTCTGCTCCGGCAATTGAAGTAAAGCAATATGCAGAATACTCCCTGAAACAGAAGAATATAATTGATAATAATGGATACACAGAGTTGGCCCGCTACTGGAAAAACACACTTTCAGGCCAGAGCGGTATTCTCAATCTTCCGGCGGATTTTCCCGGATCTTATACTGTAACCACTGAAGGAAAGCAGCACTACTTTACTATAGACAGGGAGCTGGTTAAAGTCTTACGCGGCAGAAGCAGGGAACTGGGAGTAAATCTCTTTACCTCTATGCTTGCTGTATATTACATACTCCTTCACCGTCTTTCACATCAGATAGACATCACTGTTGGAGTTCCCTTTACAAACAGAAGGGATGAAGAGAGCAAAGGTACAATAGGCTGTTTTGTTAATATCCTTCCTATAGCCATGTTAATTAATGATACTGAATCATTTGATAGTTTAATTAAATCTATACGGGCTGCAATGCTTGGAGCCCACCGAAACCAGGAGATACCTTTCAGCCACATAGTTAGGGAGGCCGGGATTAAACGGAACCCTGATTATAATCCCATATATCAGACGGGTTTTACCTTTGAACACCCTATGAAGCTTGATATTCCAGGTCTTGAGATTAGTAATATTTTTGCCGCACGTTACGGCTCGCAGCTTGATATGTTTATGACTCTGTGGGAATCCGGTGATGAATTGTCGGGCTACCTGGAATACAATACCGGGCTCTTCTCCGGTGAAACTGCTTCCCGTATTGTCAGATCTTATATAAAACTTGCTGAATCAGCAATAAATGCTCCCGGTGCGGAGATAGACAGTCTCAGGATGCTTTCAACTGAAGATGAAGAGCTGATTCTCACTAAATGGAATAATACAAGGCGTGATTATGATCTCTCAATACCGCTTCACAGGCACTTTGAAATTCAGGCTGAAAAAACTCCTGAAAGATTAGCTGTTAAATTCAGGGAACAGTCAATAACATACCGTGAACTCAATGAAAGAAGCAATCTGCTTGCCCGAAAGCTTATATCACACGGATTAAAACAGGACACCCTTGCAGGTGTATACATGGAAAGATCAGTTGAAATGGTTATTGCGCTTTATGCGATACTTAAAGCCGGAGGTGCGTACCTGCCCCTTAACACTGAACTGCCTGAAGCCAGAATTAAATTTATTACAGATGACGCGGAACCTGTATTAATCATCACACAGGAATATCTTAAAAACAGGTTATCAGAATGTGCCTCCCCCATTATTACAGTAGATAGTTCTCTGTTTATACAGGATGTATCAATGAAAGGTAATCCGGAAGTGATTGTTTCATGTGATAACCTTGCATATTGTATATACACCTCAGGTTCAACAGGTAAGCCTAAAGGAGCCCTCATAAGCCATAAAAGCATCTGTAACCGCCTTCTCTGGATGCAGGAATATTTTAATATAGATGAAAACGACCGTGTATTGCAGAAAACACCATTCGATTTTGATGTATCTGTCTGGGAATTCTTCTGGCCTCTTATAGTGGGTGCTGCACTTGTTATAGCAGAACCGGGAGGGCACAAGGACAGCGCATATTTAGCACGGGCAATCAGCAGTGAGCAGATAACCGTAATTCACTTTGTCCCTGCAATGCTTGAGATATTCCTTCGTGAACCGGAGATTACCGTATGTAAAACTCTCCGTTATGTTATATGCAGCGGAGAGGCTCTTCCATACACCCTCCAGGAAAGATTTTTCAGTACCTTCAGATGCGGATTATTTAACCTTTATGGCCCCACTGAAGCTGCTGTGGATGTAACATACTGGGAATGCTCAATGAATTACGGAAGAAAAACCGTACCTATCGGATACCCCGTGGCCAATACACAGATGTATATATTGAATTCAGCGCTCATTCCTGTTCCTCCGGGAGTTGAGGGTGATCTTTATATAGGGGGAGTTCAGCTTGCCAGGGGTTATCTCAATCGCGAAGAACTTACCAGCGAAAGATTTATCCCGGATCCGTTTTCTACTGCTGAAAATGCCCGCATCTATAAAACAGGGGATACTGCCAGGTGGCTCACTGATGGTGCAATAGAATATCTTGGGCGTTCAGATTTTCAGATTAAACTTAATGGCATACGTATAGAAGCAGGTGAGATTGAATATGCGATGTGTCAGCATCCCGGGATATCCGGAGCTGTTGTAACCCTTTATGGCGACGGGGAAAACAAAAAACTTACCGCCTATTATACACCGAAACCGGGTGTTGCATGCACTCCCGTCGATTTGAGAAATTCTCTCAAAGATATACTCCCTGCTGCAATGATACCCTCTTATTTCATTGAAATATCATCATTCCCTAAAACCCCAAGCGGAAAAGTTGACAGGAAGTCCCTTCCTGCACCGGTATCAGATATAAAAACTGATGATGCATCACATGCAAAGTTAAGCAGAATGCAAATGCTAATACTGTCAATCTGGAGAGAACATCTTAAAACAGACAACATCGGGATTACTGATAATTTCTTTGACATTGGCGGTCACTCTCTGCTGCTGACTCTAATTAATCATGCTCTTCGAAGGGAAACCGGTCTCGATATTTCAATGGTTGAGATGTTTCAGTACCCTACTATACATCTGCTTGCTGAGCATCTTGGCAGAACTAAATCTATGAATATAACTTCGGGAACTCTTTCAGAAAGAGCGAAGAAGCAGCAGGAAGCTGTTCTTAAAATGAAAAGGAAAAACTGAAACGGAAAGCAAATGTGCGGGATAACAGGAATAATCAGCAGTAATATCAGTCGTGATAATCAGAGAGATCTCATCCTGAAGATGACTTCAACTCTTCAGCACCGCGGTCCTGATGGCTGGGGGATATTTACCGCTCCAGGCTGTGCCCTGGGGCATACACGTCTTTCAATAATTGATCTCAGTGCCGGCCACCAGCCGATGGAGACTGGACGCAACGTTATATCATACAACGGAGAGATCTATAACTATGAGGAGATCAGGGAAGATCTACAGAAAAAAGGGATCAGCTTTAAAACACGGAGCGATACAGAAGTTGTTCTTCGCGCTTATGAGTATTACGGCGGCTCATGTTTTTCGAAGTTTAACGGACAGTTCGCGATACTGATATGGGACCGTATTAAAAAGGAACTGACAATCGCCCGTGACCGTTATGGTGTAAGACCTTTATATATTCTAAAATATAATGGCGGTTACTATTTCTCCTCAGAGATGAAGGCTTTTGATGCTATTAATGGATTCAAGCGTACAATGGACAGAAGCAATATTCTCACCCATGCGCTCGCATGGAATACTCTTGATGACAATACACTGTTTGAGAACATCAGAAGTCTCCCCGGAGGCACCTATGAAATTTATTCTGCTGAGGGGATTATAAAGAACACACGTTATTATGAACTTGGTGAGTCTGAGCAGAGTGCGGTCATTGATTATAATACCGCCCGGGAGGAATTCTCCGCCATTTTAAACGATGCAGTAAAGATAAGACTGAAAAGCGATGTAGAAGTGGGAACATATCTAAGCGGAGGTATAGACTCTTCGGTTATAACACATCTCACAAGCCTGCATAACAATGAACGTTTTAAAACTTTCTCAGTGGGATTTACTGATTCGGAATTTGATGAATCGAACTATCAGAATGAAATGTCTGCGAAACTGGACTCTGACCACCTGATGTTAGCCATTGATTACAATTCAATAGATAAAACATATCTTGAGGCATCATACCATTTTGAACGGCCAGTATTCAGGACAGCGCCGGTTCCCCTTTTTCTTCTTTCGGAAGCAGTGAGATCAAAAAATATAAAAGTAGTTTTAACCGGTGAAGCAGCTGATGAGATTCTTTACGGGTATGACACATATAAAGAACTGAGCATGCTTCAGCACTGGAAGGGGAACCCCGGAACTGACGCTATCCAGAGCATGTTAGGCCAGCTATACCCTCACCTGCAGTACTTTGCTGATCCTAAAAAACTCGGTTTCATTAAAATGTATTATGAGGATTTTCTCGGTGACTTTGATAATGAACTGGCAGGCCTGAATATCAGGATTAAGAACAATGCAATTATGGCCAGTATGTTTAACAGGGAATGGGGTGTGACATTTGACAGGGAGAAGCTTATCGACGAGACAAGAAAAATACTCCCGGCCAATTACAGCTCATGGTCACTTCTGCAGAGAAACCAGTTCCTTGAGATGAAGACCCTCCTTTCCGGGTATCTTCTTTCATCACAGGGGGACAGGATGTCCATGGCTCACGGAGTAGAGGGGAGATATCCGTTTCTTGACCATCGCCTTATAGAAAAGGTCTTTTATTATAAAGACAGTTTTAAGCTTTCAGGTTTTTCTCACAAGCATATACTGAGGGATACATTCCGCGGAGATATACCTGAGTCTATAATTGACCGCCCGAAAAAACCATATACAGCTCCTGACCTTAAATCCTTTAACAGGGATGGAGCATGGACAGAAAGTGCGGCATACTTTTTAACTCCTGATAAAATTAAGGAGTATGGAATATTTGATCCCGGTTTTGTGCAGAGATTTACCAGGAAATTTGCAAGTGGTATCCCTGCAGAGATCGGCTACAGGGATAATATGGTTATTTCTTTCATATTATCCGCGCAGATGATACAATACTGGATTCAAAATCCCAAGAAACAGACTCTGCGGGAAGAGATTAAAACAGTTGATATATCTGATTACTGAAAAAGGAGAACTCATTATGAGCGACAATATAAAAAAACTGCTGCTGGAATTTATATGCAGAAACTTCATGGTTGATGAGGAGGAAGTTCCGCTTGATAAATCCCTTGTTGATGCAGGTATCATTGATTCTATAGGACTTATCGAAATATCAAACTTCATGGAAAAAGAGTTTAATATTAAGATAGAGGAGGAGGACCTCACAAGGGACAACTTCGGCTCGGTAGAGAAGATGGTAAGTTTCATTAAAAGGCGGATTGAATCATGAGCCGCTCTTATGAACGTTGTACAAAATGCATCCTCAGTGCTGCATTCCCCCGTATAGAATTCGACGAAAATGGTGTCTGCAATTTCTGCAGGGAAACAATACTTTATACAAATGAGTCGGATTCAATTATAAAAGCCGGGAAACAGATAGAAATGCTCATTGAGTCATCAAAGGGTAAATCTGAATATGATGCGGTTATGTGCTACAGCGGGGGAAAGGACAGTACATATACACTTATGCTGGCCGTAAAAAAATATGGCCTGCGGGTATTATCTTTCACATTTGATAATGGCTATATATCTCCAACAGCATTTGAAAATATACGCAGGGTAACAAATCATCTTGGTGTAGACCAGTTTACATTCTCACCATCTCCTGAAAACATGAATGCCATTATAAAAGCAAGCGCTCTTAATCCTATATACAATGCCCGTACATTAACAAGAATATCCTCTGTATGCAATTCATGTATATCAATAGTAAATATGACAGCATTGAAAATTTCCATGGAAAAGAAAATCCCCTTTATTCTTGCAGGATTCACCCTGGGACAGATACCCTTGAATGGAATTATTTATAAAAACAACTACGAATTTTTAAGAGAGAGCCGTGAAATTCCGCTGAACAAACTTAGAGAAAAGGCCGGACGATTTGTTGACAGTTATCTGACCCTTCCTGATTCACTTATCAACGGTTCAGATGCATACCCTCATACTTTAAACCTTCTCTGCCTCGAGGAACTTACAGAACAGGAGATAATCGAAGCAGTATCAGAGATGGGATGGAGAGCCCCCGGAGATGTTGACGGCTGTTCATCAAACTGCATGCTGAACAGTTTCAGCAACATGGTTCATCAGAAGGCTCTGGGATATAATCCATACGAACTTGAACTATCTCATCTTATAAGGAAGGGACTAATGACCCGCGAAGAGGCTTTAGTGAAAATTGCAGATCAGCCGGTTGAGCAACAGGCTCGAGTGATGAATGAACTTGGTATAACAGAGCATGATATTGCACATCTGGATCAATTATACAGGAAGATATAAATATGAAAGGCGATGATTTCAACACAGAACTTGATGGAGTTGCCATAATCAGCATGAACTGCCGTTTCCCCGGCGCTGATAACATCACTGAATTATGGGATAACCTGAAAAACGGCAGAACTTCAGTCAGAAAGTACTCTGACGAGGAACTTCTTGATGCCGGTGTTGAAAAATCACTGCTAAGTAATCCGAATTACGTAAAATCCGGCAGTCATATCAATGGAAAGGAATTTTTTGATGCAGCGTTTTTCGGTTATACTCCCCGTGAAGCTGAATGTATTGATCCGCAGCACCGCCTGTTTCTTGAATGCGCATGGGAGACATTTGAACTTGCAGGCTACAACCCTGATGCTTATAACGGACTGGTTGGAGTATTCGGAGGTTGCGGAACATCTGATTATCTTTTGAAAAATATAGCATTTAATCCTGACATTTCAGAAACACTGGGAAACTTCCAGATAATGATCAGTAATGATAATGATTATTTCACAAGCCGTGTATCATATAAACTTAACCTGAAAGGGCCAAGCATTAATATTCAAACAGCCTGTTCAACATCCCTTGTTGCTGTTTGTATGGGTTACCAGAATCTTATTACCTATCAATGTGACATGGCCCTGTGCGGAGGTTCATCATTAATAATCCCATCCGGACATGGATATCTTTACAAAGAGGGATTTATATTTTCACCGGAGGGAGTCTGCCGCGCTTTTGATAAAAGTGCCAATGGAACAGTTCAGGGTGAAGGGGTTGGCGCTGTTCTTCTTAAAAGACTGGATGAAGCTGTAGCGGACAGGGACAGAATATATGCTGTTATTAAAGGTGCTGCAGTAAATAATGACGGTTCAGTCAAAGCGGGTTTCACTGCTCCAGGCATAGACGGGCAGGCACAGGTAATTGCCCTTGCACAGGCACTGGCGGATGCCGATCCTGAAACAATAAAATATGTTGAAGCGCATGGTACCGGCACACCATTGGGTGACCCCATTGAAGTTGCAGCTCTCACAAAAGCTTTCAGGGCAAAGACAGCCGGTAAAAATTTCTGCGCTATAGGTTCTTTAAAAACAAATATAGGGCACCTTGATGCAGCAGCCGGAGTTGCAGGACTTATAAAAACAGCCCTGATCCTTGAAAATAAACAGATCCCGCCAAGTCTTAACTTCACTGAGCCGAATGAAAAACTGAATATTGAAGAGAGCCCGTTTTATGTTAACACAGTTCTTTCTTCATTAGAAAGCAAGACATACCCTTTGCGTGCCGGTGTCAGCTCATTCGGAATAGGCGGAACTAATTCGCATGTTGTTCTGGAAGAAGCACCACGTCTGGCTGAGTCTGAAAAAAACGATTACTGGAAGGTGCTGTTTTTATCCGCACGCACCGGGCAGAGCCTCGACAACATGAAAGATAATCTCGCCTCGCATTTTGAAAAAAATCCTGGGATAAATATTTCTGATGCTGCATACACGCTCCAGACAGGACGTAAACCATTCGATAAACGTCTTGCAGTTATAGCCCGTACAGTTGATGACGCCCGCAAAACTCTTGTTACAAATGATCCCCGTTTTATATTTACTGCTGATGAAACTAAAACCGGGCATCCGGTTATATTCATGTTTACCGGGCAGGGTTCTCAACATCCTGGCATGACAAAATCTTTATACACAGAAGAACCGGAATTCCGATCAGAACTCGACAGATGCGCGGAATTACTTAAGCCGCTTCTGTGTATCGATATCCGTGATATTCTTTATAGTATTGATGCCGATGATCATTCAAACAATAAATATCTTACAAAAACAGAATTTGTTCAGCCGATTCTTTTTTCAATAGAATACTCTCTTGCAAAATTATGGTTAAAACGCGGCATCAAACCTGCCGCATTTATAGGGCATAGTATAGGTGAATATGCGGCAGCATGTCTGTCAGGAGTATTCACACTGGAAGATGCTCTAAGAATTGTTTCTATCAGAGGAAGATTAATTCAGTCATTACCGGAAGGTTCCATGCTCTCAGTTCCCTTATCAGCTGAATCTTTAAAAATATATCTGAAAGATGGAGTTTCAATAGGAGCAATTAACGGGCCGCAACTCTGTGTCGCATCCGGCAGTAGTGAAGATATAAGAGAACTGGAACAAACCCTCCACAATGAGGGTATAACCAGCAGTATTCTTCACACATCTCATGCATTTCATTCAGCCATGATGGAACCGGCCTGTGCCCGATTCCTTGAGGAACTAAAAAAGATAAACTTAAAATCACCGGAAATCAGCTTTATATCAAACATAACCGGTACATGGATTACTGATGAAGAAGCATCCGATCCTGTCTACTGGGTAAAGCATCTGCGGGAACCTGTTAATTTCAACGGGGGATTTCAGAAACTGATAGAAGACGGATACCGGATATTTCTGGAAATAGGACCTGAAAACACACTGAGTTCAATATCAAAACGCATTGCTTTAAATATGGTGAACCGGCAACCGGTTAATATAATCCCGTCCCTCGGGCACCCGCTAAGTAGAATTCCGGATGGCGAGTCTATGGCTAAGGCATTAGCGAATCTCTGCCTTGCAGGTGCATCAATTGACTGGAATAGTTTTTACATAGATGAAAAAAGATACCGCATCCCGCTCCCCACTTATCCATTTGAACGAAAAAAATTCTGGATTGAGCCGGAAGCTGAGTTAAGGAAATCTCATATCAGGAAAAAAAATTCAGAGACAGGGGATAAATTAAACGGATTTACGGCTGCTGTTTCTGCGCAGACACCTGCTGATGAGATGGAAAAAATAATGGCTGAAATATGGTCCGAGATACTGGGGATTATTAATATTAAGGCATCTGATAATTTTTTTGATCTCGGGGGAGATTCCCTTAAAGCAGCACAGCTCATTGCGCTTATTAATAAAAGACTGGGGCAGGAGTTTACTTTGACAGATCTTTTTCTTGACCCCACTGTAAAAAGTATTGCTCAGATGGTGAAATTCTCCGGAGGCACCAGTAAGAATTCAGCTAAAGGTGAATTCCGTCTGCCGGTTCTCTTCCCAATCCAGCCTAAGGGTACTAAACCACCGATGTTCATTGTTGCCGGAGCTCATGCCAACAGGTATTTCGATCCAGTGAATATGAAAAGCAGCTATGAGGAGGATTTTCTAAGATATCTCAGTCAGATCATACCCCATATTGGCATGGACCAGCCTCTTTACGGCTTCAGGCCAAAGGGCCTTGATGCCAGGGAAACACCGCACAATTCTGTGGAGGAGATGGCAGCCGCGTATATAGACGAGATACGCAAGTTCCAGCCGGGAGGGCCATACCTTATAGCAGGAGAATGTGTTGGCGGAATTGTGGCCTATGAAATGGCACAGCAGCTCAGGAAGTCAGGGCAGGAAGTGGCACATCTTATACTGATGGATACGCATTGCCCAACAGGGTATTTTGAACTCAGGGAACGCTACCTGAATACACGCCGCAAAGCAGTACAACCATTAAAAACAATGATCAGCGAGATACGTCATGACGGGATTGGTCAGGCAGTAAAAACCATAAAAGAAAATTCAAGAATGCTCCCCCCTGTTTTTTTCCCTGTAACAAAAAATCTACAGTCTCAGAGACAGATACTTCTCCGGACTTATAAGTATCAGAATACACTTATGAGATACAGAACTGTTCCTTATGAAGGTGAAGCTACACTTATAGTTAATGAAAAATGGCTTAAGAAAGAACCTGACATGGGATGGAGTGAAAAGCATCGCCGGTATTTGTCTATAATACCAGTACCCGGAGATCACGCTACACGGCTTACAACCTATGGTACTACAACAGGAAAGTTTCTGAGGGAAATTATAAAAAAGGCCTGGGATAAATATAACGTATAGCGAATTATGAATAAAGCAATCAGAACAATATCCCGTGCTGAATTACTATTCAGGAATAATGGTATCCATGTCTATTGTCTCCATACAGATTCTGTATTATCTTTAATTCATGAATTGACAACAGTTCTTTCAAACGACGAGATAGACAAAGTTAACCGCTTCATCTTCGAAAAAGACCGCATAACACATACCGTATCACAGGGCATGCTTCGCTATATCCTTGGCACA
>Ga0116162_10000905_pt1 | contig 20210 bp, 16 predicted proteins | sample AD_UKC105_MetaG_FD_89875 | JGI IMG/M metagenome (GOLD analysis project Ga0116162, IMG submission 89875) | Active sludge microbial communities of municipal wastewater-treating anaerobic digesters from Hong Kong - AD_UKC105_MetaG | ecosystem: Engineered > Bioreactor > Anaerobic > Digestate... | reverse complement strand
CTCGGGGTCGATTATATCGAGGCTGGAAACCCCGGCTCCAACCCGAAAGACATGGAGTTTTTTGAGCGAATCAAAAAGCATCCGCTGTCGCATTCGAAAGTGACGGCGTTTGGCAGCACGCGCAGGAAGAATATCTCCGTGGAAGACGACGCCAACCTCCGCTCCCTGCTGGCGGCGGGGACGGAGTGCGTCACGATCTTCGGCAAATCCTGGGACGTCCATGTGACGGAGATCCTGCGCACGGAGCTCTCCGAAAATTTGCGGATGATTCGCGACACCGTTGCCTACCTCAAGTCGAAAGGCAAGGAAGTGGTTTACGACGCGGAGCACTTTTTCGACGGCTACAAGGCAAACCCGGAATACGCGCTGCAAACGCTGGAAGCGGCGTATGAAAGCGGCGCGGACTGTCTCTGCCTCTGCGATACGAACGGCGGAGCGTTTCCGGACGAAATCTATGAGATCACGAAGCTGGTTTTAGGCCGCTTTCCGACCGCGGTCGGCATCCATGCGCACGACGACAGCGGCATGGCGGTTGCCGGAAGCATCATGGCGGTCAAGGCAGGTGCCGCACATGTGCAGGGCACTCTCGCGGGCTTCGGCGAGCGCTGCGGGAATGCAAACCTCGCAACGGTACTTGCCAACGCGCAGCTCAAGCTGGGTTGCGACTGCCTGCCGCCGGAGAATCTGGAACGACTTACGCAGACCGTCCACGAGGTAGCGGAAATCTCCAACATCAGCGTTCACAAAAACACGCCGTATGTCGGAGGCAACGCATTTTCGCACAAAGGCGGCATGCACGTGGACGGTGTGATGAAAAATACCCTGACGTTTGAGCATGTTCCGCCGTCTTCGGTTGGCAACAGCCGGAAAATCCTGCTTTCCGAAGTTGCCGGACGCAGCGCGATTCTGGAAAAGGTCCGCGCGTTTTACCCGGAGATCAGAAAAGACTCGCCCGAGGCCGCCCGCATCATCGACATGGTCAAGCAGATGGAGCATCAGGGGTTCCAGTACGAAGGCGCGGAGGCGTCCTTTGAGCTGGAGGTGCGAAAGTTGCTTGGCACGCGAACGGAATTCTTCGAATTGCTGATGCTGAACGTGACGGACGAGCAGGCGCTCGGCGGCGAAAAGAAACCGTCCTGCGCGACGATCAAGGTGCTCGTCGGCGGCCAGCCGGAGATCACGGCCGCGGAAGGCAACGGCCCGGTCAACGCAATCGACATCGCGCTGAGAAAAGCGCTGGAGGTATTCTATCCCGAGGTCGGCGAGATCCGGCTGACGGACTACAAGGTACGCGTGCTGGACTCGGAGTCGGCGACCGCCGCGAAGGTGCGCGTGCTCATTGAATCCACCGACGGGCACGAATACTGGGCGAGCGTCGGCGTCGCGGTCGACGTTATCCAGGCGAGCTGCCGGGCGCTGATGGACTCCATTGAATACAAGCTGCACAGGTCGCACGCCGTGCCGAAAACGGCGGCGAGCGCGGCGAACGCATAACAAAAAGACACACGCAAACATCCCGAAAAAGGAGGCTTATGCGATGAAACTCACAGGAGCGCAGATCCTGATCGAATGTCTGGCTGAACAGCACGTCGACACCGTCTTTGGTTATCCCGGCGGCGCGGTGCTGAACATCTACGACGAACTTTATAAAAACAGGGACAGAATCACCCATATCCTCACGGCCCACGAACAGGGCGCGGCGCACGCCGCCGACGGGTACGCGCGCGCAACCGGCAAAACCGGCGTCGCCATCGCAACATCCGGCCCGGGCGCGACGAACCTTGTCACGGGCATCGCAACGGCGTATCTCGACTCGGTGCCGGTCGTGTTTATCACGGGCAACGTCAACGTCGACCTGATCGGCAAGGACAGCTTTCAGGAAGCGGACATCACCGGCATCACGACGCCGATCACCAAAAACAACTACATCGTCAAGGACGTTGCCGCGCTGGCGGACATACTGCGCGAGGCGTTCGCCATCGCAAGGGAAGGCCGGCCCGGCCCGGTGCTTGTGGACATCCCCAAAAATGTGACCGCCGACCTTGCGGAATTTGCGCCTGCGTCGGACGAAACAAAGAAGGCGCATATCGTAAAGCCGCTCAAGAAGAGCGCGGCGCAAACGAAAGAACTGCAAGACCTCGCCGGAATGATCCGCGAATCGGACAAAATCTTTCTGCTTTGCGGTGGCGGCGCGTTGAAATCCGGCGCGTCGGAGGAAGTTCTCGCGCTTGCGGAAAAGCTGCGCGCCCCGGTCGGCACGACGTTGATGGGCGTCGGCGCGTTTCCGTCCACGCATCCGAACTTCACCGGGCTCGTCGGCATGCACGGCACAAGGGCGTCCAATAACGGAATATCGAACGCCGATTTATTTATTGCGCTCGGCAGCCGGTTCAACGACCGCGTGACGGGCAACGCAAGCAAATTCTGCAAAAAAACGCAGATCGTGCAGATCGACATCGACGCGGCGGAGATCAATAAAAACGTCCGCACGTCGCACGCGATCCGCGGCGACGTCAAAACTGTGCTGGACGAGCTCCTGCAAACGCTCGACCTCCCCGAAGAGAGCATGGAGGCGCGGGAGCAATGGCTCAGGGAGATACAGAGCCTGAAGATACAGGAAAACGGGAACGTATCCCGCGAGTTCAGCCCGAAGGCGATCATGAACGCAATCTATGCGCATTCGCCGAAGGACACGATTATCGTGACCGATGTTGGGCAGCACCAGCTCTGGGCGGCGCGATACTATCGATACGACACGCCGAACACGTTTCTTTCGTCCGGCGGGTTCGGGACCATGGGTTACGGCGCGGGCGCGGCGATCGGCGCGAAGGCAGGCAGGCCGGACCGGCGCGTGATCCTGATTACCGGCGACGGAAGCTTCCGCATGAACTGCAACGAGCTTGCGACCATCGAACATTACGGGCTTCCCGTGATCACGGTCGTCATGAACAACGGCGTGCTCGGCATGGTCCGCCAGTGGCAAACGGTGTTTTACGGCAAGCGGTATTCCCAGACGAACCTCGACCGCGGGCCGGATTTTGCAAAGCTTGCGGACGCGTACGGGATTCGGGGCGATGTCGTTTGCTCGCTGGAAGCGTTCGAATCGGCGCTGGAAAAAGCGATTTCGACCGATACGGCAGCGGTGATCGACTGCCGCATCGGCTGCGACGAAACGGTGACGCCGATGGTCGCGCCGGGCAAGCCGATCACGGATTTCATCCTGCACGAACACCAAACGGACGATATGGATAAGGAGGCCGCGGGAAATGAGAAGTGACGCAGTGAAAAAGAGCGTGGAGCGTGCGCCGCACCGTTCGCTGTTTAAGGCGATGGGTTATACGGACGAGGAACTGCAGCGGCCGATGATCGGCGTTGCGAACCCGAAGAGCGAAATCGTGCCCGGGCACTTTCATCTCGACAAGCTTGCCGACGCCGTCAAGGCCGGCGTTCGTATGGCGGGCGGAACGCCCGTCGAGTTCGGGGTGATCGGCGTTTGCGACGGAATCGCAATGGGACACGCGGGCATGCGCTATTCGCTGGCTTCGCGCGAGCTGATCGCCGACGAATGCGAAACCATGGCGACGGCGCACGGTTTCGACGGCATGGTCTTCATGCCCGGCTGCGACAAGATTATTCCCGGCATGCTGATGGCGGCGGCGCGGCTCGACATTCCCGCAATCGTGGTGACGGCGGGTGCGATGCTTTCCTATAGCATGCAAAACGGTGCGAACATCGATCTCAACAGCGTGTTTGAGGCGGTCGGCGCGTATAAGGCGGGCAAGGCGACGGACAAAGACCTTGCGTTTTGCGAAAACAACGCCTGCCCGGGCTGCGGCTCGTGCTCCGGCATGTTTACGGCGAACTCCATGGCCTGCCTGTCCGAGGCGATCGGCATGGCGCTGCCCGGCAATGGCACGATTCCGGCGGTTTACGCCGAGCGGCTGCGCCTGGCCAAGCACGCCGGCATGAAGATCGTCGAGCTGGTGGAAAAGGACATCCGTCCGTCGCAGATACTGACGGAAAAGGCGTTTGTCAACGCGCTCGCCGTCGATATGGCGCTTGGGTGTTCGACAAACTCCGTACTGCACCTGACGGCGATTGCGAACGAAGCGGGCGTAAAGCTCCGGCTCGACACGATCAACGAGATCAGCGCAAAGGTGCCGAACCTCTGCCGGCTCGCGCCGTCCGGCCCGTACCACGTGGAAGACCTTTACAAAGCGGGCGGCGTTTCCGCGGTGATCAAAGAGCTCATGGACAACGGCTATTACGACGGGTCGCTTTTGACCGTTACGGGCGGCGCGATGCGGGACGCGACAGCGAACGCGTCGGTCAAAAACCGCGCAGTTATCCGCAGCTGCGAAGCGCCGTATTCAAAAACCGGCGGAATCGCGATTCTCAGGGGCAACATTGCGCCGGACGGAGCCGTCGTCAAGCGCGCGGCCGTGCTGGACAGCATGCTCGTGCACAGCGGCCCGGCAAAGGTATTCGATTCCGAAGAGAGCGCGATCGCCGCGATTTACGGCATGAAGATTGAAAAAGGCGACGTCGTCGTCATTCGCTACGAAGGCCCGAAAGGCGGGCCGGGCATGCGCGAAATGCTTGGGCCGACGTCCGCCATCGCGGGAATGGGGCTCGATCGCGACGTTGCGCTGATTACCGACGGACGATTCTCCGGCGCGTCGCGCGGGGCGGCCATCGGCCACGTTTCGCCGGAGGCGGCAAGCGGAGGTGCGATCGGGCTGATCCGAAACGGGGATACGATCTCCATCGATATCCCCGCGGGGACGCTGAACGTCGATCTTTCGGAAGAAGAGCTTGCAAAGCGGCGCGAAACTTGGCGGGCGCCGGAGCCGAACGTGAAGAAGGGCTATCTTTCGCGGTATGCAAAAATGGTGTCCTCGGCGGCCGAAGGGGCGGTCGTGAAGTAGCGGCGCATTCGCCGGACACGATATTGATTTAATGAAGACAGGAGGGATTTGCTTGAGACAGATTCAGATTTTCGATACGACCTTGAGGGACGGAGAACAGTCCCCGGGGTGCAGCATGAATATAAAGGAAAAGGTCGAGATGGCGCGTCAATTGGAAGCGCTCGGCGTGGACGTGATCGAGGCGGGGTTCGCCGCGGCGTCGCAGGGCGATTTCAACGCCGTGCGGGCAATCGCAAAGGAGCTCGGAACTGCGAGTGTCGCCAGCCTTGCGCGCGCGCTGGAAAAGGACATCGACAGCGCCTGGGAGGCGGTTAAGTTCGCGGCGCACCCGCGCATCCATGTATTTATCGCCACGTCGGACATCCACATGGAATACAAGCTGAAAAAGACGCGTGAGGAGGTACTTCAGCAGACGCGTGAAATGGTTGCGTATGCAAAAAAATACTGCGACGACGTCGAGTTCTCGGCGGAGGACGCGACCCGCAGCGATCCGGAATTCCTCGGCCGTGTGTTTGAAACGGCGATTGCAGTGGGCGCGACGGTGCTGAACGTTCCGGACACGGTCGGCTATACGACGCCGGAAGAGTTTAAGAAGCTCATCGCATACCTGCGGGCGCATGTGAAGGGCATTGAAAACGCGCGGCTGTCCGTCCACTGCCACGACGACCTCGGCCTTGCGGTCGCGAATTCGCTCGCCGCGATCAAAGCCGGCGTGGACCAGGTGGAATGCACGGTCAACGGGATCGGCGAGCGCGCGGGCAACGCCGCGCTGGAAGAGATCGTTATGAATCTCAAAACGCGCGCGGATTACTACGGCGCGGGCTGCGGCGTGGACAGCACGCAAATTTATAAGAGCAGCCGCCTGCTTTCGAGTATTACGGGCGTGAAGGTGCAGCCGAACAAGGCCATCGTCGGCGAAAACGCATTCGCGCACGAGTCCGGCATCCATCAGCACGGCGTGCTGGCCAACAAGCAGACGTATGAAATCATGGACCCGGCTTCGGTCGGCCTGGCGGAAAACAAGATGGTGCTCGGCAAGCATTCCGGACGCCATGCGTTCAACGAGCGTGTCCACGACCTCGGATTCAGCGTCGACCGCGAGCTGTCGAACATGCTCTTCAAGCGGTTTAAGGATTTGGCGGACAAGAAAAAGACCGTCAGCGACCGCGACATCGAAGCGCTGGTGCGCAGCATCCTTGCCCAGGAGATTCCAAAGTCGTACACGCTCGAACGCTATGTCATCAACTCCGGCAACACGATCACGCCGTCGTCCAGCATCGTTTTGATCAAGGCAAACGGCGAGCGCTCGGAAAAGGTTGCGATCGGCTTCGGCCCGGTGGACGCGTCGTTCAACGCGATCAACAAGATCGTGCGGCGGCCGGTCCGGCTGGACGAATATTCGATCGACGCGGTCACGGAAGGCCGCGACGCGCAGGGCGAGGTCAGCGTAAAGATCAACAGCAAGGGCGAATCGGCCAAAGGCTACGGCCTGAGCACGGACGTGATCGAGGCGAGCATCCTTGCGTATATCAACGCGATCAACAACCTGATCTACGGCAACATCAAGGAGGAAGAGTAACCGATGGGGATGACGATGACGCAGAAGATACTTTCGGCGCACGCGGGGCTGGACGGCGTGAACGCCGGACAGCTGATCAAGGCGAAGGTCGACCTGGTGTTGGGCAACGACATCACGTCACCCGTGGCGATCCGCGAGTTCGAGAAGGCAGGCTTGGAATTCGTGTTTGACCGCGAAAAGATCGCGCTGGTGATGGATCACTTTACGCCCAACAAAGACATCAAGGCCGCCGAACAGTGCAAGGTCGTTCGCGGGTTTGCAAAAAAGCACGACATCGTGAACTTCTTCGACGTCGGCCGCGTCGGCATCGAACACGTGCTCCTGCCCGAGATGGGGCTGGTCAAACCAGGCGACCTCGTGATCGGCGCGGATTCGCATACCTGCACCTACGGCGCGCTCGCGGCGTTTTCAACGGGTGTCGGCAGCACGGACATGGCCGCGGGCATGGCGACCGGGCTGTGCTGGCTGAAGGTACCGGCGGCGATTCGCTTTGTGCTGAGCGGCGAATTGCGCCCATGGGTCTCCGGCAAGGACGTGATCCTGCACATCATCGGCAAAACCGGCGTGGACGGCGCGCTGTACCAGTCGATGGAATTCACCGGGCCGGGACTGAAAGCATTGACCATGGAGGACCGCCTCTGCATGGCGAATATGGCGATCGAAGCGGGCGCGAAAAACGGAATTTTCGAATACGACGAAAAAACCGCGCAGTTTGCAAAAGAACATGGCTGCAAAGACTGGCCAGTATATAAAGCCGACGACGACGCGGAGTATACCGCGATCTATGAGATCGATTTGAGTTCCATTGAACCGACGGTCGCGTTCTCGCACCTGCCGGACAACGCAAAAGCGGTTTCGCAATGCGGCGACGTCGCTATCGATCAGGCGGTCATCGGCTCCTGCACGAACGGCAGGATCGAGGATTTGCGCGCGGTGGCGGAGATTTTTAAAGGGCGCCACGTCAATAAAAACGTCCGCTGCATCGTGATTCCCGCCACGCAGAAGATCATGCTGCAGGCGATGGAGGAAGGCCTTGTGAAGGTCTTTATCGAAGCCGGCTGCGCGGTATCGACGCCGACATGCGGGCCGTGCCTCGGCGGGCACATGGGCATCCTCGCAAAGGGCGAACGCGCCGTTGCGACGACCAACCGCAACTTTGTCGGCCGCATGGGACACACGGACTCGGAAGTTTATCTTGCCTCGCCCGTCGTGGCCGCCGCGTCGGCCGTGGCCGGAAAACTCATCGGACCCGGGCAACTGAAAGAGGGAGGCAGCTTATGAACGCGAACGGAACGGCCATCAAGTATGGCGACAATATCGATACCGACGTGATCATCCCGGCGCGGTATCTCAACACCTCCGACCCGAAGGAACTCGCGTCCCATTGCATGGAGGATGTCGACAAGGCGTTTTTACAGAAAGTCAAACCCGGCGACGTGATGGTCGGCGGCAGGAATTTCGGCTGCGGTTCCTCGCGTGAGCATGCACCGATCGCGATCAGGGAAGCCGGCATTTCGTGCGTCGTCGCGGCGACGTTCGCCCGCATCTTCTATCGCAACGCGATCAACATCGGCCTGCCGATCGTCGAGTGCCCCGAAGCGTCCGAAAAAATTCGGAACGGTGACGAGGTGTGCGTCGACTTCGACACCGGCGTGATTACGAACAAAACGCGCGGCGAAACCTACCATGGCGAACCGTTCCCTCCGTTTATCCAGACGATCATCGCGGCGGGAGGGCTCATGAACGCGATCAAGACGAACGAATTATAAGGGAGGCGGCTTTAGCATGCATTACAACATTGCGGTCATCCGCGGGGACGGCGTCGGCCCGGAGATCGTGAACGAAGCGGTCAAAGTGCTGAACGCGGCGGCGGAACAGGGCGCTTTTTCGCTTTCATATCGGAACGTGCTCATGGGCGGCTGCGCGGTCGATACGACCGGCGTGCCGCTGCCGGACGAGACGGTTGCCGTCTGCAAAAAGAGTGACGCCGTCCTGCTCGGTGCCGTCGGCGGACCGAAGTGGGATGCCCTGCCCGGACATCTGCGTCCGGAAGCGGGCTTGCTGGGCATCCGCGCCGCGCTCGGGCTCTACGCGAACCTCCGCCCCGCGGTACTGTTCGATCCTCTGAAGGACGCCTGCCCGCTTCGGCCGGACATCGTTTCGGGTGGATTCGACCTTTTGATGGTGCGCGAACTCACCGGAGGCATCTACTTCGGCGAGCGCGGAAGAAGCAGCGGCAAAAACGGCGAGGAAGCCTACGATACGGAGCGGTATTCGGTCGCTGAGATCGAACGCATCGGGCGGATTGGCTTTGAATCCGCGCTCAAACGCAAAAAGAAACTCACGAGCGTGGACAAGGCGAACGTGCTGGAAAGCTCGCGGCTCTGGCGTGAAACCATGCACAGGCTTGCCGGAGAGTATCCGGAAGTCGCGCACGAAGACATGCTGGTGGACAACGCCGCGATGCAGCTCGTGCGCAATCCGGGCCGGTTCGACGTTGTGGTCACGAGCAACATGTTCGGCGATATCCTGTCCGACGAAGCGAGCATGATCACGGGTTCCATCGGCATGCTGCCGTCCGCGTCGCTCGGCGGCGGAAGCCTCGGTCTGTTCGAACCGATCCATGGTTCCGCGCCGGACATCGCGGGGAAGGATATCGCCAACCCGCTGGCTACGATCCTTTCCGCGGCAATGCTGCTACGCTATTCGCTGGAACAGGGCGGAGCCGCGGACGCAATCGAGCGGGCCGTGCAGGCGACGCTCAGAGACGGTTATCGTACGGCGGATATCGCCGCGGGCAAACCCGCAGTCGGCACGGCGGAGATGGGCGATCTCGTCTGCCGGGCGCTGGAATCCGGCGCATGAACACAACAGCAATTTCAGAAAGAGGAGGAGGGCTTATGAAACTGACCATGTCCGTTCTGGTGAAAAACCATGCCGGAATTTTGTATAAGGTGGCCGGGCTCTTTTCGCGCCGGGCGTACAACATCCACAGCCTCGCGGTCGGCACGACGTCCGATCCGGCCGTTTCGCGGATGACGATCGTGGTCAATGGCGACGAAGACATTTTCGAACAGGTGGAAAAGCAGCTTTGCAAGCTGATCGACGTTATTCAGGTCAAGATTTTGACGCCGGGAGAGTTCATTGACCGCGAGCTGATCCTGCTTAAGGTCAACGCAACGGCGGAGAACCGCTCGGACATCCTCCAGATCGCCGATATCTTCGGCGCGAAAACCGTCGACGTTTCGCATGAAACGCTGATTTTGGAATTTGCGAACACGTCCGAACAGGTCGACCGGCTGGAAACCATGCTGGAGCGCTACGGCATCTGCGAAACGGTGCGCACCGGCACGATCGCAATTGAAAACGCGCATGTGATGGCGGCGGAATCGGAAGAAAACTGAAAAACTGCCGGCGGACCGCCGGCGACCAATAAGTAAATATGGAAGGAAGGTTTTTACGAATGGCAAAGATGTATTATGAAGGGGACTGCGACCTCGGATTCTTAAAGGATAAAACGGTTGCCGTTATCGGCTATGGCAGCCAGGGGCACGCGCACGCACTGAACCTCAAGGAAAGCGGGGTCGACGTGATCGTCGGCCTCTACGAGGGCAGCAAGTCCTGGAAAATTGCCGAGGAAGCGGGGCTGCGGGTCGCGACGGCGAAGGACGCGGCAAAGGAAGCCGACGTTGTGATGATTCTGGTCAACGACGAAAAGCAGGCCGCGCTGTACGGCGAGAGCATCGCGGATGCTTTGCGCGCGGGCGACACGCTGGTCTTTGCGCACGGGTTCAACATTCATTTCGGGCAGATCGTCCCGCCGCCGGATGTCGACGTCGTTATGGTCGCGCCGAAAGGGCCGGGACACACGGTCCGCAGCGAATATCAGCGCGGCGCGGGCGTTCCGTGCCTGATTGCGGTCCCGCAGGACTATACAGGCAAGGCCAAGAAGACGGCGCTTGCATATGCGGCGGGCATCGGCGCGGCGCGCGCGGGCATTCTTGAAACGACGTTCCGCGAGGAGACCGAAACGGACCTCTTCGGCGAGCAGGCGGTACTCTGCGGCGGCGTGACGGAACTGATGCTGGCCGGATTCGAAACGCTCGTTGAAGCGGGCTATGCGCCGGAGAACGCATACTTCGAGTGCATCCACGAGATGAAACTGATCGTCGACCTCATCTACAGCGGCGGATTCGAAATGATGCGCTATTCCATCAGTGATACGGCGGAGTACGGCGATTACGTAACCAGCAAACGCATTGTGACCGAAGAAACGCGTAAGGAGATGAAAAAAGTGCTTGCGGAGATTCAGGACGGTACGTTTGCGCGCAACTGGATTCTCGAAAACCGCGTGGGCCGGCCGCATTTTAACGCCATGAAGCGACAGGGCGCGGAAACGCAGTTGGTCAAAGTCGGCCAGCAATTGCGCAGCCAGATGACGTTTTTGAAGAAATAACCGTTTACAGCGGCGAACAATCCGGAAGCGCTCGTTCGACGGACAACAAAACACAAAGCGGCTCCGCAAATCCCTGCGGAGCCGCTTTGTTTGCGCTTTAAAAAGCGTTTATTCATCCTGCTTTTCGCAAAGGAGCCGCAGCGCTTCAAGATAACCGTTCAGGCCGTGCCCTTTGACGGTCGCGATGCACGCACTGCGAATATACGAGACGTGCCGGAATTCCTCGCGCTGATCGGGATCGGAGATGTGCACTTCCACGGCGGGGACGCCGACGGCCTTGAGCGCGTCGAGCAGCGCAATGCTCGTGTGCGTGTAAGCGCCGGGATTGATGACGATTCCGTCCGCCGTTTGATACGCGCTCTGGATCGCGTCCACGAGATTGCCCTCGTGGTTGGACTGCACGAAGGTAACCGAGACGCCGAGGGACACAGCCTCAAGACGAATCATCTCAACCAGGTCGGCATAGGTTTGTTTGCCGTAGATATCCGGCTCGCGCAGGCCGAGCAAGTTCAGGTTCGGCCCGTTAATGATCAGAATGTTCACAGTAATCCTCCCATATGGCTTGCGCGGCTGTTTCCGCCGAGCCGTCGTTTTGCGCCGCTGCGTCGCGGAAACGCTCGTAAAGCGGCTGCCGCCGGCAGTACATCTCGGAAAGGTCGGCGTTTTCGGAGAGCGGACGTCCGGCGCGCTCGAGCGAACGCACGTCCCGCTCGATCTGATAGATGCGCCCGTTCTGCTTCAACGAAGCGTAGTTGCGCGGGTCCTTGACGATGCCGCCGCCGGTGATCAGGATATTGCCGCTTTCCTTGCCCCATTTTTTCGCCTGTTCACGCTCCATCCGGCGAAAGGCTTCCTCGCCGGAGGACGCAAAGATGGCGGGAATCGTGCATCCGGCAGTTTTTTCGATTTCGGCGTCGAGATCGACGGCTCTCCGTCCGGCGATCCGGCTGAGCGCATTGCCAACCGTGGTTTTCCCGCTGCCCGGCATGCCGATCAGTACGATATTCTGCATGTCCCGGTAAAGCTTTTTCAGGAGGCGCTCGTTTTCGGAGTTCGGTATTTTTTGGCCAAAAAACAGTTCTTCCGCTGCTTTTGCTTGCGAAACCAGCATTGGAAGGCCATCCGAACAGGGGATGCCGAGCGCGTCGGCCCGGAGTAAAAGCGCCGTCCTGCGCGGATTGTAAATCAAATCCAGAACGCCTTTGCAGTTCGGGAACAAAGCCGGGCCGGCGGGCATCACGCCGGTGTTTGGATACATGCCGACGGGCGTTGCGTTGACGAGGACCTCCGCGTCCGCGTGGCGGGCGAGATTTTCATAGTTATCCGGCCCGCTGCGGGAGATCACGACGACCGCGGACGCGCCGCTTTGCCTTGCGACATACTGCGCGGTCAGAGACGCGCCGCCGCTGCCGAAGATCACGACCTTGCGCCCGGCAAACGAAACGCCGGCGCGCCTCGCCATATAGGAAAAGCCATATGCGTCCGTATTATAGCCCTTCAGCGTGTCGTCTTCCTGCCGGACGATCGTGTTGACGCTGCCGATGGCGCGCGCCGTTTCATCGAGCGAAGAGCAGCATGCCATCACGTCGCGTTTGTAAGGGATCGTGACGTTCAGGCCGCCGATATCGTCCCTTTGGAGAAACGCTGCAAGCTCCTCCGGCTCCAGCTCGATCAGCCGGTAGCCTTTCGCTCCCAGTTCCCTATGGATCGGGACGGAATAACTATGCTTCAGGCTGCGCCCTATGAGTCCGTAGATGCGGCCTTCCATCATTCAGACCATCGAGTAGTTGCCGAGGAAGGTGAAGCTTTCGCTGATGCGTTCCAGTTCCTCCAGCATGGGCAGAACGCCGGGCTCGCGCACGGAAGCGTCCAGCTCAAAGAAAAAGATAAACTCGAAGTTGCGGCCGGTCACGGGACAGCTTTCCAGCTTGCTCATGTTCACGCCGTGTACGGAGAGCTTGGTCAGTATTTCGTTGAGCGCGCCCGGCTTGTTCTGGCAGGCCAGAATCAGGCTGATACGGTTGGAACCGGCATAGATCACGGGGTCCTTTGCAATGCAGATAAAGCGGGTGTAGTTGTTGTCGCTGTCCTGAATATCGTCGCTGAGCACGTCCAGGCCGTACAGCGCGGCGCAGGCGTGCGAGCAGATCGCCGCCGCGCCGGGGCCGCCGCTTTCGGAAACCGTCTTCGCAGCGAGCGCCGTATTTGCGCAGGGCGTCACCTTCACCTTGCCGTTGAGCTTGCCGAGGTACCGGCTGCACTGGCCGATGGCCTGTTCGTGCGAAAAGATGTCCGTGACGTCGGAGAGCTTCGTTCCCGGCTTTGCCATCAGTTCGTGCCGGATGCAGAGGCTCGTGCTGCGGACGATGGAAAAATGTTTTCTCTGGAGCAGGTCGTAGACGATACGGACGGAACCGTTCGCGCTGTTTTCAATCGGAAGCACGCCGAAGCGGCAGAGCCCGGATTCCACCGCGTCGAACACGGCCTCGAAACTTTTGACGTATACGATGTTTCCGCGTGGCAGCAGCTTGTCGCAGGCCGCCTGCGAGTTCGATCCTTCCACGCCCTGACAGGCGACGACGCCCGTCCGCGGAAAAACGTCCTCCGGTGCGGCGAGCGCACGCTCCACCTGCGCGCGTACCGTGGAAGGCTGCGCATAGAGCTCGCGCTGGCGCGCTTTGGAAAGCTCAAACAGCGTGGTGAAGAGTTGATAGGCATAGGGTTCTCGTTCGCCGGCTTGCTCTGAGACGCGCGCAAGAATTTCGCGTTCGCGCGTTTTGTTGAGCAGCGGCAAAGAATGCGCCTGTTTGTAGGCGGCCACCTGTTCACTCAAATCCATGCGTTCCAAAAACAGCTTGAGCAGCCGTTCATCCACCGAGTCGATCGAGTTCCGTATTTCGTTCAATTCCATCTGCTTTTCTCCTCCAATAAACTGTCCAGCAGGACGATGGCGCACACGGCCTCCGCGACGGGAACGGCCCGGTGCGCAATACATGGGTCGTGGCGACCATTGATTGCCAGAGTAGTGTTTTCACGGGCGGACAGGCTGACCGTGTTTTGCGTCTTTGCAATCGACGGCGTGGGTTTGACGCCCAGACGCATTACGATCGGCATGCCGGTCGTAATTCCGCCGAGGATGCCGCCGGCGTGGTTCGTTTTGGTAACGATCGATCCGTCGCCCGCCATTATGAACGGGTCGTTATTTTTTGATCCGCGCATCGTCGCCGCCTGAAAGCCCGCGCCGAATTCCACGCCTTTGACGGCGGGGATGCCGAACAGCGCCGCGCTCAGGCGGTTTTCCATGCCGTCGAACATCGGTCCGCCCAAACCGGCGGGAACGCCGATTGCCGCGCATTCGATCACACCGCCGACGGAATCGCCGTCGGCGGCCGCGGACAAAATCGCCGAGCGCATGCTTTCGCCCTGCGCGTCGTCGATGACGGGAAACGGTTTCGCCGCGATTTCCGCAAATAACGTCTGCGTCGGCATCAGCGGGAAGGCTTCGTCCGCAATGCTCGCGATTTCTGCAAGATGCGCGCCGACGAAGATATCTTTTCGCGCCAGAATCTGTTTTGCGATTCCGCCCGCGATGCAAAGCGGCGCGGTCAGCCGCCCGGAGAAGTGTCCGCCGCCGCGCATATCGGCTTTGCCGTTCCACTTGACACAGGCCGTATAGTCCGCGTGCCCGGGGCGCGGCTTGTCGGCGAACTCCGAATAGTCTTTGGAGCGAACATCCTTGTTTTCGATGATTGCGCAAAGCGGGCTGCCGCTGGTTTTGCCGTCGACCAGGCCGGACAGAAACACAGGCTCGTCCGCTTCCCGTCTCGCGGTCGAGAGCGAAGACCTGCCCGGACGGCGGCGCTCCAAAAAGGCGCGCAATTCGTCCATGTCGATTGCTTCTCCGGCGGGCAGGCCATCCATGGTCACGCCGATGGCGCGGCCGTGCGACTGCCCGAAGACGCCGACGCGAAGGACCTTTCCAAATTCAGACGACATCCACGTTTCCTCCAAGCTTTTGATAATCTTCATAGAACGCAGGGTAGGACTTTGCCGCCGCGCCCGCGTCGAGAATCGTGACCGGGTTTTTGCAGCGGACCGCCGCGACCGCCGCCGCCATGGCGATGCGGTGGTCGTGAAAACTGTCCACCGTCCCGCCGGACAGGATTCCGCCGCGAACGACCAGACCGTCCGGCAATTCTTTTGCATCTCCGCCGAGGCCGTTGATCAGCTTTGCCGTGGCGGTCAGCCGGTCGCTTTCCTTCAGGCGGAGCCGGGCCGCGTTGACGAGCCGTGTTTCGCCGCCCGCGCAGGCCGCCAGAACAGCCAGAACTGGCAGCAGGTCGGGCGTTTCCCCAACGTCGAGATCGATTCCGTGGAGCGTTGCCGGCGCAACCGTCGCTGCGTCGCCGGAAACCGACACGTTCGCCCCGAACGAGCGGAGAATATCCAAAATATTTTTATCGCCCTGCGGCGAATCCATGCGCAAGCCGCTTACGCGAACGGGTCGTCCCAGCGCGCCCGCGGCGAGGAAGAACGCCGCGTTCGACCAGTCGCCGTCCGCACGGATTTCTCCGGGCGAAACGCAAAGTTGCCCCCCGGGGACTGAGTAGACGCCGTCTTCAGCCGAGACGCGGATACCGAACCGGCTGAGCGCGGAAAGCGTAATGTCGACATAGGCCGCGGACGCCAGCTTTGTCGTGAGCGTGACGACGCTGTTCCGATCGACCGTCGGCAGCGCGAGTAGCAAGCCGGTCAGATACTGGGAACTGACGTCGCCCGGAAGTTCGTAATCGCCGCCGCCCAGACGACCGGTGATTGAAAACGGAAGGCGGTCGGCCGAAAAGCGGACGCCGTGCGACCGCATGGTCTGCAGCAACTCGCGTACCGGCCGCTCGGGCAGCCGTCCGTGCCCGGCAAAGCGCGCCGAATCGCAGCACGCCGCCGCAACCGGCAGCAGAAAACGGAACGTGGACCCGCTTTCGTTGCAGTCCAGCAGCGGATTGTCGGCAAACGTGCGGATTCCGTGGACCACGATTCCGTCCGGAGCGGCATCGATCTGCGCGCCCATGGCGCGCAGGCAGCCGATCGTCGCGTCGATATCGTCCGAACGCTGATTGAGCCGGATGAGCGTGGTTGTTCCCTTCGAAAGCGCGGCCAGTATCAGCAGCCGGTGCGCGTCGGATTTTGAGGAGATCGCTTCGATTTCGCCGGAAAGCGGCGCGGGCGCAATGATGGCGTTCATGCGTCGCCCTCCATCCCCGCGCGAAAGACGGATAACAGCTCGCCGACCGGGATGGTTTTCAGCGCGCAGTCGCCGATGCGGCGCGGAAGCACGATCCGTATGGAGCCGCCCGCGCGTTTTTTGTCGGAAAGCGCGGCGCTTGCGAGCATCTCCGGCGAGTACGGCGACGTAACGGGCAGGCCGCTTTGAACGAGCGTGTGCCGGATGCGTTCCGAAATCGGTTCCGTCGCTTCGCGGAGCGCTTCGGCGGCTTTTGCAATGATGGACAAACCGATCGCAACAGCCTGTCCGTGCGGAATCGTATAACCGCTGCAGGCTTCGATTGCGTGGCCCGCAGTGTGCCCGAGGTTGAGGGTGTTGCGCAGCGAGCTGTCGAATTCGTCCGCCTCGACGACGCCTGCTTTAAACGCGACGCACCGCGCGACGATTTCGTCGATGTTTTCGCGGACGTTGCCGGTTTCGAACAACCGGAACAGCGGCTCGCCGTCCAGAACCCCGGTTTTGATCGCTTCCGCGGCGCCGTTTGCGAATTCGCCGTCCGGCAGGGTGGAAAAGCAGTCCGGGTCGCAGACAACCAGCGAAGGCTGATAAAAAAGACCCGCAAGGTTTTTCCCTGCGGACAGATCTACGGCTGTTTTCCCGCCGACGGACGAATCCACCGCGGCAAGCAGCGTGGTCGGCAACTGAACATAACGGATGCCGCGCAGATAACAGCCCGCCGCAAAGCCGGACAGATCGCCGGTTACGCCGCCGCCGAGCGCAACGACGCAGTCGCCGCGCGAAAGACGGTTTTTTGCTAAAAACTCAAGAATATCGGAAAGGGTATGCATCCGTTTGGCGCTTTCCCCGGCGGGAAAAACGAACGAGCAGACGTCGTATCCGGCCTGATCCAGACTGTTTTCCACCGTTTGCAGATAGAGCTTTTCAACATTGGAATCCGTGACGATCGCAATTCGGCAGCTGCCGACGACCTCGATCAGCAATGCGCCGCTTTTTTCAAGCAGGCCTCGGCCGATCGCGACTTCGTATTCGTTTTTAACGCGGACGGGAATTCGGTGGATACTCATCGCTTAGTTGCCTCCCGCCGTAGCTTTCTTTTCGCGGCCGTCCCGAAGCAGCGCGCGGAGACGCTCCGCGTCTTGCGCGCCGAGAGCGGCGCGGTATTCGTTCAGATGGCCGATCAGGATATCGAGCTGTTCGGACAGATAGTCCGCATTGTCCAGAAACAGTTCCGTCCACATGTCCTCGTCCAGATGCGCAACGCGCGTCATGTCCCGGTAGCTTCCGGCGGAAAAACCGCGCCGAAGCTGGGCTTCGGGCGACTTGATGTACGCGCTGGATACGATGTGCGCCAGTTGGGACGTGTAGGCGATGATGCGGTCGTGCTCGTCCGGGTTGGAGAACGTCAGGCCCGCAAAGCCGATATCCGTGAAGAAAGATTTCAGCGTTTCGAGCGTTTGCATGTCCGTGCGCTCGTTCGGCGTAAGGATCATGGAAGCGCCGGAAAACAGATCGATACCGGAACTGACGAAACCGCTGCGCTCGCGTCCGGCCATCGGATGGCCGCCGATATAAGCGAATCCGTGCATTTTTGCGATCGGGGCGATCGCGCTGCAAACGACACGCTTGACGCCGCAGAGGTCGACGACGATCGTGCGTGCTTCGATTTTGTCCGCGTTGGCGCGGACCCATTCCAGCGCCGCATTCGGGCGGATGGCGAGAAGAAGCAGGTCGCACGCGCGAAGGTTTTCATCGCTCAGCGGCGCGTCGATCGCACCGCTGAGCCGCGCGAGCGTCATGGTTTCCGCGTTGAGGTCCGCGCCCCAGACGATGTGCGCCGTGCGGTTTTTGATGCTTTTTGCCATGGAACCGCCGATCAGTCCCAGGCCGACGATGCCTACGTTCATTGTGCGGCCACCAGGTCGCGCATGAAAACGTGCAGGGCGACGAGCTTCCTCGCAAGCCGGTCGAACGCTTCCGGATTCAGAGACTGCGGACCGTCGCTCAACGCGTGGGCGGGGTCGTTGTGGACCTCGATGAGCAGGCCGTCGCATCCGGCGGCGACCGCGCCCGCGGCGAGCGGCGCGACCAGCGCGGACCGGCCGGTGGCATGACTGGGGTCGACGATGATCGGCAGGTGCGTTAAGTGCCGCAAGACCGGGACCGCGGCGATGTCCAGCGTGTTGCGCGTATAGGTTTCAAAGGTGCGCACGCCGCGTTCGCACAGAATTACGTTTTCGTTGCCGGAGGCCATGACGTATTCGGCGCTCATGAGCCATTCCTCGTATGTGGAGGCCAGCCCGCGCTTGATCATAACCGGCTTGTCCTGTGCGCCCAGCACCTTGAGCAGGTTGAAATTTTGCATGTTGCGCGCGCCGACCTGGATCACGTCCACATTTTCGAACAACGGAAGCTGGGAAGCGTCCATGATTTCGCTGACGACGGGCAGCCCGGTTTCCTGCTTTGCCAGCTCCAGCAGGCGGAGTCCCTCTGCGCCGAGCCCCTGGAATGAATACGGCGAGGTTCGCGGTTTGAACGCGCCGCCGCGCAGCATGGTCGCGCCGCTTTCTTTAACGGCTTTTGCAACTTCGACGATCTGGTCCTCCGTCTCGACAGAACAGGGTCCCGCCATAAGCGTCAGGTTCCCGCCGCCGATTTGCGTGCCGCCGACCGAAATCACCGTATCGTCCGGGTGGAATTTCCGATTTGCGTTTTTGTACGGTTCCTGAATGCGCTTTACATCGTCGACGATATCGAGCGCGGAGATCAGGTCGATGTCCAGCATCGAGGTGTCGCCGACCAGCCCGAGAATCATACGGGACGTGCCGAGGCTTGTGTGAATCTGAATGCCTTTGCCCTGCAGCCAGGAGATCAGGCTTTCCAGTTGCCCTTTGTCGGGATTGGGCTTTAAAATAACGATCATTGCTTTTTATTCCTCCAAATAAAAACCGCGGCCGGTTTGGCCGCGGTACTCATGCGAATTTTGTATGCCGGAGAAGCATGATCACCCGTTTTCAGCCAAACCCAAGTCAGCCTTGCCAAAATAAAAGCTGGCAAAGCTAAAGTAACGGTATTCGGCTGCGCGGTTTTCTTGGATCATGCGCTTCTTCCTCAATTTGTTTTAGTCAAGATACCACGAATTCGGTTTGGATGCAAGGCTTTTCCGATAAAAAATATAAAATATATAAAAATGCGCCATGCGCAAAAGCGGTCAGCGCTGGACCCGGCCGGACGCATTGCCCGCCGCAAGCGACCGGACTTCGTCGACGGAAACCAGATTGAAATCGTGTTCGATGCTGTGTTTTAGGCAGCTTGCCGCAACGGCGAAGTTGATTGCGTCCTGGTCGTCCATTCCGGTCAGCTGGCTGTAGATCAGCGCCGCGGCGAAGCTGTCGCCGCCGCCGACACGGTCCACGATATGCACGCGGTACGTCGGAGAGAAGACGGCGCCGTCCCCGCTGTAAAGCATGCCGGCCCAGTCGTTGTCCGTCGCGGACAGGCTTCCGCGGAGCGTGACGGCGATTTTTTTGCAGCCGAACCGCCCGGAAAGCTGGCGCGCCACGCTGATATATCCCTTGTGATTCAAGGCACCGCTCTCGATGTCGGTGTTTTCAGCCTCGATGCCGAAGACGTCTTTTGCGTCCGCTTCGTTTGCAATGCAGACGTCGACGTACGGCATAAGGGTGGCCATGCATCTTCCGGCGGCTTCGGCAGACCAAAGCTTCTTGCGGTAGTTCAGGTCGCAGGAGATCGTTACGCCGTGTTCTTTGGCCGCCTTGCATGCGGCAAGGCAGATATCCGGCAGTTCGCCGCCGAGCGCGGGCGTGATGCCGGTCCAGTGAAACCAGCTCGCACCGTCAAAAATCGTGTTCCAGTCAAAATCGGTCGTTTTTGCGAGAGCGATTGCGGAACCGGCGCGGTCGTAAATGACCTTGGACGGGCGCTGGGAAGCGCCCTTTTCCACATAATACACGCCGAGACGATCGCCGCCGCGGACGATGCCCG
>Ga0116162_10000903_pt1 | contig 20212 bp, 19 predicted proteins | sample AD_UKC105_MetaG_FD_89875 | JGI IMG/M metagenome (GOLD analysis project Ga0116162, IMG submission 89875) | Active sludge microbial communities of municipal wastewater-treating anaerobic digesters from Hong Kong - AD_UKC105_MetaG | ecosystem: Engineered > Bioreactor > Anaerobic > Digestate... | reverse complement strand
GTATCGTATCATAAAATGCAAGGTTTATGAAGTAAAAATACTCAATATCTTGCAGTTATGCAAATTTTATATCGTTTAATTTGCTGATTTTCAGCATAGATATCTATTATTCAGCAGACCCTAGTTAAAAAAAGCAGGATGTTTTGTGCATCCTGCTTCATTCTTACCATGGTTCGATTGTCAATCCTCAAATATCAGTATTTTCTCAATCTCATCGCCCTGGCGAATCTGATCAATCACCTCCACTCCTTCATACACTTTGCCGAAGCAGGTGTGGTGACGGTCCAGGTGGGCGGTGTTGTCGCGGCTGTGGCAGATGAAAAACTGGGAGCCTCCTGTGTCGCGGCCGGCATGTGCCATCGACAAAACACCGCGATCGTGGTACTGGTTGTTGCCATCCAGCTCGCACTTAATGGAGTAACCCGGTCCCCCGGCACCTGTCCCGTCGGGGCATCCGCCCTGGATCACAAAGTTAGGAATCACGCGATGGAATGTCAGTCCGTCGTAAAATCCATCCTCGGCCAGTTTTACGAAATTGGCCACCGTCTTGGGGGCATCCTCCTCATAAAACTTGACCTTCATCACCCCTTTATTGGTGTGTATCTCAGCTATAAGCATATTTCTTCTTTTTTGGTTTAAATGATTTGCAAAAGTAGCCGTTTTAACTGTGATATAAAAATTATCACCCGGCAGAAATATGGACTTAGGAGGGATTTCTTCCCGGTACGGGGACTACTTTTTCCTGGTAATCAGGTAACGGACCCATCTCATAGGTCTCCGGACCATATCGCAACCCGGAGGCCATGATCTCGTCCCAGCTGATCGCTTTTCCGGTATAGGCTGCTTCTCTTCCCATGATGGCGATTTGGGTGGAATAGGCCAGATCTTCCCCCTGATTTATTTTCTTGTTCAATCGAATTGATTCCACAAGATGTACATGCTCCTGCTTGTAGGGGTTTTGCACCGGTTTGTTTTTGTAATCATATTCCCACAACAGATTTCCTTCCCAATCGAGGATCTTGATCTCTCCGGCATCATTCAGTTGGGCGATTCCCTTTGTCCCCAACACCTGTTCTGAGATGTTACCGTCACATCCATCGATCTGCCGTGCGGTATGCAGCATCCGCTTGTGGTTGTTGTAGGTATAATCCACACTGAAAAAATCGAAAATGTCTCCTGTCAGGCGTCGTGCCGAGCCGCCATAACCTACCGCTTTGATGGGTTGCTCTCCCATGAACCAGGTGACCACATCAATGTTGTGAATGCCCTGATCAAGGATGTGGTCGCCACTCAGCCATTTGATGTTGAACCAGTTGCGAATGCAATATTCCATGTCGCTCCATCCCGGTTGTTTCTGTTTGTTCCACCATGCCCCCTGATTCCAGTGGGAGGTGGCTGAGATGATCTCTCCGATGATCCCGTTTTTCACCTCCAGGTAGGCTTCCCAGTAATCACGCCGATGTCTTCTCTGGTTGCCGGTTACAACGCTCAGTCCTTTTGCCGTAGCCACCTTCGAGGCAGCGATCACCGTGCGGATTCCCGTCGGATCAACAGCACAGGGTTTCTCCATGAACACATGTTTCCCTGCTTCTATGGCAGCCTTAAACTGCTCCGGTCTAAAATGTGTGGGGGTACACAACAGCACCAGCTCCACCTCCGGCATGGCCATCACTTTTTGATAGGCATCAAAGCCGAAAAAGCAATTGCTGTCATCAACCTTGTTGTTATTTTCAGCGAGGATGGTGCGACATCGTTCCATCCGGTCAGGAAAGAGATCAGCCAAAGCGATGATTTCAAGGTTCGGTCCCGCACTTAAGAAATTGACAGCAGCTCCCGTTCCCCGGTCACCACACCCTATCAGGGCTGCTTTCAATGGTGCTCCATCGGGTGCTGTCTCCACAAATGAAAACATCCCCAACTCTTCAGGAGAAAACGAAGCTTTGGAGCTCTTTTTTGAAGTTCCCGTACAGGATGACAGGATTGCAGGCGTTGCCACACCCAACGGAATGGTGCTGCCCAACAGGGCACTGTTTGTTAAAAATTTTCTGCGTTTCATGATACTCATTATTTAGTAGTTTGTTTGAATTGTCTATTCTTCCCATTTCACCCATTTCTGCTCATCGTTCCATCCCGCTTTCACGATTGTTTCGATGAACTGCATGCCCCGCACGCCATCCTGTACGTTCGGGAAGTCCAGCATCTCGGGCGTGGGTTGTTCACCCGAGCGGTGTGCCATCACGGTAAGGGTGAAGTTGCGGTAGATGTTGGCGAATGCTTCGATGAACCCTTCGGGGTGACCGCCCGGAGTGCGGATGTTCCATAGGGCTGCTTTGCCCAGGTCGGGCTGGTTCCCACCGATGTGGATGATCTCCTCCCTGTTACCGCCGCTCTTGATGATCAGCCGGTTGGGATCCATCTGCACCCATCGCATGCTCGCCTTCTCGCCATATACCCGAATGTTGACGCCATTGGCTTCACCCACTGCAATCTGGCTGGCCGAGAGCAGTGCCTTCACACCCTCTTCCAGTCGCATCATCGCCACGCCGTCATCGTCGATCGGTCGCCCCGGCACGAAGGTGTTCAGCTCGGCACAGAGCTCCTGCACCTTCAATCCCGTCACATACTCGCAGAGGTGCCAGGCGTGCGTGCCGATGTCGCCCATGCAACCTGCCTTGCCCGACTGAGCCGGGTCGGTACGCCAGCCGGCGTTGTTGCCACTCTGTGTCTCTATCCTTTCCGACAGCCATCCTTGCGGATACTCCACATAAATGCGGCGCAGCTTCCCCAACTCGCCGGCGGCAATCCTGGCCTTCATCTCCTTCACGGCAGGGTAGCCGGTATAGACATGCGTCAGTGCCAGCACCAGTCCTGTCTCCTCCACCTTCTGCTGCAACGCCTTCGCCTCCTCCAGCGAGAAGGTGATAGGCTTGTCCAGCACCACGTGGATGCCCCGTTCCAGAGCCATCATCGCCGGCTCGAAATGGAGCTTGTTGGGGGTCACGATCACCACGAAATCCATCCGCTCCGTTTCCGGCAATGCCATCTCCTTTTCGAACATCTCCTCATAGCTGGAGTAGATGCGCTCATCGGGAAGGCCGTAGTGCCGTCCCGACGCCAGGGAGACCTCCGGTTTCGAGCTGAAGCATCCGCAGACCAGCTCTGCCATGTTTTCCATGATTGCCGCCCGTAGGTGGATCGCTCCGATAAAGCCGGTGGTGCCGCCGCCCACCATACCCATTTTCAGTTTCTTGTTCATCTTCTATGTTGTGTTGTTGGTTAATCCTTTGCGAAAAATGCATCGAATGCATGCCCCGATGTTTGAAAATCGATCTGCTTGGTGAAGGCGCATGACTCACGCGCACCCTGCTCACGATCCATTGCGCTATCCTCCCATTCAATGGAGAGTGGTCCCCGGTACCCGATGGCGTTGAGTGCACGGATGATCTCCTCGAAGTTGATCCTGCCCCTGCCCACGCTCCTGAAGTTCCAGTAGCGACGGGGGTCACCGAAGGGCACATGCCCCCCGAAAACACCCACCTGCCGGGGAGTGTCACTCCAGTATACATCCTTCATGTGCACATGGAAGATCCTTTCGGGGAATTGGTAGATGAAATCCACATAGTCTACCCCCTGGTAGCCCAGGTGGCTGGGGTCGTAGTTGAAGCCGAAAGCAGGGTGATGGTGCAGCGCTTCCAGCGCCCTCGCGGCCGAGAAGGTGTCGAAGGCGATCTCGGTGGGGTGTACCTCCAGCGCAAAACGGATGCCCAGTTTTTCATAGGCGTCCAGGATGGGTGTGAACCGTTCGGCAAAAAGTTGATAGCCCTCATCAATCATCTGTGGGGTTACTGGCGGAAATGCGTAGAGCAGGTGCCATATTGGACTGCCGGTGAATCCTACTACCGTATCGATACCCAGTGCCTTGGCCGCCTGGGCGGTCCGTATCAGCTCTTCCGCAGCGCGCCGGCCTACACCCTCAGCGTCGCCGTCTCCCCAGATGTGGGCCGGCAGGATGGCTTTGTGCCGCTCATCAATCCGGTCGCAGACCGCCTGCCCCACCAGGTGGGAGGAGATGGTGCGCAGCTGCAATCCATGTTTTCCCAGCAATGCCATGATTCCCTCGTAATATGCCGGGTCCGTTTGCCGCACATCGAGGTGATCGGGCAATCCCAGTTCCAGTCCGTCGTATCCAAATTCCTTTGCTTTGATGCATACCTCTTCAAGGGATAGGTCTCCCCATTGAAGCGAGTAAAGTGTGACCAGTCGTGCCATGTTTTTAGATTTTTATCGTTCGTGTTGTTCTTTTCATGCACAGTGATCGTGGATGCGCATGTTGCGACCACCACCACTGAAGGTAATTAAAAAAATAAAGATACATTTTTTTTATATCTTGCCACGTTGTCCGGCAAATAATTGTCTGCTTGAAGTTGAAAAGATGAAAGAGTTGGAGCAATGAATCAATCCGTTCCGGACAATGAATGTTTAACAATTTAAAAAAAATCAGCAGATGGAAACGACAAGAATCCCCGTTCAGTCGACTATTCAGGCCGTCATCACGTTCAGTAGTGAAAATGGAGCCACCCTGGTGACCGTCACCTTTGATGCCGAAAAAGAAAATGCCGGAGAGTGATCGCAGTCAAAAGCAAGCCTACCCTCTGTATTGATCAATTGTAGAAATGGGAATATTGCCTACGGTTCAGTTTGGCAATTTTCCATTTCCACGATGGCATATCCTTTCTGCCTGATATCTTCCTCCCATTCCGGTTTCAAAGCCTCTATGTGACAAAACTGCGATTCATTGGAGGTGAGCGGCTGCCCATCCTCTCCTTTTGACTTCAGGTACTCCCTCCCATAATTGAATATCTGTTCCGGGTCATTGGTCTCCACCGGTACAATGATGTCGAAATGCATGGTAACACCATTTTTTTTGGGTACATAGGTATCCCAGACTGCTATTTTCATCTTTTCGTTGTAATGGATGCTGTGCAATATTGCTGTTTCAATATGGCATAACAAATCATCGCGCCCATATGTTTGTGGATATCCGTGAATAGTGACAGTGGGGCAGCAAGTAAGCAAATGACTGATGAACCATTCCCTTCTTGCTGACTCCCTCGATCATTTTCTTAAAATCTTCTCCATTGCCTTTCCCTTGGCCAGTTCGTCGATCAGCTTGTCGAGATAACGCGTTTTTTGTACAATTTCATCCTCTATCTCCTCCACCCGGTAACCACAGATCACGCCGGTGATCTTGGATGCATTGCTATTGAACTGCGGTGCTTGCCTGAAGAAGGTTTCAAAGTTCATATCGCCGACCAGTATGTCCTGCAGCTCCTTTTTGCTGTAACCGGTGAGCCAGCAGATGATTTCGTCCACTTCATCCTTGCTGCGGCCTTTCTTTTCAGCCTTCTCCACGTAATAGGGATAGACGGCCGGAAAAGATAATTTGTATATTTTCTCCTGATTCTTCATACTATTTTTCCTTTAGACTTGTAGATATGATGCGTTTAAACTCTCATTTACCGAAAAAAATCCTGATCGCGTCTTCCACGGAGTCCACAAATATCACCTGTTTGCGTTGGTTGCTTTCACGAATAAAATCTTTGATGCTGTTACTCACATGCCGGGAGAAGTCGCCCACAATGGCTAGGGGCATCCTGTAGTTTGAGAACTTTTGAAGTAATTCGCCTGCAATACCGTTTTTCAGATCAAAAAAATCAGGTGTGATACACCTCTCATGGATGATCATTTTGTCAAATCCCTGATAGTAGATATTGCCCAACAGATCCAATCCTTCCTCAGGCGAGTGAATCAGTATTGAGTCGGATGTGATCTCCGCGATCCTGGTATCGTTTACAGTATGAATCAGAATTTCCATTGTACCTTTTTTTGCGTCAGTAACCATTCAATTGATCACAGCATCTGAAGCTGCATGGTTCAACATTGTCCCGCAAAGATAACACAAAACCTTTGTGCCTTTTGGGATGAGTGAGCAGTGGACGGCTTTCACACCTTCAACATACCTCTGAATCCCCGCGCGGCATAGTAGGACTCGGCCCCATTGTGATAGACGAAGGTGCGCCCATAGCGGGAGTCACCGAAAAGTGCTCCACCACGTTCACGTATTTCCCGTGGCGCGACAATCCAGCTGGATGTTTTCTGGTCGAACACCCCCAGAGTCTGCAGGTAGGTATATTGTGCTTCGTCAAGCATGTCGATGGCCATCTTCTTGGCCATGCCCAAGGCACTGCCATTGGGCTTGTTCTGCTTGCGCGATTGCAAGGCAGCTTCATCATAACAGAGGCTGCGGCGACCTGTGGGACTTTCGGGTGAGCAGTCACAGAAGATGTATTCCCCTGTTTCAGTATCATGACCGGTTACATCGGGTTCCCCGCCAGATTCCTCCATCTCGTTCAGCGACCATACCTTGTCCGGATTGCTTTCCAGTCTTTGTTGTACATCTTCCCATTTTATGTCGGGATGGCGCTGCATATGTTGTTCAAAACGCTTTTTCAGGATGTCGAATAACGATTCTTGCTGTGATTGAGTGATGCTGTTTTTTTTCATTTCACCTATTTAAAATGTTCCATTTCCGCATGGTACGTACGACAGCCATCCGATCTCTTCTACAGGAATTCTCTTGCACCCCGTAAAGGTAGATCGTCGCTTTTCCCATGAGATTCATTGCTGTGATGTCGGTCCTGCACCAAATGATTTTGCAACTATACGAAAAATAATCATACTTCCACCTGTCTTATGGCAAGAAAATAGTATTCAGAGAAGTTGAGATCAAGCATGCCATGTGACATTCGCTTCTTCTTGAAGGGTCTAGCCTTATTGCAGCCTTATTGCAACCTTATTACCTCCTCAATAAAAGTGGGAGTGGATATAAGGATGATATAAGGAGGATATAAGGAGGCAGGCACCCAGTCCCCTCTCTGTCTAGTCCTTGTCTAGTCCTGAAAAATGTTCACACAATCAATAAATAGAAATCAGGACGATACATCTCTTCAACACTGCTTTTTTGTACTTTTGCATTGGACCCATATTGAATCACTGAATGGATATCTGGGATCACTGGTGTCCCGTTAAAATAATGTTTGTTGTTTGTAAATCTTTTATATTTAGCAATATATACTCTGAATTTCTTGTACACGATTTGAATTGGTTACTTTTACGTTTCCCTTCAAATAGCGTACGAAATGAATTCCAGCAAAACAGTTTTCGCTCAAATTATGCAGCTTATTCCTCGTAGAGAATTCAACGAAATAGTTACCAGATACAAGGGTGATTACCGAGTCAGGAATCTTTCCTGTCATGATCAGTTTCTTGTAATGTGCATGGCTCAATATGCCGACAAGAACAGCTTGCGTGATATCGAAGCAAGCCTGAATGCGCTGGCCATCGGCCAAGTTCCGTAAAAATAAGGGTGGCATAAAAATACATACACAAATTGACTTGAGAGGTAATCTCCCTGTCTTCATCCATCTTACACAAGCATCTGTACATGATGTCAATGCAATGGATGAGATGTATATCGAGATGGGTGCCATCTATTTGATGGATAAGGGGTACGTTGACTTCTTTAGACTCTTCAACAACATCCATAAGAATGGCGCATTCTTTGTGACCAGAGCAAAAGATAACATGCAATACAAAGTTGTTTCTTCCAGGGAGGTTGACTGCCAGACAGGTGTGGTCTGTGATCAAATTATCCGACTGACGGAAGAGATATCCGTGAAAAAATATCCAGATGAATTTCGCCTGGTTGTCTATGAAGACTTTGCTACGGGAAACGTGTACCGTTTCATCACGAACCATACTGGTTATGAGGCACTCACCATTGCCGAACTTTACAGGGAAAGGTGGAATGTAGAACTTTTCTTCAAATGGATAAAGCAACACCTGCATATCAAATCGTTTTATGGCACCTCTGAAAATGCCGTCTATACCCAAATATGGATAGCTGTGTGTGCATTCTTGCTTTTAGCATTGGCCAAGAAAAAGATGCACATCGAAGGAGCTTCTCTTTATATGATTTCTCAAACCATAGGAACTATGTTATTTGAGAAAATACCCGTACGTGAATTGTTTAATAAACCAAACTTAAACGTCTCGTCTGATGACGGTCAACTCGAACTATTTCGAGACCTCAAATCTTAACGGGACAGTAGTGTACTTGATTAAAAACATTACCCACCAGATTTGAGATGATTACCAAAAGTCATGAGAAACTAGGTAATCGCACTTTATTGGTAATATTAAACACATTCACTATATTCTTGCAAAATAGAAATCCTGTTTATTATTTGCAAAGAGTGATTTTCGGAAGTTTAAAATTATGTAAGAGAAAGCCATACCGAATATGGTGCAGTTAACATATTTGATTGAAAGCAGTAGTGGATGATTTGTCTATTGAGGCTCATGATTCCTTATCGCAATCTTACCTCATAATCCTTCATTTGTTTCAACTCCCCACGGAACTCAACCTTGTCCATAAGAGCCAATTGCTTCATCCTGTAATTTAAAAAGGAATCACCTACATTGAAATCGGTGTCACAAAGCGTATGTCCAATAATCCTCGCTGGGTGTTGAAATTCGTGAGTGCAATATGACAGCAGGAAGGAATCGAAGTAGGTTTCCTCTTTATCAACAATTTGACCCTTGTCATAAATCCATAGCAGTGAGTTCCCCGATTTAATTTTTTTCCACAGTTTCCTGAATTTCAACAACTCTTCTGCAGTCAGTTGACGGAAATGTTTTTCAGGATGTTCAACACGGAGCAAGTCCGTAGCAACTAGAGATCTTGGGTATACAACCTCTCCGTGAATATTATTCATGGAAAAATTTGTAAAGTCAAATAGATAGACATGGTTACTCTGCGGTTGAAGATGATATAACAACCTTGCGGTGTGAATTATTTCTGCAGCGGCAAATCCTGTCCACAGATAGATTCTCTCATGCTTGTAATTGGCAACAAGCGTTTTTATCGTTTCCACATCTCTGTTTACGAGCGTATAGGTACTGTCTGTATCTCTTGACGAGGGATGGTCGAATACTTTTGACAACCAGCTACTCCTTTTTATGATTTCCTCGTCAGCGTCTACATCGGCAATGGGTCCCAGATTCAAGCAATCTTCCAAACAAACCAGTTTAATGGAGTCCAAATCAAATTGATTGCTTTGTATCAATTGACCTTTTGCACTCTTTCCAAAAACAACATGAATATCTTGACGATCCATTTCTTTCTATTGTGTTTCGTATGTCTTGTTCAACTGTTGATGGTTTGAGTTACCGGTAGATTTTGTCTCATTCTTTTTGAAAATTATAAACACCGACAGACATGAATAAATGATCATTTTTTTCATGGATGTTAAGTAAAAGCATATGAGAATGATGATCGTCAATGTAATAGGTTAGGCGAATGTTGGACTCAATTTCAATGCCTGTACTGCCAATTCCCTTTTTATAGTGATTGTTCCAAGTGCCCTTTATAACCCTCTCACCAGTTGAATCTTTTATTCCTAATTCTGCAATGGAGTCGTTAACCAATTGAATGAATTCAATCTCATGATTTTCTTCGGTGGGAGACTTTTTTGAGTTGTCCCTGTTCCATTTTCAAAGTAATTCAGAAACGGAGTATTCTTTGTCTTTTCTTTCGCCTCCTTGGAACATGCACATTGTAAAGAGTGGCATTAAGGTAAGCACTGCAATGAATCTTAGATATTTCATGGTAATATAATAATATAACATTCAACTGACAAAGGTATCCGATTTTTTTTGTTTTCTGATGATTTTTCTGTGCAAAATATTTCGGAATATCATTGCTCTTCAGTGCATTCAAGGGAGATTGCTCGAATAGTCCGGGGTGTTTGACTAGTATCGCCGGTCGCGCATGGTTTGTGAGGTGGAACTGCTGCTGTCGGCGGTACGCCTGTTGCCGCGCCGGTTGCTCTCGGGAACAGGCGAGGAGAGCACCTCTGCCTCCCGGCGGATGAGCTGTTCGAAATCGAGCAACTCCTGTTCGATCCGTTCCTGTTCGGCTTTCATCTCCTCAGGGGTGGTGGTATACTGTGAGATAGGCCTGTTGCCGGGTGTTCCTGTCTTGTAGATCTCCCCTTCGTAAGTTCGCTTCCGGAAGAAGTCATCCACGCTTTCTCTGCTGCTGTTGTTGAGCGGTGAGGCCATCAGCGGCATGCGGCGGGTGTAGGGCGCCAGCTCATCATAGGTGATCCAGAAGAGGGGATAGCGGGTGTTGGCCGATGCGACCTCCTCCTGCCGGAAGAGGATGGGGCAGAGGGCGAGGGGTATCACCCGAAAACCGGATGTGGCGCTGCCGAAGTAGTAGAGCTCTTTCAGGTAATAACCCAGCACTTCGTTGGAGGGGATATCGGCATCGTTCACGCTGATCAGGCCATTCTCTGTTTCATGGTAGATGTTGAACCGGTCGACCAGTCCCTTGAAATCGATGCGGTACTCCTCGGTGAACTCTTCCCTGCCGTCGAGGTATTCATACGCCCGGATGCGGTCCTGCTGCAGCAGCCGGAAGATCATGGTGAAAAGATTGCGATGCCCTGCCGTGGGCGTTACCGGATGATAGAGGGGCATATTGATCTCCTTCGACAGGTCGATGTAGCGGTAGATGATGCGCGACCAGCGAGCGTCGGCAATCACCTCTTCCCAGTTTGTTCCCGGCTGGTTTTCGCGGATCGAGGGGGTTGCAGAAGCTTGTTCCCCCTGTTGCCTTCGTTGTTCAATCCGTTCCCGCAGGGTGGCTTGCGGGTAGACGGCTGTTACTTGCCCCAGTAAAACGAGTAGGATGAATATTGTCCTGGTTGTCATATTTTTTTGTGTTCAGCTTTATTAATTCACTCTCAGTTCCATCACCGCGATCTCGCGTTCCGAGCCGTCGGGGCCGGCAGCCCTTATGCCGGAGATGTAGAAATAACTGCCGCGGGTCAGTCGCCGGATCTGCTCTTTCTGTCGTTCCGAGAAACGGCCACCCTCCGATACCTCCGGAATGGCATTGCCCATCGCATCAAAGAGGATGGTGCGAAAGCCGGTCACCCGGAACGGAACGTGCAGGATGCCATCGTCGATGGCCGCTTTCAGGCCGTCGCTCTGCAGGAGGGCTGCCTTGGGTATGCTCCCTCCTTTCCGTACCACAGGGTTCCCGCCGGCATCGGAATACTCGATGTAGGGGGTGGGGTCGGGGAGCCTGCGTACCCTGAAAGAGTGGGTCGCTACCTTGCGTGTTTCACCTCCTGCCATGGCGGCAGAGACGGTGATCACCGCATCGCTGCCCACTGTCGCGGGACGGGCTACCCACAGGTTCCCCCGACGGTTGAGCGTGCCGTTGCTCATCCTGGCGATCACCTCCTGCGGAGCCACACCCGGTACGGAGATGCTAACCTCATTGTCGATGCCGGCATAGAGCACGTTCATCAACGTGGGGGCGACGGTAGCCATCGGTTCAATCACGCTGTAGCTGCTGCTGAAGTCGCGGCGGGTGACGTTGCCGTCGTTACCGATAAGTTCTACATATCCATTCACCGGGAAGGTGCCGCTGCGAGGTGCAGCCAGCGTGAAGAAGCCATCTTCTCCTGCCTCCAGAGGTTGTCCCTCTACTACGATACGGGGACGTTGGGTGGTGTCTTCTGCCGCCAGCACTACACGCGCACGGTAACTTCCCCCCTGAAGGACGGTCTCCGCTTCGGGGATCAGCCAGGCGTTGAGTCTGTTCAGGCGGTAGTCGCCCGCATCAACGCTCTGGAGCAGTGATGCCAGTGCCTCTCCCTCCGAGAGACGAATGTCGTTTTCGATTTTGGTGAGCAGCGTGACAGCGGCCGCCAGCGGCATCTGCTCGAAGAGAGATGCCTCCCAGCTCCTGCCTCCGGAGGGTGTCTCCGTAGAGAGGTAGCGGGCAATCAGGTTACTGCGCGACGGCTCCTCCACCCAGCTCATCAGATGGTTGCGGTAGTTGTCTATGGCGCTTCGCAGCTTCTTTCCTTCACCCTTGAGGGGAGAGAGCATCACCACCGAGGCCGCTTCCAGGTCATCCTTGTGCCGGATGCGGTTGATGTCGCCCCGCTTCCCATCTGCCTGCCGGACCATCTGTTGTTTCAGGTCGCCGATATATTGTGTGAGCGAGTCGCTCAGGTTGCGCACCTGTAGCCCCTTGTCGTACCAACCACCCGCTTTCTCAGGGTTGGAGGCATGATAAGCGGACAGCTCCTCCATCAGGAGGTTGTTTCGTTCCTCCATGGAGTGTGATGATTCGCCGAGCCGCTTATCCACCACACCGAAGCCATCGAGCACCTCCACAGAGACGTTGAGGGCAAGCATCGCGATGAAGACCAGGTACATCAGGTTGATCATCTTCTGACGGGGGGAGTTGGGACTGTTTACTGCCATCTGTAGGTGTAGATTATGTTTGAGGGGAACTGCTGTTGCCGCCCCTGCTCACGGTCATCGCCTGCAGCATGCGGGCGTAGGCATCGTTCAGTTCACGGAGCTGTGATGCCATCCGCTCCGTCTCGCGACCGATCAGCGTGCCGTCGGGCAAGCTGTCACTGTAACTGCTTTTCAGTCGCTGCAATCCCCGGTTGATCTGCTCAATGGTATCGATCTGGCCGCTGATGCTCTTTAGCTGCAGCTCATAAAGGGCATTGAGACCGGAGAGTTTGCTGTTAAGCTGCTCCATCTGACGGTTGTAGTTCTCAGTCTGACCGGTAAGGTCTAGCGGGAATCCCAGACCACTTTCGTTTGCCACTTGTGGGGAGATTGTTCGTGCAGCTGCCCCGCTTTCATTGTTTCTGAACGGTGTAGGTCGTGATGTAGCCTCTCCACTGAAGTCGGGACGATCTTCCGGGTTCTGTGATGCCAGCACCGGGAACACCTGCTCCCAGGGGTAGTCGCGCACCGGCGTGTCGAAGGCGGAGATGAGGAACACCAGTACCTCGGTCACCATCCCGATGAAGAGCATCTCATTGCCGAATGGGAAGTAGAGCAGCTTGAACATTGCTCCCAGGATCACCAGTGCGGCGCCGAAGCTGTAGGCGAAGTGGATGGCCCGCTTTCCTTTATCGGTCTGCAGGTATTGTTCCATTCGGTTTTTCGTTTTATGGTATGCATTCATATGATTGCAGTTTGATTGCTGTTTTAGTTTACTTGCCCGTGCTCACCTGGGTACGCACGCAACGGAACCCGATCCAGGAACGTCCTTTATGCTGCAGTTCGGTGTCGCGCATGTCGGAACGGATGAAGGTGGCATTGTCTTTCCAGGATCCCCCCTTCACCACCTTGCGTTTCAGGATATCGGGGTCATCTGCCAGGGCGTTGTAGCGGTATTCCGGGTTGAGGTCGTTCATCAACTCGAGTCCTGAACCACTGTAGGCGGTGGAGGTCCACTCCGCCACGTTGCCCGCCATATCGTAGAGTCCGAACAGGTTGGGTTGGAAACTGCGCACACGTGCAGGGATCAGATGGTTGTCGGCGGCATAGGCCCCCTCCCCCGGGTTGAAGTTAGCCTGGTAGCAGTCGGGGTCGTTCTTTCCGTCGCCCGTCTCCCAGGGATAGCGGCTGTCGCTGCTGGCGTTGCGTGCCGCAAGCTCCCACTCCGCCTCGGTAGGGAGGCGGTATTTTTCGATGATGACCCCCTCTTTGTTGATGCTGCGGCGCAGGTACATTGTCCGCCACTCACAGAAGGCGGTGGCCTGCTCCCAGCTGACACCCACCACCGGGTGATGGGCGTATGCGGGGTGGGTGAAGTAGTTTCGCATGTAGACCTCGTTGTTGGCGTTTGGGAAGTCTTTCACCCAGCTGGTGGTGTCGGGGTAGATGTTGAGGATGCGGGTGTGCACGAAGTCGTAGAGGCTGCTCAGGGGACGCGTGATGGTCTCGTTCACGATTTGTCCGTCGAAGGTAACATAGGCGGTGTCCTTGCTGATCATCACCCTTTCTGCTCCGTTGGCGTTTGCGGTAGCTGCATCCTCTATCCTGTTCAGTTGCTCTTGCCTTCGGGCGGCCTCTGCCGCGTCGAACCACTCGTAGCGGAAGTTGAGCTGTGCCGCATCAAGCATCTTCTGTCCCGTGATGGGGTGGGTGACGAAAAGGCTGTTGATGGCCGCCTCTTCCTCTTCGGTGTTACGGTTCCATGGGATGGGAATGGACCAGTTGAGGCGCGGCGTAACCGGGTCGCCGTATTCATCTTCGGTGATCTTGTAGAAATCGTCACCCGCGTAGCGCGGATCAGCGATACGCTCGCGGATGATTGAGTCGCGCACCCAGTAGATGAACTGCTTATACTGAGAGTTAGTGATTTCGGTCTCATCCATCCAGAAATTGTCGACCGAGATACCCCGCGTCGGAATGTTGATACCCCAGAGCGAGTCGAGCTCTCCGGGTCCCATGGTGATGGATCCGCGGGTGACCAGTACCATGTTGTAGGGAGTGGGCTCATCCCACACCTTCCCCGTCGGTACACCGGTAAGTTCGCCTCCCATGCTGCCGATCCCCGGTCGTCCGCAGGAGATGATGACCAGCAGTGTGAGTGAGAAGAAAAAGAAATTTCGCTTCATCTATGTTGTTTTTTACTATTAGCTGTTAGCTGTCAGTTTTTTTATGAGTCATGAACCCATCAACGTTTAAAGCAACCGGATGCTTTTCTGAGGCTGTCGTCTTGGCGACAACTGCTCCGTTGCGAAGCGATAACGCAATGTCAGCTCATGGCTGCCACGGCTGACCTTCCCCATCCCCCTGGTATGGTGGTCATACCCGTATTCAAGTTCGATGCCTTTAAGGGTGGTGCCTGCAAAGAAGCCATAACCGTCTCCGGAGCGCCAGTAGAGACCCCCGGAGAAGCGATCAACAATCACTGCACGGAGTGTTGTCTGCAGGTGACTGTAGCCACTGCCGGTTTGTACCCAAACCATCGGTACTATAGCAAACGAATGAGAAAGCCGGATATTGTATCCTGCCATGAAATGTATTGTACGGGGGATAATGGATTTTAGGGAATCGGATTGAAGGTCAAGGGTGTCATTTTGTGCGTAAAAGTGGGGTTGGTTGAGATGGAGGAGCGACAGACCGGCATAACCGTTTTGGTTTTGCCAGGCGATGCCTGCTCCCAGGTCGGCCAGCTGCCGCTTCACGCCCTCCACGATGTAGGAAGGCAGTGTGCTTTCATTATCGTTACCACTGATACGGGAACTGCCCTCATCAAAAGCCAGATCATGGATGCCTGCATGCAGTCCGAAGTGGAGGTTCCCGTGGCGGGTGGGCAGGATATAGCTGTATTGAGCCGCCAGGAGACTGTTTCGCAGATTTCCTGCCGTGGTGCTGTATGCGGTCACCCCCGCACCGTGGCGTTGGTCCAGGAATTCGAGCGGCATATGGCCGTTGAGGATCACCCGCTGAGGGGCATGACGGATACCGGCCCACTGGTAGCGGTACAGCACTGCGAAATCGACCACCTCACTACTGCCCGCGAAGGCAGGGTTGTAGTGTCCTTTTACCGTCCAGTAACGGGTCACCGGTGCATCCCATTGTGCATGCAACTGCGCGATGGAGCAACAGATCATCATCAGCAAAAGAAAACGCCCTTTTTCCATTGTTGTGATAACTGAAAAAGGGCGGAAATATTGTATCAGAGACGCTCCGTTTTTACTCGCATCAGGCTCAGCACTTTTAGCATCCAGCGCGGGAGTGGTTTTTCGGGATCCCTCTTTTGCAGGTTGATGCTGAGCCCTAGCTTTCTTACTAGCGGCACCTTGTGCGTCTCCACGAACTCAATCAGGGTGCCGTCCGGATCTTCGATGTAGGCGAACTGACCCGCTGCATCACCCATGTCAAAAGAACTGCCCTCCCTGAACTGTTGGCTGGTGTCAACGGTGAAAGGATGTCCCAAAGAGGCACAGTGCTTGCCGAGCGCCTCCATGTTGCGGATGTCAAAGCAGACCTGAATGAAACCCGGATCGCCCCAGTAACGTTCCTCATAAATCTTTCGGGGTGTACGCTCCAGTGCCTGCACCAACTCGATGCGGGAGGGTCCGAACAGTTCGCTGAAGCTTCCTTTCCTTGGTTGGGAGTGACCCAACAGAAGCCGGCGGAAGCCTCCTGCTCCCCCTGGCAATGCTGCGTATTCGGGGAAGGTGCCTGTTTCATCTGCCAGGACCGTGTCGTAACCCAGAATGTCTCGGTAGACGGTCATCGCCCTATCGATGTCAGTGACACCGATGGTGACACCTGCCACTCCGCCGGTCAGTCGCCCTTCATCCTTGAAGAGATAGTCATCCTGCACCACCTGGAAGAGGTTGCCATAGGGATCCTGCAGGTAGAAGGTCTGGCTGCCGTCAATATTGTTGTTCAGTCCCCCTACAAGCTTTGCCTTAGGGTTGCGGGAGAAGGCTTCGAAAGCACTTTTCACATCCCTGCTTCTGAGCTTGCAGACCAGCACTCCCAGGTCGCCCATCTGCAACTCGAAGCCAAGAGGCTGCGGCTTTCGTTCGGCGTACTGCCACACCTCAAAGCCTCCGCCACCCTGCATGTTGACCGCGATGGCGGCATGACGCCGCTGTGGCTTCCCGCCGGTGTAGGGCAGCATCAACGCTGCCACCTTGTTGTCTTCCAGGATGCGGACATCCATCTGAAACAGCTCGATGTAATATTTCCAGGCTTCGTAGAGATTTTCTACTCCGATGCCTACTTGCTGTATGCCGGCGATATTGTATTTATGGGTCATTTGATGAGTGTTTGCATGAAACAATGATGGTTTGTATGTCAGGTGGCGTTGATGCGGCGTACCAGTATGCGCGACAGTGCCGGCAGGAATCGTTTGATATGAACCATCAGCAGTTCGGGACCGCCTACCAGTACCTCCGGTTTCTGTTTCTTGATTGCCTTCACGATCTTGCGGGCAGCCTTCTCGGCGGTGATTCCGTTCTGTTGCCCCTCATCCATCCTGCCGTGCTTCTTGCCATCACCCTCCAGCGCGTTGAAGGAGATCTGCGTTTGCACCCTGCCGGGGCAAACCATTACCACCCGGATGCCGTCGTCATGATATTCCGCCTGCAAGGTTTCAAAGAAGCCATAGAGTGCGAACTTGGAGGAGGCGTAGGCTGACCGGAGCGGGAATCCGAAACGTCCGGCAATGCTACTGGTGACGGCTATCGTGCCGCCTCCCTGTACAATCATCGGTGGAAGCAGGCGTCGGGCAATCATTGTTGGTGCAAAGAAGTTGAGGTTCATGATTTTCTGATCCACCAGCGGGGAGGTATCCAGCACCTTCGTCCGCTGGCTGATGCCGGCGTTGAGAAAAGCGATATCGATCCTGCCGAAGAGTGCCAGGGCCCTGTCGGTCACAGCGTCGAGGGTGCTCAGCTCTGAGAGGTCACAGGGCAGTATCTCGCAGCGGGCCCCTAGTCGGATGCACTTCTGTTGTACCTCCACCAGTCGCTCTGCGCGTGTGGCGGTGAGGATGAGACTGGCCTGATCCTGTGCGAACCGGTAGGCGGTCGCCTCCCCAATTCCGGAGGAAGCGCCCGTAATCCATATGACGGGTTTGGTAGACATCTTTTTTACGCTCTCCTATTCCAGCACTTCGTTCCAGAGCTCTTTACGATAATCTTCCATGGAGTGGGGGGCGCACTCCTCCACGTTACTCACGTTATGTGATGTATAGATCATCTGTTCCAGAAAGAGGGGGGCACGGTTGGGTCCCTCACCGATGTTGATGAGTACGGTCTCCCCATCCTTGATCAGGTTCTTTCTGAGGGCTACGAAAAAGCCTGCCAGGCAGACCGCTGAGGCGGGGCCGGGGATCACCTTCTGCTCATAGGCAGTGAGCTTGCCCACCGCCACCAACTTCTCCTCACGCATGCGGAGGAAGGTGCCACCAGACTGTTTCACCAGCTTCGCGATGATGGGATAGCTGGCAGGGTTGCCCGTGGCCAGCGTGGGGACCTCCGTGGCCGGGTTGTCGATTACCGGGTACTCCTTCTCGAAACCTTCAGGAAATCCATTGGCCTCCGCCTGCTCCCATGCTTGCACCATCGGATCGCATCCGTCACTCTGCACCAGTAGGAAACGGGGGTTCTTCAATTCAGGATAGAGATGACTGATCTCACGGATTCCCTTGTCGATGGCGATGGGACCGGTACCACCGCTCACCGCCTGGATGTATACATCTGGGAACTGATCCATTTGACGCAGCCACTCGAACACCATCGTCTTCTTCGCTTCCACCCTTATCGGGTCGATGTTGCCTGTTGACATGGGGATGCCGTGAATTTTCGCGTAGCCTGCAGCGATCTCCTTCGCTTTTGCATAGTCTCCCTTCACCCGGAAGACCTGTTGTCCGTAAGAGCTGATGGTCGCTTCGGAAGTCTTGATGGCATCCTCCGGCATGAAGACAGAGCAGTTCACTTTCGCCATGGAGAGGTACTTGGCATATGCTGTAGCTGAATTGCCAGTGGAGGCGATGCAGTACTGCTTGATGCCCAGTTCGTTGAAGAGGCTTGCCGCCATCGATGCCGCCGGATCTTTGAATGTGCCCGTGCCGCCGTTCAGGTCGTTACGGTAGACGTGAACCTTGATATCCAGACCATATTTCTCCCGGGCAAATGCCTCCAGGAAACTCCATCGCTCCACAGGCACCGCTCCCTCATTGCGGGAGATGATGTGACGTCGGCGCAGGAGCGGCAGGAAGGGGAAGTAGTGCCAGAAACTGTCGGGCTTCCGTTTGATGATGCGTGCCAGCCGTTGGTAACGTCTGTTGTACCACACCTCGGAGTGTTTGCTCCCACAGGAGGGACACTGCTGTCCCTGCTCGAACCAGGTCCAGAAGTTGGGGGTCACGTGACCACACTGTGTGCACTGCAGATGATACTTGTGCTGTATCTTGACTCTAAGCATCTGCTGATTTTTTTGTAAGGAAGCAGGTTCCTTTGGTTGGAAATTTATGCGTTCACCGACATGGTGCGCATCTCGTCCGACTGATACTTGCCATCTGCCAGGTTTTGCTTGATCTCCTTGAACACCTCGATGGTACGTTCCACCTCAGCCAGCGTGTGCGAGGCTGTGGGGATTAGACGCAACATCAGCACCCCTTTCGGGACTACCGGGTAGACAACGATAGAGCAGAAGATTCCGTGGTTCTCACGCAGGTCGATCACGATGTTGGTACCCTCCGGTACGGAACCGCTGAAGTAGACGGGTGTTACTGGCGACTCGGTGTTGCCGATGTTGAATCCTTCAGCTACCAGTCCCTCTTGCAGGGCCCTGGCAACCTTCCACAGGTTCTCCTTCAGCTCTGGCTGTGATTGCAGGATCTCAAGACGCTTCAGTGCTCCGATCACCATGGGCATGGGAAGCGACTTGGCGAAGATCTGGGAGCGCATGTTGTATTTAAGTGAGTCGACGATCGCCTTCTCGGAGGCTACAAAAGCGCCGATACCGGCCATCGACTTGGCAAAGGTACCGAAGTAGATGTCCACCTCGTCCATCAGTCCGAAGTGTTCGCTGGCACCTGCACCGGTCTCACCCATGGTACCGAAGCCGTGTGCATCGTCAATCATCAGACGGAAATTGTATTTCTCCCGCAGCTTTACGATTCCCGGCAAATTACCCAGATCACCCGACATGCCAAATACACCTTCGGTAATCACCAGGATGCCACCGCCATGTTCTTCTGCATTCTTCGTAGCGAAGCCAAGCATCTTCTCGCAGCGTTCCATGTCGTTGTGAGGGAAAACAAAGCTCTTGCCACCCTTTGCCTTGTGAAGGAAGATGCCATCCATGATGCAGGCGTGCGACTCGGAGTCGTAGACGATCACATCGTTGCGAGACACTAGCGAGTCGATGATGGAGACCATTCCCTGATAACCGTAGTTGAGCAGGTAGGCTGCCTCCTTCTTCTCGAAGCGTGCCAGCTTCTCTTCCAGCTCACGGTGGTATTTGGTCTGTCCCGACATCATGCGTGCACCCATAGGGTAAGCCATACCCCACTGGGCGGCAGCATCTGCGTCGGCCTTCCTCACTTCGGGATGGTTTGCCAGTCCCAGGTAGTTGTTCAGGCTCCAGGTAATCATCTCACGTCCCATGAAACGCATGCGGGGACCAATTTCTCCTTCCAGTTCGGGGAATGCAAAATAACCGTCTGCTTTCTGTCGGTACTGTTCCAGCGGACCACTGACACTCTTCAGTCTATCAAAAATAT
>Ga0116162_10000898_pt1 | contig 20257 bp, 16 predicted proteins | sample AD_UKC105_MetaG_FD_89875 | JGI IMG/M metagenome (GOLD analysis project Ga0116162, IMG submission 89875) | Active sludge microbial communities of municipal wastewater-treating anaerobic digesters from Hong Kong - AD_UKC105_MetaG | ecosystem: Engineered > Bioreactor > Anaerobic > Digestate... | reverse complement strand
TGTATTTGGAGAATAACATGAGCTGTAAATGAAATCAATTCACACGGACATGGAGAGCGGAACGCTAGGCATCAGCCGAGTCCGTAGCAGACCATCAGGCACTTCAACAGCGAGTGCCCGATAGGACATTCCAATTCTTGCAGAACGATACGTGCCTATCTTTTTAAAGTGAAGAGAAGGATTTGTTTTTATGATCTGGGAACTTCTTATGGCATTCCCAAAATGCAGGAGAAGCATAATGCTTCAAATCTCTCTCGACTTTCCCGCCTTATGTGCAGTTAAAGCCTGTTCAGCCAGGTTATCGAGCTTGCCCATGTTCATGTCTTTTTCAAGCTGACAGTCCCATTCATCAGAATCAAATTTCCTGAACCAATCCCTGAAGGAAGCTAGTTCGTTACGATCAAGCTTTTGTACCTCTTGCTCCAATCTTTGAACTTTTGTCATACGATCACCTTTAGTACTTATATGGCATATCTCATAATGAATGTCATGAAGGGGCTCACAGAGGCAGGAGTGGCACGCGTAGTGCGTCGGCTGGAACCTTCTGATCTGCTCATTTTTTTGGTTTCTGTTGCTTGCTGTAGTGTTTAAGGAAGTCTGCTGGAGAAAGTACTCTGGCACCCCTGCACAGATGGGGGGGGTAATGAGCGTGATTACCGGTAATCAGATATTCGGCATCGCCTGAGATGGCAATTTCAAGAAATGGTTCGTCGTCGGGGTCTGGTAAAGAACGGGAAAGGGGTGAGGATGCCACGATCTGTCCACGGTATTCAATATAATCCATAAGGGCGGCAACCTTGTCCTGTTCGAATCGGAATTTGGGGCGACGCAATACGTCATGATATTCGGATAGGATGCGGGCATCGAGACATAATACCAGCTCACCCGAGGAAACCATCCGAACAATATCACCATATGGACCAAAGGGCGATAGAAGCCCCGCCACAAGAACATTGGTATCGAGAACGATCTTCATCGTGTGCGCTTTTTTCTTACTTCCTGAATTTCAGCCTCAATCTCCTTTGCTGCGATACTATCGGTTCTCTGCTCCAACGATCTACGTTGAAGACTTGTCACCGCTTCCACAGCACGTGCTTGACGAAAGGCCGAAATGGATTCTTCGAGGTTCGATTCGCTGACTGCTGCAAGAATTGCTATGGGCCGTCCGTTGCTGGTAACAACCATCTCCCGTTCTCCCGGAAGATTTTTCCAGACCTCAGCTGATTTTCCTCGTAAGTCACGGACACTGATGAATTTCATGATTCTCACCCTCCAAGCGAGTACTAAATGTGTACACGATTGTCACTCGGTGTCAAGTGATTTTCTCACACATAACGTGTGGATCACTGGCGGCTGTAAGCCGTCCGGAGGATTAGCTGAGTTATAAACCTTTATTCACCCCTCCATCGAATGAATAATAATGACTGAGATGGCAGCTTTTCTAACTTTAACAATTCTCTTAAATCATCTCTTAGCTCATTAAGAAGGCGGTCCAATAATACTGTCTTTTTTTGAGCAAACTCTTTTGCTATTTCCTGAGATAGTTCAATTTGCCGCTTGGTACCGAATAATTGAATATCGGCCATAGCAGATTCAAAATCTTGCATATTAGGATTATCTCTCTCCGCCATGTTTTCCAGTTTTCGATATGCCTCAACAAGATACTTGATTTTTAACTCGGTTCTTTTATCCTTTATATCTCGCGAGATAGATAATTGGTGAACAATGAACCACCCAACCACTGCAACTAAAGCTGTGATCAAAATAGGTATAATTGTTGTCATAGACATCTCTGCTTATAAGGGTTAGATTTCCAGTATGTTATTTCCACTAAGGCTATCCAATACAATCACCTTATCCCATGAAGGATCAATGTTGATTATTGATCTCAATTGTTCTCTTTCGCTATCATCAAAGCCATAAGCAATCTGATCAACCAAGACGAGCCACCAAGTAGCATATTTATTGTAATAGTCTTTAATCTTACCACTCTTTTCTTTAACACAATGGTCGAAGTTTTTTTTGAATTCAGCTAATACAAATCCTCCACTTTCTCTATCAGTTCCCCCTGCAAATCTAAAAACTCTACCCTCTACTGGCTGGCTTGAAGATATTCGAAAAAAAATATTCTCTGTCACTTTGACATTACAAGGGAGTGGGGTGGATGTTGTTAAAAATTGAGTTAAAGCCTTGTGGATTGCTTTCTTAACAGCGGAGCCTTTTTGAATCGGGCGATGAAATCTAATGGAGACACAGTAGCTATCACCTTTATATTGCAAATCAAATTCGCTCAGGGATGATTGCACTAATTTGAATAAGGGCAACCTGCCTTCTTCAAGCCCTTGTACTTCATCTTTTGTAAAAAAGTGCTGATTTAATCGACGGACTTCCACTGCAATTTTACCATCTATTGAAAAATCAGGTGGTATATTACCATCTGGTTCAAAGGCAACATTATTAAAGCCTGATGATTTCAGATAAGCTTCAGCAATTTTTTCTTCTCTATTCATAAGAAAATCTAACGCTTGGGCTCAAGGGCGCGCAGCGAAGCATTCCTCGGAGCCCATTGTTATGTTTTTTTCAAGAAATATGGACTTGCGGCCTCATGAAACTCGAAAGTGACCTTATTCGCTTCATAAAGAAAACAATTAAGCATTTCGGCAACCTTGGGATCGAATAAAGCAATATTGTAGCCCTCTGCAAGCAGGCTTTTATACGCAACGCCATCAAACCCATTTTTCTTGAACAATTCAGCAACAATCTGTGTTGGTGCATAGTGAGCTTGATTCTCGCTTTGTGTCACTGGCTCTGAAAAAGCTTTATCGATATGGGCCCATACTGCTTTTTCTTTCTCTTCTTCGCTGGGTTCATAGAACCCATTCTCCAAATCAAAAAAAAGAGGGTTTGCTGGGTGATTCACTGAGCAATCAATTACTGTAAGTTCTTTTATTATTATAAATTGAGCTACTGATATTTCACTACCTATCCATGGCCGAGCCTCACTCATTGCTGTTTCCTTAGTAGTTGCGAGATAGAGATAAGGAATGCCTTTTGGGTTTGCCCTACCTTCACTTGCCGCGTACTTCAGTGGATGCATTCTTTCTGCGGAGTGAGGGCACGGTTCATCGGCAATCTCGTTGCCTTCATCATCAAACACAGGTCGGGTACCCCCTCCAAGTTGTGATCTCCATAAGATTGTCCCCGGTTTTATCTTTCTTTGCCTTGATTCGCAGCTTTCGAGAACTTCTACTAGGAAATTTTCTGTTTCTTCGTCGAATATGTATCGGTTGCTATTAATAATGGCAGAGCGAAATCTCCAGTAGCTTTGCCAAGATTTAAATGACACTGGTTACCCCCTTCGAAACATAACGCTGGGCATCAGCCGCGCGGCTCCGCCGCGTCGGCCTGCATGCCCTGGTTAGGAATTTCCTTTAATTACTTCCTGGTAGGCCTTGTCATAGATACTTTTTCGACTATGGCACTTGATTGAACGATATATGCCATCTCTCTGCGTCTGGTAAAATGCTATTCCAGATAGGATGTATTCCTTAGCCTCAATGATCTGGTCTGGTCTCTTCTGTAAAGGTATCTGCCAAAGGCCACCACCACTTACTCCACCGAAAGATTCTGGAATATCGGGGCTGCTGTCATATTTAACTTCGAAATCACAATAATCAAAGCTATCAACTTCATATATGTTACGAATACCTCCAAAACCACATTGCCCATGGAACTCTTTAAGTGATTCGAAACCAATTTCTGACAATCCATCGGTTGTTAGAATATCCGGAACGCCACAAAGAGCCCATATTCCCATATCTAGATCAGGTGGGGTAGAGAGCATACGATCGCGAATCCGATCAAGATTGTAGAATGTACTTGTAGCCTTTATAGTGGGAATTTCTGAGGAGGGAAGTTGAATAAAAGCGAGGTCAGGTCCTTCAGAATCGACATGGCCTTTAGCAATTCTTCGGATTGATAAATGCATTGAATCGATAGCGTACCTATGTTCTTGTTCTTTTAGCGTTAGACCAAGAGAAAATGTACCTTTGAGTAGATCGACCACATGCGCTGCTGTTAGAATGCCATATGTATTAGAAGAGAAGACAAAAGTCCCAGAACCGACCAAACGGGCAACTTCTTTTCTATCTTCTCCTTTGGTTACCATGACCAATGCTGTAGAATAGCTATGGATAATATTGGACACATCGAGAAGCAGTTGTTTCGGGAGTGCAGTAATAGGTTGGTATTCTCGTTTAGTATCCATTTTCTATTCCTAACGATATCTATGCAGAAATATCAATAATACAGAATCCTGCATAAGTGCATAACAGAAACAAAATGCGGAACACTGATAGCCCCCTCACCACATTCAATATATTACAGTCTACATCAAGGAAGGATTTATCACAAGGATTTTGCTGACCAACCTGATTAAAACGATAAATGAAATCAATCTCTCAACAATAAAATCTCATCCATAACCAAAATGAATCACTCCCTCACGGCCTGCTCTCTGGGATCTCCTCCTCGGGTGCATTCATTTCTTCAAAACCCTGCGTATGGCATCTGTCAGTTGATATGTATTGACCGGCTTTGTGATCAGCTCCGCAATTCCCGCATCCCGTGCTTCTTTCTCCATGTTCTCCCCGAAGTAACCCGAGGTGAGGATCACGGTTATACCCAGCCCCTTGATTTTTTTCGCAATCTCCAGCCCCGTGATCCTCGGCATGGAATGGTCCGTAACGACCACGTCGAAGACCTGCTCGCGCGATGTTATGGCCTCCAGCGCCTCCATCCCGTCCGTAAAGGCCGTCACCTTGTAACCCAGGTTCGTCAGGATGGAGTGCATCGTTGTGGTTATGGCCTTCTCGTCGTCTATGATGGCGATCCTCTCCGTCCCTCCCTCGATCGATCGTTCCCCCTCATCCAGGGCAGGCCCCTCCGGCTCCGTGCAGGGGATGATGACGTTGAAGACCGTGCCCTTCCCGACCTCGCTGTACGCCGTGATGATCCCGTTCAGCCTCTTCACGATGCCGTGCACCACGGAGAGGCCGAGCCCGGTTCCCTTGCCTGTGGTTTTCGTGGTGAAGAACGGATCGAAGATATGGTCCAGCACCTCCGGCTCCATGCCGCACCCCGTGTCCGAGATGCGGAGCATGACGTGCCTGCCCTGCCTTATGTCGGGATGCGTCCGGGTGAACTCCTCATCCACAAGGAAATCCTCGAGCTCCAGGGAGATGGTCCCTGCATTTTCTCCCATGGCATGGACCGCGTTGGTGAACAGGTTCATCACGATCTGGTGTATCTGGGTCGGTTCCGCCATGATGGCCGAGCTGCTTTCTATCCTCGACTGGATGGTGATGGTGACGGGGATAGATGCGCGGAGGAGCTTCAGGGCCTCCTTCACCACGGGCCCGGGAAGCAGCGGCTTGAGCTCGAAATCCGCCTGCCTGCTGAAGGTGAGGATCTGCTTGACGAGATCGCGCGCCCTTTCCGCGGCCCTCCTGATCTCCTTAATGTACGACTCGACCGCGCTGCCGCGCTCGCAGTCCATGAGAGACAGCTCAGCATAGCCGAAGATCCCGCTGAGGATGTTGTTGAAGTCGTGTGCTATGCCGCCGGCCAGCGTGCCGATGGCCTCGAGCTTCTGTGACTGCTGCAGCCTCCTTTCATACATCACCTCCGCGCTTATGTCCCGTCCGATCTCGAGGTAGCCCCGGATGGTCCCCCGGTCGTCCCTGACGGGCACGAGCATCACGTCCAGGCTGACGGGGTCCGGCTTGTTCCCCTTCAGGGTGACGCGGCCCGACCAGGGAATCCCTGCCTCCAGGGAGTTCCAGATGACATGGGGCGGGATGTCCCTGGGGTTGCCGAGGTCGGGTTCGGTCCCGATCATCGCATCGGGCGGTATTCCGGTGATCTCTCCGGCTGCCTGGTTCGCGAAGACGATCTTCCTGTCCGGTCCTATCTGCAGGATCATCTCGGTGGAGTGCCGTGTGACCTGCTTCATCATTTCCAGGGTCTTCTGGATGGGCGAGCTGATCCTGCTGGAAACCACGGTAATGATGGCGATCGTGATGATCAGGAATACTGCTGCGCTGATAAGGACTGCGGACAGCAGCCTGTCAACCGGGGACATCACCTCGTCTCTGTTCTGGGAAAAGACCACGGTCCATCCGGTGTGGGCCACACCGGCCAGCCCGGCCACCTTGTCCGATCCCTCGAACGAATAGAATGCGGCCCCCGGGTTCCCGCTCCGTACGACCTTTTCCAGCTCTGTTGTGCCGGGCTGGTCGAGGAGATTCAATCTGAGGATGTATTCCTTCCTCGGGTGGATCAGCATGAGCCCTTCCGAGTTGATCAGGTAGGCATATCCCGTCCGGCCGAGTCTCTTCCTGAGGATGATGTTCATCAGGAAGTCCGTGTCGATAGCTATGGTCACCGTTCCGTAGAACGTGTTTCCTTCCCGGATGGGGGCGCACACCACGACGATGGGTACTCCCGGCGTTGCCGTGCCCCTGGGGAACAGGGGGCCCGACACGCTCGTCCTGCCCTCCTTCGCATTGCGGAAGTAGTCGCGGTCGGACAGGTCCAACCCTATCTGCTGCGCGAAGACGGCATCGGCCCTGTCAATGCCGTATCTGTCCGTCAGGAACAGGGTGAACAGCTTATCGCCGATGCGCCGGTGGATCGACTCCAGCTCCTCCTGGGCAATGCGGTAATCTCCTGTCCTGGAGGCCTCGATGATGTCCGGGTCCGCTGCAATCGATGAAGCCAGGTCGATCTTATGGTCGAGGGTCGCTTCGATGACCGAGGAGATGTCCTGTGCCAGGAGAACGGACTTTTCTTTTGTCATGTCCAGGAGGGAATGGGACAGCTGGAAATAGATGACCATGCCCGTAATGGAGAACGGTATGACCACCGCGGCGATGCCGCCGAGGATCATCCTGTATTTTAGAAGTGTGCCTTTAATCGCCCTCATCGTTGTCCCGGTGCGGTTCTTATTGACAGGTCCTCATCCCGACGCGTGCGTCTCACGGCAACCTCCCGTCCATCCCGAACGAAACAAACAAAGTGAAGATGATTACTTAAGAATAGTAACGAAATCAATCGCAAGGGCAAGCAGATTCTTTATCTGCCGACGACCCTCTCACGGCCTCCCCTCAGAGCACGGCAGTCCGCACACGCACTTGCCGCAGGCATCTGCCTTGCCCAGGGAGAGGAACCGCTCCTGGTTCTCCAGCAGGATGTCGTAGCAGGCGTGGCGGTCGAACCCGGTGGCGGTCAGCGCACCGGTGGGGCACTTCTTCACGCAGGCGCCGCACGAGCCGTCGCGCCTGTAGGGGCAGTACTCTTCCTTCGGCCTCTTGTCCGCGGCCATCACGGCGTCGGTCACCAGGCTGGCGAGCCTCCCGCCGCAGCCCTTGTCCGTGATGAGCATGCGGTTGAGCCCGAAGGTCCCCAGACCGGCTATGTAGGCCACATGCCGGTGCGACCACGCGCTCACCAGGGTTTTCTCGTCGAAGTTGTGGGTGGGAGCCACCACGGCCGCCCTGAAGCCGTGGGATCCCAGCAGCGCAGCGAGTCTTTTGTTGATCACCGCGATGAGCGCGTTGGTCTTCACATAGGCCTCGGCCCACCTCACGCTCGCCTCCCTGCCCTTCCGGTTGCTCGCCATGACCTGGCGGGCAAAGGGGAGGAAGTACGCGATCACGGTCCCCGCATCCGGCAGGAGGTCCGCAGGCAGGAGGTGGCCCGGGTGCGCGGTTTTTTTGAGGTTCTTGAACAGCGGGTCACCGGCACCCGCGCACGCCATGAGGGGCGAGCGCCAAATGCCGCGCTCCGGGTGCGCCGCAACGGTCCGCTCGATCTCTGCAAGGAGCAGGTCTTTCATCCGTCTCCATGGCACCGGAAAACCTAGGGAACGATCTTCCGGCACTCCACGTAGTAGCGCTTCTCGTCCGCATGCCCCATGGAAAAGGCCTTCCTGGGCAGCACGCCTTCGAGGATGATGGTCTTGAAGAGGTCGTGCTTGGAGAGCACGGGCAGCAGGAAGCCCATGGCTGACCCGCGGGAGGACAGGTCGGCCACCACGTCGTCGCCGTGGATGTAGTCGATCTCCGCGCCGGGGTTATCCGTGCAGAACACGTCGAGGAAGGCCTGGAGGCTCCCCACCTCGAGGTTCCACCTCGGGTTCCTGATGAGGATGCGGCCGCGGCCTTCCGGGGTCAGGTACTCGATGGACTGGACCGGCTTGTCCTCCACCGGGACGGGCTCGCCTGCGGGCACCACGATCACCTCGGAGTCCTTGGGTGCGAAGAAGTCCTCCATGGCGGAGAACACCTTTTCAGGGGTCACATTGAACAGGACCCGGTGGATGGGCTCGAACTCGAGGCCCTTGTCGTGGACATTGACGAGCTCCACCAGGGCGTACCGGGCGGGGTGGCTCATGACGGCCGCCTTGTCGGAGGCCTGCTCCTTGACCTGCTCCCAGAAGAGCTTGGCCGAGGCCAGGGAGTGGTTGCCGTCGCCCACCGCGTAGAGGAGCACATCGGTGTTTCTCACCCCGTAGCGGTCGCTGAACCGGGCGGGTTCGGCGAGCCTGGTCAGGCCCCTGACCACCGAGTCGATGGCCCTGGGATGGTCCACATGGTAGCCCCGGATCTTCCCGCCGTTCATCATGAGCTCGAAGTCGTAGAGCTTGGTGAGCCTCTGGCCGAACAGCGGCTCGATCACGGTCAGCTCGGGGTCGTCGATGAGCACCATGATGTGCGGCAGCTCGATGGACGCCCTGGAGCGGATCTTGACGCGGACCGGGAGCCTCTCCACCACGGTGCCTTCGGTGGCACGGATGAGGCAGGTGCTGCCCGGACGGAAGTCGTAGTGCTCCAGGTCGAGGCAGACGAGCAGGCCCCTGCGCAGCACGCCGCGGGCGTTCACGCGCTCGATGAGCACGAACCCGTCCCTGATGGGTTCGAGGATGCCTTCGCTCAGGTAGCCGTCCATGGCCTTGCGGATGCCGGCGAGGTATGCGTTCTCGTCCGTGGTGTTCAGGTACGCCTCGGGGTAGATGAGGCGCAGCGTCGAGGGGGACTCGCCCACGGTCTCGTCCACCTTCCGCCAGTACTCGGGCTGGGAGGTGAACTGGTCGCAGGCCACCACCGACCACCTGGTGAGGTCTGTCCCCGCTCGGGGAAGGAGGATCCGGGGTACGTGCAGGGCGACGTTCTCAAGGCTCATGGCGTATTCTCCTCGTCGATGGAAAGCAGTGTGCGTATGTCATACCAGAACCCATGCCCGGCTTTCAACCTCCTTCGAGCCCGAGGGCTCTCACGGCCTCAGGTGCAGGACGTCCGTGTACCGCTCCCTGATGGCCTCCTCGCCGAAGGGGAAGGGGATGTACGAACCGCTGCGCCACGCGGCGATGCCGTCATCGTAGTGCGGGCTCGACGGGTTGTCCGACTGGCCCGAGCTGTTCACGGCGAACATGGGCTCCTCTTGGCTGAAGTCCACCACGATGCGCATGGCCGGGATGAGCCAGGTGTCGAAGTCACGGCCCATCATGTAGCCGGAGACGTTCAGGGTGAAGTAGTCGCCGGAGGCCGGGTACGGACCCCGGTTGAAGTACGGCTCGAGCAGGCCCATGGCCGTCCTCTCGATGAAGCCCATGCGAGGGGCCATCTTGGACGCCTCGGTCTGCCAGTGATAGGTGTGCAGCGACCCCCAGGTCCAGGCCTTCGCATCGCTGCCCAGCCTCGACTCCAGGAACGATACCGCGTCGGCCAGGGCAAGGGCCAGGATCTGCGCCTTGGTCTCCTTTTCCGGGGTCCTCACGTCGTCCCAGAAGGGGCTCTCGTCACCCCGGACCGCGAGGTGGTCGCAGGTGGCGTTGTAGCTCTCGTTGTTGATCACGAGGAATGACTTCCAGGCCTTCGAGCCCTCCGGCCCGAGCTCGTCCAGGAAGATGTCCCGCGTGGCGCAGTGGAGCAGGGCACCCACGAACGCCGCGCTGCCGGACCCGGGCGCCATGTCGCCGTCGAAGCCCGCCAGCAGGGAGAGCCCCAGCCGGGCCCTGGCCTGCATCTTCGCATCCCTCCACGAGGCGATCTCACGCCCGATGGCTTCAGAAACCGCCCCTGTGCAGAAAACCGCCTGCATCTTCGGCACGAAGGCGGAGCGGGTGTCGAGCTGCATGTCCATGCAGGTCCTGGCGGTGTGCCTGTCCGTTGCTAGCGCCATGGCGGCTATGCGCTCCGCCCGCTCGGGCCAGTACCACGACGACGACAGGATGTAAGGGTAGTCCGTACCCACGGTGCGGTTGTTGGCCGTGCCGATGAAGCCTTCGGGAGGGTTCTTCGACCAGGGCAGGACCCCGGGGTCCAGGAGGCCTGTCCAGTCGTACTCGCCGGTCCAGCCCGGCGAGGGGACCAGCCCCCGGCCCCTGGCCCTCACCGGGTAGGTGCCCGTCACCTGCCAGCCGATGTTGTCCCTGTCCGCGAACACCATGTTCAGGGCGATGGAGCGGATGTCCTTCATGAGGGGGAAGGCCTCGTCCAGTGACCGGGCGGAGCTCAGGGCGAAGAAGGAGTCGAAGGTCCTGTCGCCCTCACTCAGGGAGGCCCACTGTACGGCGACGCCGTAGGGAGTCTCCGTGGAGACCGGCTGGAAGATGTGCCCCGGGTCGTTGCTGACGGCATCGTTCAGCAGCGGCCCGTGGCGGGTCTCGCGGACCGTGACGGTGACAGGGTCCTTTCCCTTGATGGTGAAGGTCTCCCTGCGCTCGGCAACGGGCAGCCACCGGCCCTGGTACAGGTAGTGAACCGTGCCGTCGATGGTCTTCATCTGCTCCAGAAAGAGGTCCTGGTTGTCGGCCATGACCATGGTCATGCCCCAGGCGATATGGCCGTTGTATCCCGCGACCACGGCCGGGGCGCCGGCCACGCTGATGCCCGCCGCATCGAGGGAGCCGCACCTGATGTGCAGCATGTTCCACATGGAGGGCAGGGACAGCAGGAGGTGCGTGTCGTTGGCGAGGATGCTCGCCGAGCCTGCGGTCCTGTCCTTGTGGATGGCCCAGTTGTTGGATGCTGCGATCCCGCCGAGGCCGAGCGAGCCCAGGAGCCTCTGGGTTTCCCCCATGCCTGCAAGGGCCTGCGATGCCCTGAGGAGGTCCACGCCGTCGAGCTTGGCCGTCTCGGCGAAGGGCAGGGGCTCGTCGGGGTAGACAGGCAGCAGCCAGGCCGTCTTTTGCGGCCCCACGGCCTGCATGACGTTGAGCGTGGCGGTCTCCTCGTAGACGTTGAAGGAGAGCGCGAGGTTCACCAGGCAGAAGACCAGGGCCGTGTCAAGGGGCCGCCAGGGCTCCGGGGTGTAGCCGGCCAGGGCGAGGTCGGGCGGAAGCCTGTCCTTGTGCTGTTCGAGGTAGGCGTTCACCCCGGCGCAGTAGCGTTCGAGCAGGGCCATGTTCTGCGGCGATATCCCCTGGAGCATGGTCTTCGCGATGCGCTCGAGGCCCATGGTGCGCATGTAGATGTCCAGGTCGAGCATGGGGGCGCCGGCCATCTCGGCGAGACGGCCCTGGGCCATGAGCCTGAAGCCGGTCATCTGGGCAAGCCTGTCCGATGCGTGGACATACCCCATGACCATGGCCATGTCCTCCATGTTCTTCGTATCGATGAAGGGGATGCCGTAGGCGTCCCTCCTGACGGCGGCGTCTTCCTTCAGCCCGGGCAGTGTCACCGAGCCGCCGGCGGGGTCCACCGTGTCCCGGAAGTGGCGGGATGCCATGGACGAGCACCCGCCCATGAGCAGGGATGCGGCCAGGAGGAGGGCGCATGAGCGGAAAAAGGCCTTGTGCCGGAGATCATGGATGCAGGGCGACGGACGTTCCATACCTGAAGTTCCTCCTCATGACATGAGGTATTCATGCACGCGGGGCGCGCATGATGAAAACGGCAGGGACCTGCATCACCCGAGGGTGATGGTTCCCTGCATGTACCTGGCGGCGTGCCCCGAGATGATGACGCGCCCGCCTGAGGCACGGCAGAAGAGCTCTCCGCCGCGGGGAGAGACCTGGAGCGCATGCAGCTCCTCCCTGCCGATCCGCTCCGACCAGTACGGGGTCAGGGCGCAGTGGGCGGACCCGGTCACCGGGTCCTCGTCGATGCCCAGCCGCGGTGCGAAGAAGCGCGATACGAAATCCGAGGCGGTCCCGGGGGCCGTCACGATGACCCCCCGCAGGTCCGCCTGCTTCAGCAGGTCCATGCGGGGCTCCAGGGCCCTGACATCGTCCTCGTCTTCATAGACCACGAAGTAATCGGCCGACTTCAGGATGGCGGCAGGCTTCCCTCCGAGCCCTTCGAGGAGTACGGCCGGGGGGTTGCAGGCCTCTGGCGGCTGCGACGGGAAGTCCATGGAGAGCATCTCCCCCGAGCGGCTCACCGCCAGGGGGCCGCTCAGCGAGTCGAACCGGACCTCCGTGCGGGCCGGTTCGAGCTCGGTGAAGATGACGAAGGCCGTCGCCAGGGTTGCGTGGCCGCAGAGCTCCACCTCTTCCACCGGTGTGAACCACCGGATGCGGAAATGGTCTCCCTCCGGGGCGAAGAAGGCGGTCTCCGAGAGGTTGTTCTCCCGGGCGACGAGCTGCATGGTGCCCTCGTCAATCCATGCCCGGAGGGGACAGACAGCCGCCGGGTTTCCCTTGAAGACCTCGGAGGTGAATGCATCGACCTGGTAGATGGGTATGTTCATGGCTCCACAACCTCCCCGTGACGTCCGCGAGTGCATGGCCGGTCTGCAGGACCGGCTTCAACGAAGGGATTGTACACTCGCTGCAGGCAGTGCTGCAACGGTAAAACGGAACAGAAATTCATAAAAAGGATAAAAAATGTCCGTTTCTCAAGTACTTCCCTGGAGAGCATCTCGTAATATATTGAAATAAATGGACAATAACGGTGGCATGTCCCTTGCTGAGAAATGAGTGCATTATGAGAGGCAGAAGACAGGAAAGGCGGCAACGAGAGACCATGATATTCGATAACGCACAACTCCAGAAGATTGAATCTCAGCGGCAGGAAAGCCCCGAGGTCGAGCGTCTCATCGCCCAGAGAACCCAGTTTCTCAAGGACCATCCCCAGCTCATGGAACTCCAGGAGGAGATCGACACGCTCCTGAGAACCACCCTGGACCCCGTGAAGAGGCTTGAGATCCTCTTCATGGTCATGACGGAAAAGCTCACGGAACTGAGATCGGTCTTCTCGGAGGTCGTCAGGCTGGCCGACACGGCGATGGCCGGCGGACGCCAGTAGACACCGGGGAGGAGACCCCCGGCCGACGGCAGCAAGGGACGTTGCCGGATCAGAAGCCCACGTCGTCCTTGACGATCTCGATATTGGTCACGAGATACTGCTTGCCGAGATCCCCGCTGAGGAAGACGGGCTTGCCCTTGAACTTGAGCTCTATCACCCTGATCTCCGTCATGGTGAGCTTGATGAGAGGGTTCGTACGCTTCCTGTTCTTGTCCGCCTTCTGCTCGACGAGCTTCTTGATCTTCTTCTGGATCGGCCCGTCGGCGGCGATCACGGTTATGCGCCTGAGGGTCTTCCGGGCCTCCCTGAACCCCGTGTTCGACCTGTCCTTGAAATCGCCGTACTGGGACTTGAACCTGTTGAAATCGTCCTCGGACATGATGACCAGCTTGCCGTCCACATAGGTGAGCGATTCCGGGTTCTTCAGGCTGCGGGCCCCGAAGAGGACAAAGGTGCCCTCCTCGACGTTTCCCTTGACCGCCTTTACCTCATGATTCTGCGTCTTCAGCTCGAAGGAGTCGCCCTTGTCCGAAACGGTGCCTCCCGACCTCGAGGTGCAGGCCACGGCCAGAAGCAGGACCAGAACCATGGAAAAACAGCGCAGTCTCATCTTCACTTCATTGTCCTCCCCTTCGGCTCGAATAGGTGAGCGGAAGCATCTCCCGGGGATCATCCACTGATCACGGACGGGGCATGCAGGCTTGTCCCGCATCCCGATCCCCCGGACCCCCGGAGATTTCCCGGAAGATATAGTCGGGGTCCGAAGAATTGTCAAGCAGGGTCCTTTCCCCCTTGATGCACCTTTCCATGCGGGTATACAACAACGTTCATGGACCAGGGGAAGGACACGGGGGATCGGGACATGAAAGACCGTGCCGGCGCAGGGAGCTCCATCGTTTCGGGCAGCCCGTGGTGGGCCATGTGGCACATGTCCTGGCCCATGCTCCTCATCATGGTCTTCAACTTCCTCGTGGGGCTGGTGGACGTCTATGTGGCGGGGCTCATCGGCCGTGACGTCCAGGCGGCCATCGGGTTCCTGTCCCAGCTCTACTTCCTGCTCATCATCGTGGCCAACGCCATCAGCATCGGTACGGTGGCGCTCGTTTCGCGGTCATTCGGGGCGGGCGACAGCGAAAGGGCCGCCCTGTATGCCCGCCAGTCCCTCGTCTTCGGCCTGACCGTGGCGGTGATCCTCTCGGCCCTCGGCCTCCTGTTCTACCGGCAGATCGTCGAGACCGCCGGCTTCCCCCCGGGCATCCGCACCATGGCGGAGCGGTTCCTGGTCATCTATGCCTGGGCCCTCGGACCGAACTATATCCTCATCATCAGCAACGCCCTCTTCAGGGCCCGGGGAGAGGTGAAGAAACCCCTGTCGACCATGTTCATCTTCTGCGCGGCGAACCTCGTCCTGGACTTCGCCCTGGTCTTCGGCCTGGCCGGCCTGCCAAGGCTCGGATACCTCGGCATCGCGTACGCCACCGCCATCGCTGCGATGCTGAGCATGGCCGCCAACGTCGTCTTCCTGTCCACAGGGACATGGAGGGGCCTGCTCGGACGCTCCTGGAGGCCGGATGTCAGGACCATCCTCCGGATCGCCGGGGTCGGATGGCCTGCCGGCCTGCTCCAGGTGGCGTGGAGCTCCGGGAGCATCGTTCTCTACTCCATCCTGGGAAAACTCGGCAGCCAGAGCATCGTGGCCCTGGCATCCATCACGAACGGGCTCAGGATAGAGGCCGTCATCTTCATGCCCGCCTTTGCCGTGAACATGGCCGCCTCCGTCCTCGTGGGGCAGAACCTCGGGGCCGGCAACACCGGCCGGGCCGCCAGCCTCGGGTGGAAGCTGGCCTTCGCCTCCGCGTCGATCCTGTCCGCGCTGTCGGCCGTGGTCTTCTTCGGCGCCGAGTTCTTCGCCTCGCTGCTCACCGGGGATCCGGCGGTGCTGGCGGAGACCGCCCGCTACCTGCGGGTGAACATGCTCGCCGAGCCCTTCATGGCCCTCGCCATGGCACTGAGCGGGGCGCTCCAGGGGGCGGGAGACACCCGGGGCACCATGTGGATCATCGTGGTCTGCATGTGGCTCATCCGCCTCCCCCTGGCCTTTGCGCTCTCCCTGGTGGCCGGGCTCGGGGCGCTGGGCGTGTGGATTGCCATGGTCGTCTCCATGACGGTCCAGGGCCTGCTCATGGCATACCGGTTCCGGCAGGGCAAGTGGAGGACCATGAAGGTGGAGTGAGGAGAGGGGAAGCCCATCGAATTGTTTTCCTTAAGCGAATCGGATAGAATAGCAGGCAGGAGTCGAGGTTCGATCTCTTCCATGACTGAATGGCGCAACCTACCGCTTCTGTTCAGTGACTTGGTATTTATACAGCCTTCGGGCGCTTGGATGGAACATGCTTCCGGATGAAAAAAGCTCCACGAATGATCTGCAGGGCAGGCTTCGATTCGAGGCCCTGATATCTGATCTTTCGGCCCGGTTCGTGAAGCTCCCCTCCGACAAGGTGGACCGTGAAGTCGAGCAGGCGCTGCAGAAGGTCATGGATTTCTTCCAGGGCGACCGTTGCGGGTTGATACAGTTCAATGCGGAGACCGAGTTCTCCCAGGTAACTCATGCGGCCTATCTGGAGGGTATATCGAGGGTATCGAGTGATCTTAACCTTGCACGCTTGTTCCCCTGGATAACAAGACGCCTCGTCGAGCACGAAGAGAATGTCGTTGTGGAAAGCCTGGACGATATGCCCCCCGAGGCCGAAAAGGACAGGGAATCAGCCCGGGCCATGGATATCAGATCCATGCTGACCGTGCCGATCCTGATCGGGAAGAACCTCTCCTATCACATGACCCTCCATACGGTGAGCAGGCAGCGTTCCTGGCCCGAGGAATATGTGCCGAGATTCCGCCTCCTGGCCGAGATCTTCGTGAACGCCCTTGCGAGGAAGGACGCCGACGAGACCTTGCGAGCCCAGCTGGGCTTCGAGACGCTCCTTTCCGACCTGTCTGCGCGATTCATCTCCCTGCCGGCCGGCCGGGTCGACGACGTGATAGAGGACGCCCAGCGGTCCATCGTGGAGACGCTCGGGCTCGATCGGAGCGTCGTATACCAGCTGAACCCGGATACAAACGAGTTCTTCCTCAGCCACGTATGGGGCCGTCCTGATCTTACTCCTCTTCCCGATATCTATCCGAAAGGGAAATATCCCTGGGCCTACGAGAAGCTCATGAGCGGCGAGGCCTTCTGGTTCTCCCGCTTGGAGGACCTCCCTGGAGAGGCTTCCAGGGATATCGAATCCCACCTCCAGTACCATGCGAAATCGAGTGTCGGGTTCCCCCTCTTTGTCAGTGAAAAGATCTTCGGGGCGGTGACGTTCACGGCGATCAAGCATGAATGCGTATGGACGGATATCCTGCTGGGCCGGCTGCGCCTCGTTGCCGAGATATTTTCCAATGCACTGGCCCGGAAGCTCGCAGAAGAGCATCTCCGGAACTACCTCAAGGAGATCGAGCGACTCAAGGAACAGCTGGAAAAGGACAACGTCTACCTGCGGGAAGAGGTCAAGCTTCTCTATGAGCACGGAGAGATCGTGGGTGAGAGCGAGGCCATGAAAAAGGTCCTCGTCAAGGCCGAACAGGTCGCGCCGACGGAATCCACGGTGCTCATCCTCGGCGAAACCGGGACAGGGAAGGATCTGCTCGCCAGGGCGATCCATACCATGAGCAGGAGGAGCGACCGCCCCCTTGTGACGGTGAACTGCGCCTCGCTCCCCCCCTCGCTCATCGAGAGCGAGCTCTTCGGCAGGGAGAAGGGCGCCTATACCGGGGCACTGACCAGGATGATCGGCAGGTTCGAGATGGCGGAAGGCTCGACCCTGTTCCTGGATGAGATCGGCGAGCTGCCCTACGAGGTCCAGAGCAAACTGCTCCGGGTCCTGGAGACGGGGACGTTCGAACGGCTGGGCTCGTCCAGGACGATCCGGCTGGATGTCCGGATCATAGCGGCGACCAACCGCAACCTCGTGCATGAGGTGGCTGAGGGCAGATTCAGAAAAGACCTCTATTACCGTCTGAACGTTTTCCCCGTCACCATCCCGGCGCTCCGCGAACGGCCCGAAGACATCCCGGCCCTGGTCTGGGCCTTTGTCCAGCATTTCGAGAAGAAGATGGGCAAGCGCATCGAGACCATCCCCCAGAAAAACATGGACGCGCTCCGGCGCTACCCCTGGCCCGGGAATGTCCGTGAGCTGAAGAACGTCATCGAGCATGCCATGATCATCAGCAGGAAGACCCTCGAGGTATTGCCCCCGCCTGCGGGCTTCCGCGAGGAAACCGGTGTGGATGCCCTCGAGGATGTCGAACGGAGGCACATCCTGGAGGTGCTGGAGAGGACCGGCTGGCGCATCGCAGGGAAAGACGGCGCTGCGGAAATCCTCTGCATGAAGAGAACCACGTTGAATGCCAAGCTCAAGGCCTTGGGAATCAGTCGGCCAAGGCAATAATGACCATATTTCGCCACGGTGACCATATGTGGTCATCATGGCTCAGGGCCGTAGCCTGAATTCTCTGTTCGTCTTACATTAATACTCTCTGGTTACGAACAGTTATCAGATAGCCTCTCGTATTGTCCATCCTGGTACGAACCCCGCATAAGGGTGAACATCCGGATCAGGAGGCAGGGTATCACATCGGTTTTCCACGCAGGCCCCGTCCTGATCAAGGAGCAGATATCGACCACTTTCAGGGGTGTCATGGATGATCCAGGCTGTAGTGAAGATGGTTCTCGATCCGGAAAAGCAGCGGGAAGCGCTGAACATCCTGGTATCCGTCGCCCAGCGGACAAGGGCTGAAACCGGGTGCTTGGGGTGCTCCGTATTACGGGACGCCGAGAACGATCATGCCATCGTCTTTGAAGAGATCTGGCGGGGAGAGGATGAGCTGAAGCAACATCTCATCAGGGATGCATACCGGAAGGTGCTCCTTGTCATGGAGATGGCCAGTCTCCCCCCGGAGATCAGGTTCAACACGATCACCTCAACGGCGGGCGTGGAGCTGATTGAACGGGCCCGGGCCGCCGGTTCGCATCCGGGAGCTGCAAGAGAGACATGAATGAGCAGGGGGGAGGTGTCTGACTACGTCCAAGGACTCTTTCAGACGAGATCATGATGAAGTGCGAGAAGACACCCCGAGTTCCTCTATACCCCTGGTGGCGGTGTACAAAAGCCACGCCTCCGGACAAATCTGTGCCCGGGGAATGCCCAGGGTCGCATGGATCGGGCCGGGAAAATGAAACACGATCGTTCATTACAATAAAAAAGATTCAAAGGAGGTTTTCATGGACCGGCTGACAAAGGAAAATTATTCGAAGCTATTTCTCATCGGAGCCCTCTGGAACATGCTCTTTGCATCGTGCGGTCTGTTTGTACCCAGACTCGCCGATAAGCTCCTCTTCGGGTTCAAGAGTGCGATCACCTCCGGGACCACTGCTTTCGGGCTCAAGCTCACCTGGGCGCTCGTCTTCGTCTTCGGGATCGGCTACTACATCGTTTCCCTGGACCCTGAGAAGAACCGGGGAATCGTGTGGATGGGCATCCTCGGCAAGCTGGCGTTCTTCTTCACGACAGTTCAGTTCTATTTCAAGAAAGCCATCATCCTCCTGACTCCGATCCTGGCGTTCGGCGATTTCGTGTTCTCCGTGCTGTTCGCCATGTTCCTTTTCAAGACCAAAGACGATGCGAAGGGTGCCGTGCCCAAAGCGGCATAGCAGGTTGCCCTGTCCGGCCCAAGACCGGGATGAGGAGAAGACAGATGATCAGCTACAAAGGGAAGAAAGTGTTCATAACCGGGTCCTCCAGGGGCATCGGCAAGGGATTGTCCCTGTGCTTTGCCCGTGAAGGGGCCTATCTGGCCCTGGCAGACCTGCCTTCCGAGAAGGAAGCCCTGGAGACCTGGGCCGCAGAGCTGAGGAGCACGTACGGCATCACGGTCCGGACGTTCTACGGTGACCTCACGGCCTTTGACGGTCCGGAGAAGATCCATGCGGAGGTCATATCGGCCTTGGGTGACATCCATACCCTGGTGAACAATGCCGGGATATGCTGGTGGGGCAGGACCGAGGACATGCCGGAGGAGAGGCTCCAAAGGATGATCCTGCTCAACGTGCTGGCGTATACGAAGCTCTCCAGGCTCTTCCTGCCCGCCATGGTCGAACGGAACGAGGGGGCCATCCTGAACGTCTCCTCCGGGTCGTGCTTCCAGCCTGTCCGCATGATGTCCGTCTACGCGGCGACCAAGGCGTACACGCAGAGCTTCACGGAGGGCATGCGCATGGAGCTCCCCCGCGGAAGCCGGATCGTCATCGCGGCCATCAACCCGCTCTTCACCAGGACGGCCCTCATGGAGGACGCCGGGGTACCGCTGGATTTCATCCCGGTCCTGACCAGCTACCTGAGCGTGGACGAGCTGATGAAGGGGGCCTTCCCCTCCCTCCTGAATGGGAGGCCGCGGTATGTCCCTGGGCTGCTGAACAAGATCTGCCACCTGGGCCTCGTCAGGTATCTGCCCCATGATATCTCGAACAGGCTGGTCTGGGTACTCTGCCACAGGCTCTCTGACTTCATTCCGGAGGCAATAGTGAAGCCCATCATGAAGATGCGGACCAGCTGACCGGGAGGCAGGGATCTCATGTGCGAGCACAGGGTAGAAAAGAAGAACGTATTCATAACGGGCGCATCGGGCTACATCGGCCAGAGGATCGTGGAGCGCTTCAGCCGCCGGGAGGACGTGGGGGAGATCATCGGCATCGATATCTTCGACCCGCCCTGTTACCGGGACAGGATGACCTTTATCAGGCATGACGTGCGGGACGACCTGACCGGCGTCATGTCCCGCTTCCACATCGATTGGGCCGTCCACGCGGCCTACGTCATATCCGTGATCCATGACGCGGCTCTCATCGA
>Ga0116162_10000881_pt1 | contig 20451 bp, 16 predicted proteins | sample AD_UKC105_MetaG_FD_89875 | JGI IMG/M metagenome (GOLD analysis project Ga0116162, IMG submission 89875) | Active sludge microbial communities of municipal wastewater-treating anaerobic digesters from Hong Kong - AD_UKC105_MetaG | ecosystem: Engineered > Bioreactor > Anaerobic > Digestate... | reverse complement strand
GTGCCATGTACAAAGTGTCGTTCTTTGTGCATGAAAACATTAGTGTTATTTCTGGTGTCATTGCGAGGAGTGCGCCGGGCCGGTCGCCCGGCGAGCGACGCGGCAATCCCGACTTTTACGAGTGTTCCTTAAGAAACGTTGCCCGCCAAAGTGAGCCTTTCCCATTTGTAATCCCTACGAAGGCAGGTACCCACTCCTTAATGTAAAAAATATTCTTTAGTGTGCCATGTACAAAGTGTCGTTCTTTGTGCATGAAAACATTAGTGTTATTTCTGGTGTCATTGCGAGGAGTGCGCCGGGCCGGTCGCCCGGCGAGCGACGCGGCAATCCCGACTTTTACGGGTGATCTACATGGGATGTTTTCTCTGAAGTGGAAATATCTTATCTGGATTCCGGCTGACAACATGCCGGAATGACGAGCGCGGGGATGCGGAATAACGGCAGGCACCGCCTGACTGCCCAGGCCGGCAGGCCAGCCTGCTTTTTGTCCTTTTATGTATTCTCTTCGTGATTATATAGCTCTTTGTTGATCGCTCCCATCGTCCGCTCTATATACCGGCTGCAAAAGATGATGCCTGCGTTGTTCTGCATAGCCGATGTCTCCGGCATCGCCTGCTTCGCCCGCCTTGCCCTCATCTTATTCGCTCGGTCTCGGACCGAAATCCAGGGCACAGGATGTCAGGACAGCTTTGTGGGAGCGGTTTTCGCCTGAGTGAACAGTATTCGACAGAACTTTACTCCCGAGATATCCGCTGTGGTTTGCAGGGAATCGTCTTTCAGGTACAATGGGGTCCGGTGTAGCGGTATCCGAATGCGGGCTGTGGTTTGCAGGGAATCGTCTTTCAGGTACAATCGGCTCTCAACGCGATCGGCCTGCTCGCGCGCTGTGGTTTGCAGGGAATCGTCTTTCAGGTACTGTGCTTACCCTCTCGTCATGCTTTCGTGGGTGGGATTCGCTGCGCCGCGCTCAATCGGGGATGGTTTGCTTTTCCGCTACTCTGAAATGGTTGTCGCCGGTCATTCTGATGGTGGTTACGGGTGTGTTGTCGAGGATTTCCCATTCAAAAGGATAGGTCCCTGTTATCAATCCCATTGAAACGATGAATTGAAGCTCGCCGCCGGGGTTGGCGCCGAACGCGGCCCTCTCTACCCTGAATATCCGATGATTCGTTTCGAGGTGACACTCGATCGAGCCGGCATCCTGCTCGTAGTCGATCCCACGGTTGTACCCGTAGTGGCAGGGTGCTGTTTCATAAACAATCGCTTGCGCCAATCCGGGTGAGTAAAACAGCGTCCCGACTGCGTCCAGGTACGGATTTTTATCCGGGTTCTGCAAATATTGCTTCTCGACCCGGTCCGGGTTGAAGGACAGCGTAAGAAATGCTCCGATTCCAGTTAAATTTTCTTTATATGCCTGATCCAGATAGATATAATCTTCGTCATATCCAACCCGCAAATCAAAAAATTTGAATCCTTTCGGTGGGCTGACACTATTTTCAATATCAGATTTTCTTTTGCTTTCGGCATACTCCGGATCCAGCCCCTCCTCATATCCCCGCCTGATATCGTCCATGGTTATTTTTCCCGCGACTGTTTCCGCCGCCGGTTCCGTTTCAAGTTGTTGCGGCAAATTCCAGTTCCTTGAGAAAGCCATTTTCATCATGCAGCCGCGCGGGAGCACGCCGGCGCACGCCGGGTCGTCTTCGCTGCGCACGCAGTCCTTTTTTGCATATCTTGCCGACAACAACCCGTCCCCGGGAACAACGCGGCACGGCACATCCGTAAAAACGTTATACGCCGAATCGACCGCGCGAACCGCGTAGATCACATCCGTTCCGCCCTCGAACCGCGGGAACTGCCCGCGCCACGTTCTCGAATCTTCCGTGTCCAGCTCGAAATAGTTCCACGTCGCGGCATCATCGATTGTGTAGATGACGTAGACCGCTACCGTTTCGTCATCGGTCAGCGACGGATCGTTGTAGACCTCGACCGTGATGCGCGTCGGCATGCCTTCGGCAGGGATTTCAGGGTCCAGCACGATCGAGTGCAGCTCCGGTGTGAAAAACGAATTGTCTATGATGTCGCTGATTTCCGCTGACCCGCTGATAAATGCGCCTATCTGGTTGGGAAACATTTCAGAAAGTTTTTTCGCCTCGCCGGGCCCGTCAGCCGCCGCGAACGACACCGCCGCCACCATAACCAGAACCGGAAGCATCGCACACATACGGATTATCAAAGAAACCCGATTACCGGCCTGCTTCATCGTTGCCGCCTCCGCGCCTGAACAGGAATTACCGTCGCGGCAGGGGCGTATTCATGCTTTCCGCGCCGCCCGCGCCACTCATCCGGTATCGAGCAGCAGCCCGCACACGTAACTCTCACAACTTTTTCTTCCTGCCATGTTTTATATCTGTTGCTGATTCTTTCCCGGATTATATCACAAACTCCGGTCGCGAAAAACTATTGTTGACAAAGAGTAATGTGATGTAAAATAGGAACTGAAAATCACGGATACACATCATTGCCTGTCGAAGAATCGCGGGGTTTGCCCGCTGGAGACCTGGAGACAACGGCTTGAGTAATAAAAAGCACGCATCTGAATTTCAAAACGCAGGCCTGCAATAATATGAAAAAGCACGAGGAAAAACAGAGGCGCATTGTGATTTCAGGCCGGTGGCAGGGAATTGTCACAGCCGGGTTAATCGCCGCCTGCTCTCTGTTGCTTATTCTTTTTTTCAGGCCTCATATCAGCGGCGATCTTCACAGGGCGAGATTCACTCAATGTGTTGAAAAGCTGCACGATGTTAAGATTGCGATCGAAACGCACCGGGAAAAAAGCGGGCTGCTCACAGCCGACCACAGCCTGCTCGGCAGCTATATGGATTCTGAATGCGGGACCCCTGAGCAGTGCGGACAGGCGTTCGAACGCGAAGCCGGCAGAGCGTGCGAAGAAGTCTCCATCTCGGTGGACAACGACAGCAATAATTACCGGGTCACAGGATATCCCCGTGACGAATACAGGTGCCTGATAACAGTAACCCCGACCGGCATCTCGCCCGAAAGCTGGCGGCAATGCAAAAAAGAATCCGGGCCGACGGAGAAAGAATAAAAATGAGGTGCCGGTGGAAATGCTTCAGCAATATTTCAGGTCGACGGGTGAGAATTAAGCGAAGGAGCACAGCAGCTTGACGGACAACCGCTACAGGAACCCGGTCCGCAGAAACCGGAACATCGGAACGGCGAAACAGGGCCGCGGACGAGACAACCGAATGGTGGTCCCGGACGGATGGCCGGACGGCCGCGTTTTCTGGGAAAACCTGCCCGGCGCGGTCTGCGTCGAATGCGAAACCGGCAGCCACCCGCTCGCCGTTCTGGTCGAGCCGACAAAGCCGGGATACTCCCACGCCTGCACCGTAGACGATGTGGTAAAACTGATCTCGCTTATTCCCGAAAATGATATCCGGGATATCAGAACCGTCGTGCTCAGGCAACCGAAAAAGAAAGAGGAACGGCTGAGACCCGTCTGGGGCCGGATAGCGTACCAGGCGAATTTCGGCAGGTACTCCGGCCCGTCGATACACCTCGAAGCACAGCGCGCGGAAATGAAGACGATATGGGACAGGTCGCTGACACCGCCCGACTGCAGCGAGCTCGAAAGGCTGAAAAAAGACGGTCACAGGGTTGCCTCCGATAAAAGGCGATACATCATCGAATCCCCGCGCGCGGCGATCAGGAACACGCAGCTCTACCGCACACTGCCGCATGAAACAGGGCATTATCTGGACTACCTGAACCGCGTTATCGCGCCTGCGGCAAACGCCGGAGACGAAGATGAAATTAAGCGGCTTAAAGACATTTACCGGAACAGCCCGCCGGAGGAAAAAGAGGCTTTTGCGCACAGGTACGCCGAAGAGTTTTTCAAAAAAATGCAGGAAGAAGGCGCCCTGCCCTTCCCCGCGATTATCGACGCGGAAAGAATGAAATCGCAGGGACTGAGCCTGAGCTGGTTTACAGGTGAATGAATGCCGGTCGGAGAATTTTTCAAATGATTATAAACAACCCGGGTTGCCATGAACACATTGTCACCAATCGGCTGCGCCATGTATAATATCCGGAGTACTGATAGAGAATTATTTCTATGAAAAGATTATTCGGCAAGATTTCGGGGGGCGGCTTCTTGAGAACTTCAGGAATAACATTCGCTGTTTTTGCCATGCTTTTTTTGATCGCAGGCTTATCAACTACTCCGGTGCCGGCGTATTCAAAATACACCGGGCCGGACAAACTTTGTGAAATCTACAGGAAAATCGAAAACGCAGAGCAAACCGATTACCCCAACAAAAAAAGCGCTTTTTACAAAGACTACTTTTTTGAAGCCGACAGGCTTCTAAAGGAAAACAGATCAAGCGAATGTTTCGATCTCAAGCTTATGGTTGAGACGGCATCAGATACCGATTGCTTATTATCCCAAAAAAAGAAGGATAATTATTCCGTTGTTAATTGTGATCAGGGTTTAATTCCTGATGAGGTTGTTGACAGATTCATCAAGTATCGCCTGGACGAAGATATAACAACAGACTATATGGCATTCATCTCAATTGACGGCACATCCGACGAATACAGAAAGTTCGTACTTGAAGATATTTTTAAAAAAGACCCCGACAATTTCTTAAAAAGCATGAAGGCATTCAACCGGAATCAACAGTTTGTTATTCTGAGCGCGCTGTCATGGGGTATCGAGAACAATCACTACGATGAACATTTTAAAGATAAGCCTGCCGAAAAAAGCAGCCTCGCCATTATTAAAGATATTTACGGAGACACAATCGATTATCATAGATACAGGAAAAGACTCGAAAGATTGACACGCATCATGGATAAAGAATATCCGTTCGACACCGAGTATCAGGAGGCATTCAAGGAATCGACAGCTATAGCCGAAACAGAAAAAGAAGGATGGACAAGTGTCAGAATTGACAATAATACAACCTGCAAGGCCATGGCCTCTTCACAAATCGATTCAAAGCACAGCGTGGATAATGCTTTCGACGACAAAAGAATATCCTGGATAGGCAATAATGATGAGGGAACCGGTGAATGGATACATATTAGATGCAATGCCCCCATAAATTTCTGCTGGATCAATTTTGATTATGAATACGACAAAATATATTCCAGAATCAAGACTCTGAGTATTGAGGTCGATGGTGAAACATATAATTCAATCGGAGATATGGATATATATTCACAGGATTGGAGAACCATCAATCACCGTGCTGTCGGAAAAAACGCATTGTGGAAACCGGTAGCGGGGAAAGACATATTACTTTTAATAACAGATATTTATCCTGGAACAACTCATAAGAATCTTTCGATTGAATCGATTGAGTTTTATCCGATATTTGATCATGAAGAGGATATGCTTGAGGAACCGGATATTAAAACAGAAGATTATCCCGATTTCTACATGGATGACATATCGGGAATCAAATTGGGAGATGAACTGAGTGGTCGATACTTCTTAATGAAGCACGGTGTGGGCGGTGTTATTTATCAAGACGAGAAAATGATCTTCGACTATGCTCCAGCATACCTCAACAAAGACCACAGCCAGTGCCTTCTGCTGATTAAATATCCTGGAGGTATGGTCGGACACTATGCAGACGAGATGTATGTCTGGTACAACCAGCCCATCAGCAGCCTGATTGATGATTACGAAGGCTTTTTGAAAAATCTCGACAGGGAAACAAAACAACACTATTTATGGGAAATTCGTAACTGGAATGATCTGACTTCGACCGACAGCGACATCCCCCCTTTAGAGTTGGATTATTTCGGCTCCGACAGAGGAATTAAACCGGGAATTACGTCAGAAACCCTGCTGGCCGCTCTCGGCAGCCCACATAAAAAGGTCACGACAGGCAATAATGAAGTTTATATATATGAGGTTCCTTACAATTACGACGGGCCTGTCGAGGAAAACAAAAATGTCGAGGGCTATGAAGGAGTCTATGTCTTCAGCAATGACAGACTGATCTGGTTTAAAACCGGATTCAGTTGTCCTTGAACGATGCGTGTGAATCGGAGATACCCCGGCTCCGCATCAGGGTTTCCGGGGTTTCGGTCTCGGGCCGACGGAGAGAGTTTTGGGATAGACTCTTAGCCTGCATTTCTCACCAGAGCAGGTTAAAAATCGTGATAATGCCTGTAATACAAGGCGCGGCGAGGGAGTGGTGAGGGAGCATACTGTGCGGTATGTGACCGATCCCGAACCGATGCCCCAACGCAGCAGGACAGGTGTTATCACGATTTTCCGGATTTCTCACAGAGAAATCCGGGTTAGAACAGAGGCAGAAACGTATGAAAACGCGATCAAGCATAACTTCACAATTAAGAACAATCTTTCTCATGCCGGTCTTTCCGCGCCGCATATGCAGTGAAATCATGAAAGACACAACGATCGGGTCTGCGGTGCCGCCGCTGCTGGCGCTCTGTATTGCCGGCTGCTTTCTTCATTGGGAAGCATTCAGCGCACAGGGCATTCCCCGGGCTGCCGTCGTTCCGTTGATTTTTCTGGCGACGATCGGCCGCCTGTTTTTCTCCGCGCTGTCAATTCATGTGATTGCAGTTGTATTCAAGAGCAGCGCCGGGCTGAAGAATATTTTTATCTGCATGGTATATGCTTTTCTATTTCCGTGCCTGTTCGAATTGCTGATAAAAGCATCGGGAACGGAACTTCTGTTGTTTGTGCCGAAAATATTGTTGTTTATTTATATTCTGCCGGTCGCAATCAGCGCCGTTAATAACACCGGCTTTTTCAGAGCACTGTCTTTCTACTCTTTCCTTCTGCTGCTGAACACTTTATTCTTATACGTGTTTCAAATCCTGAACCTGTATCCTGATAGCTCAATAAGCTTCCAGAGTTATTTCCGACCCTATATTTTTTCGGCCTATGTCGCTATTGCATTAATTTTTGCGCTTATGGTCGTGTCGCTAATAGTAGATTTCATCCCGAACCGGATTCTGAAATCAGCGGCGATGTCGCTCGGCAGCATCCTGCTTCTGATGAACATCTGTAACTGGACAATGATTTTCTATGTTACAGAAACTTTGAATAATCCGGTCAACCTTGCTTGTGATTATTATGTTATCGGCGACACGATCTATTTCTCGTCCATAACTGACGGGCTTCGGGTAGCGGAATGCGATTTGACAAAATGGAAATGCGGGATAACAAAGAAATTCGAAATAGATGGAATTACGGATCTCACCGCCGACTCGAAAGGGAACTTATACCTGGTCAACCAGGCCGATAATATAACTGTGTATGAATACAAAAAATCCGGCACGCCTGTTTTCAGCATAGATAACGAAACTCATGGCTGCGAAAGCCGTTATCAATTGATCGGCAATAATTTTGTTTTCGGCGGCAATGGGGATTTCACCATGGGCTGCTACAGCGGAGAAATGCAGAGATACTCCATAGACGGCGAAAAAAAGTCCGCGTTTTTGATCGAATCCGAAGACATGGAAACCCGGGTATCACCAGAAGAAAATATACGCTCCCCTTTGATGATAACAGCCTTCACGATAGATAAAGAAGGCAACTATTTCGTCGCCTTTAGCAGCGGCATAATAAAGAAAGTGAATCCAGGCGGAGAAACACTGGATGTTTTCAAATATGAATCCGGAAAGTCCATGATTCTCGATATTGTATATTCCGAATCCGGAAACGTATACGCATTATTTGTCAGCACAGACAAAGATGCCGGTCGGCAAAAAATATTCATTCGTGGAATCGATGTTAACGGTAATATTGTAAGCGAAACAATTGTCTATGAAGGAAAAGCCGGGGATTCGCCCAACTACCTGTCGTTGAGGTTGGCCGACGACGATGATTTCGTACTGGAAATTGCCGGAAGAAGCTTTGTATCGTTCAGGGAATATGCCGTAATAAACAAAAGCGGGGAAGTGAAATCAAGGATACCGAAAAATCCATTCCTGCAGAATACTGTCGCGCGCATTTTAGATTACATTCGATTCTCCGGCTGAAGTTGTCCCGCCTGTTTCCCGCCGACCTTTTTAGCGCATCGTCATTTTTTGGGGACACGCAGTGATATAGTAAGAGCAGACACAATTTCAAGGATTGAAAAAGGGTCAGGTCTGAAATGGAACAAGAGCAAGCGGACAACAGCAAATCGAAAATGGACCGAAGAAAATTTATCAGTTCCGGTTTCCTCGGCTATGTCGGAGTCCTGCTTTCCCCGGTCGCTGTCCTGTATGAGTCTTCTCACATCGAACCGAACTGGCCGGCTGTCACGAAGTACGATGTGGAGATTCCCGGGTATCCGGCAGACGCGGAACCGCTGGACATCGTACAGTTATCCGATCTCCACCGCGGCCATTTCGTCAGCGAGGAGCACATCAGAAAGCTTGTCCCATTATGCAACAAACTGTCACCCGATATCGTCGTTATCACCGGCGACTTCGTCAGCAGAAAAACAGAATACGCCGCTTCCTGCGTCGAGGCGCTTTCGGGTCTGACAAGCCGCATTGGCATCTTCGGAGTCATGGGTAATCACGATTACTGGGCGGTCGGAAAAGAAAATGTTTTCAAGGATCTCGGTGCCGGCGGGATCAGGATGATCAAAAACGGGAACGTTGAACTGAAAGAGAATGTCTGGCTGATCGGCATAGACGACGAATGGGCGGGGAAACCCGACATACCGAAGGCGTTCGAAGGAGTCCCGGAAAATGCGGCGAGAATTGTGATGACACACAGCCCGAAAACATTCGCCGAAATCCGGGACATGAACGTATTTGCGATGGTGGGACACACTCACGGCGGGCAATGCACCATACCTTTCGTCACCCGGAAATATATTCGCGGCATGCTGGGCTGCGAGCACCTTAAAGGCTGGTACGCGGAAGGCAATTCGAGGCTGTATGTGAACCGCGGGATAGGAATGGTAACGCCGCCGCTGCGATTCTTCTGCCGCCCGGAGATCACCCGGTTCACATGCGGCCCGGTGAAAGAGATTTCGTAAAGGAAACTATAAAATATCACAGGTCACATCTTTCCGGAATATGTTGTTCGTGATATGGTGCTTATTATAGAATAAATATGTCGGGACAATATAATAAATGACATTAATAAAACTTCCATAAACGGAGATTTCTGAAATGACTCGGGTGAGAATACCTGAAATCGCAATACTCTTTATTATCGTTGCGATTGTAATTGTTTTATCAAATAGTGTGTCGGCAAAAGAGTTCGATTACAGCACAAAAAAGATCACCGGATCCCCTGCAACTTCGTTATCTTATCCTGTAGAGAAAGGATATGAAATTATTGATTATGATGTTTCCCCTTTAGGTCCTTCGGCGCTGGTGATCTTAAAATCCCAAAACGAGACCCGTGCAGGATATCAGTTGATAAAAGTAGATTTCTTAAACTTGACCGGCCAGGTTTATATGCAGCTGCCGGAATCAGACGGCTTCGAAGGAATCACATGGCATCCAAATGGTGAAGACATATATATACATGGTTCCTGGAATGGAAAAAGCACGATCTGGAAAGGCCTGAATCAGGATAATCCAGAGTGGAAAGTCATTTATACTGATGCCGGTAAAATCAAGAATTTAATTATCAGCCCAACAACATTTGTTCTTTACGAAAAACCGAAGACTGGAAAACAAGAGCAGCACAGGATTTATTTTGGTGTTGAAATGGATAAAGATATCTACGGAATCAGAACTGTAAGCGAGAATGGGGAACTTCCTTATAATGCAATTGCTCCGAGAAAATTCAAAAAAGTTGCCAAGGCAAAATCCATAAACGTGCCATGGGCTTTGCCTTTTGACTTTCATCCATCCGGGAAAAAGATATCATGGAAGGATAATAATGGTTGTTTTCACACTGCTTCATATGGAGCCACCTCATGGTACGAATCAAAATCAGACGATATCAATCTTCCCGACGTATGTGTAGACAGCATGGTCTTCACCCCCAATGGAAGCGGTTTGGCATTATGGGAAAAAGGCAAAACAGGAATAAGGATTCATCTGGGGGTTGACAACACGATCTATAAAATTGCGGAAAAACACCTTTTTACAACAAGTCCCAAGTGGACGACGGATGGGAAATGTCTGATAGGAATAATATTCGATGCCGGTGAACAGAAACTTGTTAGTATACCTGTAGACATACCGCTTGCAGATGTCTCAAACGCATGGATGTTCGTACAGGATACCAAAGATCGGGAATTGTTCGAAAAATACGGTGGATTATTCCGGACAACGGAATACGATCAGCTTTACAGGCTTTACGAATCAGAAAATTATTACTGTGGATACTCTTATGAGAGTTCTTTGCCCGCTCGTCCTTACCTTGTTACAACAGATATTTTCTGGGAATTATTTGCAGCGTCATTCCAGGGCCTTTTTCAATTATTCGAGAGAAACAGTGCTATGCCGGCATTCTGGAAGTTCGTAGAAAATGCAGATCGTCAATTCTCCAAAGAAAAATGCGATGACAGATTATGTAAAATCTTCTCTACCTTGAATAAGATAAAAGAAGTCTCGGGTCCGATCACCCCCGAGATGAAACGAATCTTAGAAGCGGATGGATATCACTTTTCTGATGTATTGGGAGCCCGGTTCGAATATGAGGACTTGAAGCCGAGGGGACACTATGCAGAAAATACGGAACTGAGCCTCTATTTCAGGGCCTTCAGATATCTGTCAATGATCAGTTTCAATGATGATGAAGTACAGGCATTTCGTAATATGCCAACAGATTTGAAGCGTGACGCTTTAGCTTTCATTAAACCATATTTATATTTCATTGCCACATCAAGACAAGACCTGGCTATCGATTTCACCAACTTTGAAAAGCCGCCTTATTTGAAGCATCCGCCACAGGGATACAGATTGTTCCCATTGTCATGGGGCATAGACAACGAGATACTTAACTCGACTATATACCACCCGGACTGGCCGGAGAATGAACAAATCAACAAACTTCTTCCGGATTCGCTTGAAATAGCAGTTGTCGCGGGCAGCTCATTTGCAAAAGAACTCCTGGCCGATCAGGGGGCTTTTGATGCCGACCCGAATCTGAGGAGCGTGTTGAAAGATCTGGAAGAAAGGTGGAAATCATATACGCCCCCGAAAAGCCAGTTGTACTCAAAATGGATTGAAGCGATAGGAACACAGTGGGCCGAAGATGTAATGCCAACAGACGATTCGGTTGACATTAACTTCTGGAAAGCAAAGCGACTTCAGACAGGTCTTGCGAGCTGGGCAACATTGAGACATGTCACAGTTTTAGTTAATGAAAGAGCCTCTGCAGAATGCGGTGAAGGCGGTTTCGAGGAAATAATACTCGAGCCTCCACTGGGCGCTGTGGAACCGGACCCTGATACATTTAAAGCTATAGCAGACCTGTTTGACATTGAAATAGAAATGGTCGAGAAGCATTTGTATTTCAAAGGATATGTGCCATCGGATGTATATGGAAACAACGAAAGCCTGAGAACCGGAGTCATCAGAAGACTCGAAGAGAGCAGAAACAATATCCTTGAATACAGACAAATGGCCCTGAAGCAGATAGCGGGTGAGCCATTAACACCAGGGGAGTACAAGAATATTTTTTATACCGGTCGTGCGGCAGAGTACAACTTTCTCGTATTCAAGAGCCTCGCCAATGAGGATCTCGGGCTGTCCAACCCGGATCCTGTTCAGAAAATAGTTGATATAGCCGGGGGCGGAATATTACAGACCCCTTATCTTCATGCCGCCGTCGGCAATCCTGCAGAGTGGGATCTGATTGTTCCTCATTTCGGGAAAAAACAAATTGTCAAAGGTGTTGTATATACATTCAACCAGTTTGTCGAAAAAGAAATATTAAACGATCAGGACTGGAGAAACATCGTTAACGAGAAAGCTCCCATATCCTGGACACTACCTTATTATTCAGAAAAAAGGCTCCCATGCCCGGCAAAACAACCTTTCTGAAAAGACTGATTTTTCTGCTTGCATGCCTGGCTGTTCTTGTACGAGCGACCACAGCAGAAACTTCAGCGTCTGATAAGTTTTTTTTCGTTGGAGATGTTATGTTGTCCCGACTGGTAGACAAAGAATTTCGGGATAATAATAACGTGGCGTTGAGCGCCGAGCTGAGAGAAATGTTCACCTCCGCCTCCTGGGTGATAGGCAATCTTGAAGGTTCTGTCGGAGAAATAGCGGATTGTCCCGACCGCGTTTCGTCAAATCTTTGCTTTTATACCGATCCGGCGAGGATAAAATTTCTATCCCGAAGCGGCTTCAAGGCGATGGGAATGGAAAATAATCATTCCATGGATACCGGGATTGACGGAAGAAGAGCGACAAGAGAATCTCTTATTAATGAAAAAATCGTTCCGCTTGAATATGACAAGTCTCCAGTGTTCATAAAAATCAATTATTTAACAATCGGGATTATCCCGTTTTCTCTGATCCCCGATGCCTCGGGAGAATTCGTTAATATCCCATCGACTCAGCTTCTAAGGCGACTCCAGAAAGCGAGAGCGCTATCCGATTTAGTAGTTGTTTATGTGCACTGGGGAAAAGAGTTGCAGGACTGGGGTTCCGCTTCGATGTTGGAACATACTGACTGGCTCACTCGCAATGGTGCCGATCTTATCGTTGGAAGCCATCCTCATGTAGTAATTGAACCCGGGTGTGTGAACGGGAAGCCGGTTTTTTATTCCCTTGGGAATTTCCTGTTCGATCAAAAGTATCTCCAGACACAAAGGGGGCATATTGTAGAATGTGATGTTTTTTCGGAGGAAAAGCAGCTTGAGTGTGCTTATTCGGCAATTCAAAGGAGCGAAGAAAGCTATATTCCGGAGTTGGCTGAAAGATCACCTTATGACAAAAATACACTCCAAGATTGCATCCTTGATTTCAACCGACCGATAACGATACAGGATATATCCGTTAGGGCCAGAAGTGAGCCGGATAATTATGACGGCAGGATTATTCTGGAAGGATGGCAGAATGATAAACTTCTGTGGGAAACCTCTCCAACTAATCTGATTGAGATTTCGAAAGGACGGTTTGGACAAGGAGAAGACGAGTATCTCTTCACATTAGAAAAACATTTCTCGGACATCGACCATGAATACGCTCCCAGGCCATATGTCTACCGGATAACCGACAGGGGGCTCGCTGCACTCTGGCGTGGTTCGGCACTTGCCTGGCCCATTAAAGACGCTACCGTGCTTTGTGATGATAAATGCTATGTCTGCGCTCTGCACAGAGGCGACTCATTTTTAATACCAGATCCACAGACTGAAAAAACAAGAGTGGCTTTATACGAGTGGAACGGATTCGGATTCTCCGGAATCGACGGGAATCAGCTTCTCCAGGATAAATGTGAAGATTATTATAAAGACTTCTAGTTCGGCACGCGGATTACTTTTCTGCCGCCTTCTCCTCGAAGTACGTCCAGTACCAGCCCGTTACCCGTTCCTCGTCGCCCGCGGTGGCTTCTTTGCCGAGCCACAGGTCTATCCTGTAGTTCATATCGGCGTCGCGGACGCACGCGCCGCAGTAATCTGCCGCCTCCGTCCATCCCACCTGCGGCACGTAAACCATGGTTCCGTACCCGACCTGATGGGCCGGTCCGACCGGGTTCACGGCTATCGTGACAGGGTTCGCATACGAGCCGTCCCCGAGCCTGGCCTCATGCGGCGGCACGGAAGTCCGGCCCGAACCCGCCGGTTCGTTCGAAGCGGCGCAGTAGCCGGTCATGTACACCAGCCGCAGCACAAGCCGGCTTCCCTCCGGCAGATTCTCCCGGATACTTTTCAGATCTCCGTCCGGGAGCCTCTCGTTTTTTATCTCGTACGGCAGCAGCGATTTTTCCTTATCCGTTCTGTTGCCGGAATGTTCCATCACGCTTGCTATCGTGTCGAGCAGAACCGGATCGTCCGACTGCAGAATGTCCACACCGAGATCGTATTTTTTCTTCAGAGCCGCAACGCCGTTCACGGGCGTGGTCTTTGCCAGCATCCCGAGCCGGTGGACCTTGTCGACATTCTTCCGATTGCCGGTCTCCACGATAAGCCCGACCCACTCCGCGCCCAGTTCCTTTATCTTTTTCAACGAAGACACCGGCGACGGCCACGACACACATGTCCTGATCACCGGATGGTTCTTCTCTATCCACTCCTGCTGTTCCTGCTTCCAGATGCCGACCACAACATCGCGCCCCATGCCCTTGCTGTAAACAAGATCGATCATCTTCTGAAGAGTCTCGTTGTCGTGGAACTTGGTGTCCATGTAAACGCCGATCCCCAGATCGGACGCGAGATCGAGCAACTCATCGAGCGTCGGCACGCTTTCACCGTTGGCTGTTTTCAGTTTCTTAATCTGCTCCAGCGTCATGTCGGCGACTTTGCCGCTGCCGTCGGTGGTGCGGTCCACAGCCTCGTCGTGCATGATGACGAACACGCCGTCTTTCGTCAACCGGGGATCGCACTCGACGAAGTCCATCCCGTAGTACGCCGCATACTCGCATGCGCGAAGCGTGTTCTCGTCGGCGAGCCCGCTCCCGCACCGGTGCGCCATTTTGAGCCTTCCGGGCTTATCCGCATCTTCGCCCCGCGCAGCCGCGCAGAGCACCACCATGACCATTACAACAAATACGGCAATCTTTCCTGTCTTCATTTCGACCCTCCGCCTTCATACATTTTTATTCTGTGCGAATGCGGATCATATTTCAAGTAAGCCACGTAATACCCACACAATTTCCGCCCGGTGTTTTTTCTGCCCGACATAACATCGTGCGTGAATGCGTTCACCCCGAAGCATCTTTTATAGTAATTCTCATAATAAAAACAGATTCACAACTCGATCAGAAATCACAAATACAAAGATAGTGTGCCATGCACAAAGCTATTTCCTTTGTGCATGTATTCAAGTTTGTTTTTGAGAATCACTATATACCATTACTCGATATTTCATGCGCTTCACACGCCGACCGGGCGCAGCCTCTCTTTTTCAGCCGCCCGTCACTTCACAAATCATTGCCATAGCGATACAATGCCAACAATAAGTTCATGAACCACAAAGTCGTCGTAAAGGTTTATATCTGAACATTTCTGTGAATGTTCAGACGCTTTCGATCAATATAACAGGTGCTGAAATGAAATCATTAAAAATTGCTTTCGTTATATATTGCATGATATTTATTGTAACTATTGTAATACTTCTATTGGGGCCGGAACCTTTTAATGCTATAGGTATGGGAGCATTTGCTGCATTTTTATGTATTTCTCTTTATTATGGAATATCCAGGGATTCAATATTTATCAATACAAATAAATTCCTTGAAAACAACAAAGATAAGCTTTCTTCAGAAGATAAAAATATCATAGCTAAACATAAGAGACATTATTATTATGCATTATTGTTCATGGCTGCAGGATATATTTTCGTTTTGCTATTCCTTCTCCATACAGAAACTACTTTTTGCAGGATGTTGGAGTCGAGCATATATGTGATTACAATGTTATTTATACCTGTATCTCTATTATATCGAGAGATGCTGAAAAAAATAATTATTATTCTTGATAAATATAATGTACTGAATGATTTCCCTCATATAGAAGAAATACGTAAAGAAATTAAAGGTAATCCTAATATTACATCACAAGGTTTGAGAAGCAATTTCACTTGGAAAGCCGTCGCGGAAGATAAACTATTAAAAACAGCTTTCATTATATATTGCATGTTATTCATTGCAACTACTGCAATAGGGGTCCGATTGGGGGAAACAGTTCTCACTGCTATATTTGTGGGTATAGTTTCTGCATTATCATGCATTCTTTTGTTTTCAGTCCAGCAAATGTATACAATATCTATCGATACAAATAAATTCATTAAAAACAACAAAGATTCGATTTCTTTAGAAGACAAAAATACTATTGCCGGTATCAAAACTAAATATAAGAGAAAGTGTTATTTCTCAATTCCACTTGTTATTACAGGATATGGCCTCTACTTATCAGCACCGCTCTATACAGCAAACACCTGGTATGATTCTTTGAGTGGGAACTTATTATTAATGCCATTTATATTTATATTATTATTGGGATTATATCGAGAGATGGTGCTTGAAATAACAGGCGTTCTTTATAAATACAATATTCTGGATAGTTTTCCCGATATAGAAAATAAATTTATAAAAATTAAACTCAGACGAAACCGGCTTGCTGCCCATCGAAAAAAGAACAAAGAGAAAAAGAAGTGAGTTATGGTTAAGAACATCCTGACTCAAATGGAATCTCCGCTTAAGCGTAAAACACTTCTTAACTGCGAGTGGACCCAAAGCTACGGTGGCATGAATGATGATCAGGCAATAGATGTTGTCCAGACGGTCTCGGGCCGACGGAGCGGGTTTTGGGATAGACTCTTAATCTTCGGAGGAATGCGATGTTTGCACTGGTCACCGCTGTCATGAGCCTTCAGTCAATAGCAGCTTCATATTCCGCCGAGGGCAAGGATCACGTTTTCAAATTCGATCCCCCGGACTGGACTGCATATACACATGAAGTAACAAAGGTCAAAGAAAAAGACATGGGGGACCCGGGAGTCCACAAGGATGCGGGCAAGGCCGAAGCCGTTGTGTTCATACGCAAGACCGACGACGGGTATACAGTCAGACATCATATCAGAGAATTATCCCTGGAGAGGAACGGCAGAAAAGTCGATAATCCCGTGTTCGATGTTATGAAAGGACTTGACGTATGGATGTATCTGGATGCCGATGGGAAACTGCTGTCAATCGAAGGATATGAATCCATGTTCGACATCATCAAGGAGAAGTTCCCTCCCGAGGTGGGACGGCGATTATCAGCGTTAATCGATGTTGAGTTGTTGACTCAAAAAGAAAAGACCGAATGGGACGGCAGGATCGGCAGCTTCGTCGGGATCGGGTTTAATGTTGGAGACATACTTCTGGCTTCCGATAATTTCAACATGCCGCCGGCCCGGCAGGTCAAATACTACACGGGGATAGAGTTCTCTGAAATGGAGGCTTGTGAAGATAAAGAGTGCGTGAGGATCAGGTTTAAATATAATACCGATGCCGGGAATCTCGCCTCGTTCCTCAACATGAAACTTGATGAGTTCAAAGACCCGGCAGACGAAATACCTGAAGCTTCCGGGATCGAGATAAGCGGGGAAGGATCACGCCTGATTGACCCCGATACGATGTTGATATACTCGGAAACCATATCGCGCGATATAAAGACGGAGATGATCATTCCCGGCAGTGGCGCTGTTGAAACCCGCATAAAAGAAACAGAAGAGCACAGGTTCGACTATGAGCGGGGAAAATCCCGGTTCACTTCTCTGGTGAGCGACGCTGTTTTTAAAAAACTGGATGGCATGAATGTGGAGGATCTGGAAGAACCCGACCGTGTATTCGTATGTGTGTGGGTGACGGATGGAGAAGTGAACAAAGGTGGTTTTGGTCAATTCTATTTCAACTCATCGGGCGAACTGGCTGTCGAGGCAACAGCGGCTTACGAGGCAATAGGCGCGGCAGGCATGGCGGATATAATCCGCAGGGCGAACAGTGTGTTCCCGGACGGCAGGCCGCCGAAGGACAGGGACAGGCGCATAGATCTTCTTGACGCTCTTTCCGATGAAGACGAAGCCGGGCTTTCACGTCTTGACAATGAGTATTATGAAATCGAGGAGAATCCGGATCATCTTCTGTTCGAGTACATTAAAAAGAACGCAGATCATTTCCTGGAGCAAAACTAATCATGATCCCAAAAGGCATAAAAGTAACGTATTACATGTTGTGGTTTTTCCTTGGTCACGAAGTCTTGAGTCTTGCAAGGTACTCCGGCGTCACTGATTATGTGATACTGGAGAACGCGGGCTGCGGCTGTCTGTTCTTTGCATTCGTCATAGTATCCATACTGTTGAACGCTGTTGCGCTCAAGTATATCAAGGAACCCGCCGGGATTGGGTTGATAACCAGCCTGATATATCTTGCCGTTGCACTCGCCGGAAACCTGCTGGTATTCTTCTTCATTCTCGGGGATGTTGAACTTGCAAAAGAAGCATACGTCGAAAGCAGGCAGTCCAGGGGGCTGCCCGTCAGAGACGATGCCATCTCGTTCATGTTTTCCAGTTCTGGAATCTACATGAGCATGGCGATACTGATGTTTATCCGGTTCATCCCGGCATTGCTCATTGTCTGGAACAAAGAGTACTTCCTCAAAACCCGGGAAACGGAATTGCGAAGCGGGGGATTACGTTGAGCAGGATGTCTCGATGTCTGATAATTGCATTTGCAGTTTCCGTATTGATACTGGTTTCGCTTTTTCTTTTATACGGCTTCAGCGGAATCATTCCCAACAATTCAAGGCTTGATGCTTTTTCAAAAAGACTTTACTCGGTCGAACTCCCGGAGGGTTCGAGGGTAATCAAGAAGTTTAAACACGTAGGAATAACTTCTTACGCCGGAAACTATTGTCACTTCGTAGCGGCGGAACTAATCGAAACCGACGCATCAGTGGATTATATGAAAAAGTATCTGGATGGCAAAAAAATCGGTGGCATAAGAAGCGAGTATGTCCCCGTCAAATATGCATACTACGAGAAAGACAGCACCAAATGGGCCGAGCTTGATGGAGATTCGGATTTGTATGAAGGAGGAAGAAATAAGAACTGGCTTGTTTCAGACATGCAAAACTGGGGACTTGTGGAATTTTTCTTTTATCCTGTGTTCATAAAACCAGCAATGGGCACCTTTTCTGTTAATCCCGGGAAAAGTTATTTCTTTCTGTTTTCCGGGGACTTCAACAAGCTGTCCATATCCGATTGTGATTATCGCTGCATGTAGCAAATCGCTATACAGCAGGGCGATCCCGGATGCTCTGGAGAGACGCATTTCTGCTGACAGTAACCGGAATATCCCCCGCGACCGTCCCCTCACCTGCTCGGCCCGGTCGTGCGCCCGGGGGCCTGTTGTGGATTATGCGGTGCCTGGTGTAGAATTGACGTAGTGGGAATAATAAAGACCATATGCAACCAGTTTATGTACAGGAGAGCACATCGCAGGTCGAAGTCGCACGACAGGAGACCCAAACAAGGCTCATTATCCGAACTTGAATTAAAGCAAATCACAAAGAGGTTAAGTGGCGCATATTCAGAATACATCAAGGCCTTATCGGAAGAGATTAAAGGTAAAACTGTTTGTTCAGTTGTTGGAGGCAGATCCGGTTATATGTTGACTTTCACGGACGAGACGTGGATTGTTTGTTACCTGTCGGAGAATATTATGGATTGGATGACTGGATCAGGATCGGCATTAAAAGAGATGCAAGTTATCAATGCGAATGGTGCCAGGGATTGCTCTGCTCCCATAGAATCATTTGCGCCTTATGCGGATGAGTACTGTGATATTTCTACAGAAATTAAAAATGCAATCGGGCAACAGGTCACCGGGGTGGCAATTGGTGAGGATAGCTTCAACCTGTGCTTCCCGGATAATATGGAACTTGATGCGATGGTGATTCATGAACCGGATGGAAGCGTAGGTTTGAGGGTATTCTGGGAGCAGTGGTGAAATAATCACATGATAAAGAACCTCTTCCTCAAAAAAGTTCATCCGCTGGCGAATCGAAAACAACCTGTTTTCGGCTGAGAAGTTTTTAGAGGAATCCCACAAACCAGGTCTATTGAAGTCCGTATTAGCCTGCATTTCTCACCATTGCAGGTGTAAAAATCGTGATAAGGCTGATAATACAAGGAACAGCAAGTGAGAGGTGAGGGAGCATACTGTTGCGTATGTGACCGCCTGATTCATGCACAGAGCAAAGCTTGTGCATGCCACCCGGCGCAGCAGGATTGGCCTTATCGCGGTTTTCCGGGTTTCTCTGTGAGAAATCCGGGGGTAGGATCAGTTGAATAACAGTGGCATTTGTCTTCTACTGAAAAGCCCGGCGCCCACTGATAGATTTTCGGCGTATTGAGAGAAATCAGAGAAAAAAAAGCCCCGCAGTTGCGAGGCTTTTTTCGATATGGAGATGAGGAGATTCGAACTCCCGACCTCCGCCGTGCGAGGGCGGCGCTCTCCCAGCTGAGCCACATCCCCATTAAAACTTCGTCCAGACGGTATAAAATTATAATGATTCTATTGTTTAAAGCAAATGCTTTTGACTCAAATTCCAGTCCGGCTGGTTTCGACGGGCCGGAGAGTCCGGGGAATCATCCGGCGGCGCAGGGCAGCGCTGCGAATCCGGCGGGTGCCGAAGGCGGCTTATAGTGATTCTCAAAAATAAACTTGAATACATGCACAAAGGAAATAGCTTTGTGCATGGCACACTATCTTTGTATTTGTGATTTCTGATCGAGTTGTGAATCTGTTTTTATTATGAGAAT
>Ga0116162_10000879_pt1 | contig 20484 bp, 16 predicted proteins | sample AD_UKC105_MetaG_FD_89875 | JGI IMG/M metagenome (GOLD analysis project Ga0116162, IMG submission 89875) | Active sludge microbial communities of municipal wastewater-treating anaerobic digesters from Hong Kong - AD_UKC105_MetaG | ecosystem: Engineered > Bioreactor > Anaerobic > Digestate... | reverse complement strand
CTGCTTGGCCTGTACGCTGTGTTTGCCGGCTTGCCGCAGCTGACTGAATGGCTGCCCGGTGTGTTGGTCGATGGCTTGGCCGCTGCTGCCGGCTGGGGCGCGGCGCTTTCGGGCGTGGTCGCACTGTACTTCATGCAACGTATCTACCGAATTCCGGCGCGTCCGTACTGGGACCATTGGCAGGTGTTGACCAGTTTCTACGGCAGCATGCTGGTGCTCGGCGGCCTGCTCGTCGGGTTCAGCACCGCGGTGCTGGCGATCATGGCTGGAAGCGGGTTTGCGCCCACGCTGGCGGTGCTCGCATTGCCGGTGTGTGGCGGGTTGCTGCTCGAGGTTTTCGGTCTGTGGCGGCATGCCCATGACATGCAGCACTCCGGCGGAGAGGGCAAGGCCGGTCACTATCTGCAGTCGACCGAATTCGGTAAGACCTACCTGGCGCGCAATATTGTACTGGGGGCACTGCTGCCGATGGTCGCCGGCCTGGCGCTGGGCGGCGTCGAGGGTGTCTCCGGGGTCTTTCTGTGGGGTGTGGTCACGCTGCTGGCGATCGTTGCTGCAGTCATCGGCCGGGCGATCTTCTATGCCGTCGTGGTGCCGACCACCATGCCGGGTGCGTTCTTCTGGAAGAACGCCGGTTTCCAGCAGCATGCGCGCGAGACCGGACTGGCGGAAATGCCGCAGGTGGGTGTGCTGGCCGACGCCCACTGAGTCTGCAACGCACCAGGACACTCGGGATGAGCAACGTCGAAATCGCCGGTCCCGGCACCCCGCCAGACAAACCGGTTCGTACCACATGTCCGTACTGCGGGGTCGGCTGCGGGGTCGTTGTGTCACGTGATGCCGATGGTGCGTGCGAAGTGCATGGCGATCGTGATCACCCGGCCAACTTCGGCCGGCTGTGTTCGAAAGGGGCGGCGCTGGGTGAGACCCTGGATCTCGAAGGGCGCCTGCTGTATCCGCAAGTCGATGAGGTGCAGACCGACTGGGGCCACGCGCTGGACGAAGTGGCCGGTCGATTCCGCCGCATCATCGACGAGCATGGCCCGGATGCCGTGGCGTTCTATGTCTCCGGCCAGCTGCTGACCGAGGACTACTATGTCGCCAACAAGCTGATGAAAGGCTTCATTGGTTCGGCGAACATCGATACCAACTCCCGCCTGTGCATGTCGTCGGCGGTTGCTGCCTACAAGCGTGCCTTCGGCAGCGATACCGTTCCCAACTGTTACGACGACCTTGAACAGGCCGACCTGGTGATCCTGACTGGCTCGAACCTGGCGTGGTGTCACCCGGTTCTGTACCAGCGGTTGCTGGTTGCCAAGAAACAGCGCCCCGAACTGCGCTATATCGTTATCGATCCGCGGCGAACATCGAGCTGTGACGGTGCCGACCAGCACCTGGCGCTGCGCAGCGGCAGCGACGGCGTCCTCTTCAGCGGCCTGCTGAGCTGGCTTGCTGAACAGGGTAAGGTCGACGAAGGCTTCGTGCGCGACCACACCCATGGACTCAACGAGGCCTTGGGCCTGGCGCGCTGGTACGCACCATCGGTCGCCACGGTCGCCGGGCAGTGCGGGCTCGAGGTTGACGAGGTGCGGCGTTTCTATGAATCCTTTGCCAGTACCGAACGTGTCGTCACGCTGTTCTCGCAGGGCATCAACCAGTCGAGCAGTGGTACCGACAAGGGCAATGCAATCATCAACTGTCACCTGCTGACCGGCCGCATCGGACGTCCCGGCACCGGCCCGTTCTCGATCACCGGACAACCCAATGCGATGGGCGGACGCGAGGTGGGTGGCCTGTCCAACCAGTTGGCGGCCCACATGGAGATCGACAACCCACAACACCGCGACCTGGTCGGCCGGTTCTGGGATACCGACAGCGTTGCAACACAGCCAGGGCTCAAGGCGGTCGAGCTTTTCCATGCCGTGGAACGCGGCGAGGTCAAGGCGCTGTGGGTGATGGCGACCAACCCGGCGGTCAGTCTGCCGGACACCGACCAGGTACGGCGCGCCCTGGCCAGGTGCGAATGCCTGGTGGTGTCCGATTGTGTTGCCGGAACCGATTCGCAGGCAGATGCCGAGATCCTGCTGCCGGCGCTGGCGTGGGGTGAGAAGGACGGTACTGTGACCAACTCCGAGCGCCGTATCTCACGCCAGCGTGCCTTCATGCCGGCGCCGGGCGAGGCGCGGGCCGATTGGTGGCTCATTGCCGAGGTGGCCAAACGCCTGGGCTTTACCGGCTTCGACTACGCTTCGCCGGCCGAGGTGTTCAATGAGCACGCACGCCTGTCGGCATTCGAGAACCACGGTGAGCGTGATTTCGATCTTTCGGGGCTCGCGGGTCTGTCGCCGGCCTCCTATGCGCAGCTGGAGCCGGTGCAGTGGCCGATTGTCGCCGGTGGCACCCCGCGTGAACGCCTGTTCAGTGACGGGCGTTTCTTTACCCACAGCGGCCGCGCCAACTTTGTTCCGATCACGCCGCGTCCGCCCGCACGCCATACCGATCAGGCCTATCCCCTGATACTGAACACCGGTCGGGTACGTGATCACTGGCACAGCATGACGCGCACCGGCAAGTCGCCGCGGCTGTCCGGACATATCGGTGAACCTTTCGTCACGCTGCACCCACGCGATGCCGCCGGCAACGGGCTGCGGGATGGACAGCTGGCGACCGTGATCAGCGCTCATGGTGAGGCGATCCTGCGTGTACAGATCAGCGACACGCAGCCGTGTGGCCAGGTGTTCGCACCGATGCACTGGAACGACCAGTTTGCGTCGGCGGCGCGTGTCGGCAGCCTGGTGAACCCGGTAGTCGATCCGTTGTCCGGTCAACCTGAGTTCAAACACACGCCGGTGCGGGTGATGCCGTACCGCGCCAAATGGTACGGCTTCCTGCTGACGCGCCGCGAGTTGGTACCGCAGCAGGCGAGCTACTGGTCGAAGGCCAGGCGATACGGCCTGTGGCACTACGAGCTGGCCGGCGAGTTGTCTCCCGACAACTGGGCGGCGTGCGCGCGGGAGCAGCTGTGTGGAAGTGGGGATGCCGCCGAATGGCGCGAGCTGTATGACTCCACGCAGGTGAATTACCGCGCCGCGCGCATCGTCGACGGGCGGCTCGATGCGGTGATCATCATCGGTCCCGATTACCGCCTGCCACCGCGTGACTGGCTGACTGTCCTGTTCAAGAAACAGCGCCTCGAAGACGCCGAACGCGGGCGCCTGCTGCGTGGTACGCCGCCCCGGGGTCAGGAGGATGCCGGCGCCATCGTATGCTCCTGTTTCAGTGTCGGGATCAATACCCTGAGCCGTGCAATTCGCGAACACGAGCTGGCGACTCCGGAACAGATCGGTGAGGCGCTCAACGCCGGTACCAATTGCGGGTCCTGTGTGCCGGAGTTGCGTCGGCTGATCGCCGACGTGCAGGCCGAAGCCGGTGGCTGAATTACCCTTTGAGCCGGAACTGGCGGCGGTCGGGCGACGCATCGACCGGGTCGAGGGTGCGCTGGAGAGAGCAGTCTCCGAGAGCCTTTATCGCTCGCCGGCGCAGTGCCGCCAACGGTTTGCGATCATCCTGATGCTCGTTCTGAAACACGCCCTGCGTGGGCTGCTGTTCAGCTGGCCGCTATACCTGCTCGGCGTGGCGGCACTTGTTCTGCCGGAGCATGGCAGTGCCTGGCTGGGCTTGTTCCTGCTGCCCGGCATCGCAGTATCGTTCACGATCCTGCGGCGTGGTATCCGCGAGGATTATCAGCGCTTCGTGCACCGTGTGTTGCTCAAACCCGGTGCGGCACGGCATATTCTGTGGCCTTCTTCCTGAAGAGACGTGCCAGTGAGTATCGACTTCCCTGTGCCGCTGCTCGGCTTCGTGGCGTGTTCCGGCACCGGCAAGACCACGCTGCTGACCCGATTGATTCCGCAGCTGAAGGCGCGGGGGCTGCGTTGTGCGGCGATCAAGCACTCGCACCATGATTTTGCCATCGACATCCCGGGCAAGGATTCGCAACGCCTGCGTGAGTCAGGTGCAACGCAGGTGGTGTTGGCCTCTCCGCATCGCACTTTCTGGGTCCGCGAGGGCGATGGACACACCGAGCCCGGCTTGTCCGAATTGCTCGAATTCATCGATGTTACTGCAGTCGACGTAGTCCTCGTCGAAGGCTTCCGTCATGAACCTTTTCCGAAAATCGAGGTGTATCGCAGCGGGCGTGGCCAGCCGTTGTTGTGCGTTGGGGACGATACGATCATCGCGGTGGCGGTGGACAGCGCGCCGGTTGAATCGCTCGCGATTCCCTTGCTGCCGCTCAACAATCCGGAGCATGTCGCCGAATTTGTAGTGGATTGGATGGCGCGCAACCGGATTTCGGACTGATACCGGTGCTGCCCCGGTATTGACAACCGTCATGGGCAGAAACCGGTGGCCGCAGGTTATGCTGCTCCCCCTGTTTTTATTTGGTGTTCTGATGAGCGAACAGATTCGCCGCGTGGCGGTGTGGAGCGGATGGATGCGACTGGCACACTGGTCGCTGGCCGGCTCGGCGCTGTTTCTGTTGACGACCGGTTGGCTGATTGAGCATTCACCGGCGCTGGCGGAAGATACCGCTGAACTGCACTACCTCGGCGCAAGCCTGCTGGTGTTTGCGTTGGGGCTACGTGTGTTTCTCGGTTTCTTCGGCAAGGGCGCCGAGCGCTTCGAATACCTGCTGCCACGGCGCTCGGAAATCGATGCCATTCGGTCCAGCCTGCTGTTCTATCTGTCACTGGGCAAGTCGCCGCTGCCCAGCTGGTTCGCCCACAATCCGCTGTGGAAACCTTTGTACCTGCTGCTGTTCGTGGCATTGGGGTTGCTGGCACTCAGCGGCTGGCTGATGCCGGACATGCCGGTGATCGGCCGCCTGTACCTTCCGCGTGTCCACGGTTGGCTGGCCAACGCGGTTGCGGTATTCATCGCAATTCACCTGTTCAGCGTGATATTGCAGGATATCAGGGGTCAGAACGCCGATATCTCGGCGATGGTCGGCGGGAGTCGCTACTTCAGCGTCGATCGCGAGGGCCTCGTGAAACCCGAACCGCCGAAGGTATCGATCAAGCTGGACGACATCGGCAAGCGCTGAGGCTCAGAACGGCCAGGGAGACCTTTTCACCGCAACCAGTCCGATGTAGGCGAAGCAGGCAAGTGCCGCAGTGAATGCGGCGACTCTTGTCCTGTAAGTCCGGCCCAGCCGCAGTGCGACGAATCCGAGCGCAATGTAGATCAGCAGAGCGACGATCTTGGCCATCAACCAGGGGCTGTTGGCCGGACTGAACTGCAGGTTCAGCGCCATCCACACGCCGCTCACCAGCAGTGTCGTATCGATCAGGTGCGGCCAGCTGCGCATCCAGCGTTCACGCAGCACGGCCGACCGGACGATCATCAGGCCGCCGCGCACGATGAAACCCAGTATCGACAGCACCGCGGCTGCCTGGTGGATCAGCTTCAGTTCAGCGTGTCCGATCATGTGCACTGCAGGCGCGGCGCGCGCCGTTTACCGACGATCTTTCAATGCGTCGCGCAGGGCCTTCACGACGGTCTCAAGGACCTGTACGCGGGCAAAGCGCTTGTCGTTGCCGGGAATCAGGTTCCATGGTGCGTGTTGCGCGCTGGTGCGTGCCAGCATTTCGTTGACCGCGTCGCGGTACTCATCCCATTTTTCGCGGTTGCGCCAGTCGTCGTCGGTGATCTTGTACTGCTTGTAGGGGGTGTCCTGGCGTGCCTGAAAGCGCGCCAGCTGTTCCTCTTTGCTGATCTGCAGCCAGAATTTCTGGACCACGACCCCGGCCTCGGTCAATTGCTCCTCGAAGTCGTTGATCTCCAGGTAGGCGCGTGCCCAGTTGGCGTGTGAGGTGAAACCTTCGACACGCTCGACCAGAACCCTGCCGTACCAGGAGCGGTCGAACACGGCCATCCGCCCGGCGCGGGGGATATGACGCCAGAACCGCCACAGGTAGTGGTGGGCACTTTCTTCGTCGGTGGGCGCGGCGATCGGTATGACCTCACGCAACCGCGAGTCCACCGCCTGGATGACCCTGCGGATCGCACCTCCCTTGCCCGCGGCATCGACACCCTCGAACACGAATACGGTCGATAGCTTTTCGGTATAGGCGCGCCAGGCGAGGTCGTTGAGTTCCGACTGCAGCGCAGCAAGACGGTCGCGGTAGTCTTCGCGCGCGATCGTTTGTGTCAGGTCGATGCGGTCGAGCAGTGTGATCCGCGCCTCGGGCGCACTCGGCAGCATATCGCCGTTGCTGCCTGAGGGTGAATCGTCCAGACGGCGCTCGTCGTGCGGCGCCTGTGCCAGCGCTTCCTGCAATTCGTGCAACAGCGTGCGGCCGGTGGTCATGTCGCGGTAGCGCTGGTCGGTGGCTTCGATGATGTGCCAGGGGGCACGGCCGATGTCGGTACTGCGGACCACGCGGTCGGCGACTTCCTCGAAGCGCTGATACTCTTCGCTGAACTTGGATTTCTTCGGCAGCATCTTCCAACGGCTGCGGTCGCTGCGGGATAGCGCCTTGAGTTTGCGACGCTGGTCCTTTTCAGAGAAGTGGTACCAGCACTTGACGATCACTGCGCCGTCGTTGATCAACATGCGTTCGAGTTCGCGAATGCCGCGCATGCACTGGTCGAGTTTGGCGTCGTCCCACTCGCCGCTGAAACGCTGCTCGATCGGACGCAGGTACCAGCCACCGAAAAACACACCGATCTCACCACGGCGCGGCATCGCGCGCCAGAATCGCCAGGCACGCGGACGCAGTTTCTCTTCGTCGGATTCGTCCCAGAAGGCATAGACATTCACGCCACGCGCGTCGAGCCATTCGTCCAGCGCATTGACCACCTCACCTTTGCCGGCACCTTCCATGCCGGCAATCAGCAGGTAAACGGGGATATTGCGCTCACGCAGTGCAATCTGCGCCTCCAGCAGCTGTGTGCGCAGGTCTTCGACCTCCGCCCTGTAGGCCTCTTTGCTCAGTGTGCGGCCGATCTTTGCGGTGTCGAACATGGGTCTTCCTTATCTGCCGGGGAGGGCGCCGCTGATGGCGTTCGCAGCCGCGAAGTCGAGCATGCGCTGAATGGACTTGACGGCCAGTGCGCCGGTTGCCGGATCGACGGTGATCGCATTGTCGCCGGTGATCAAGACCTGCTCGAGGTTCTGCAACGCGTTCATCGCCATCCACGGGCAATGGGCACAGGACTCGCAGGTCGCGCCGGCGCCGGCGGTGGGCGCGGAAATCAGTTTTTTCTCGGGTGCCAGCTGGTGCATCTTCCAGAAGATGCCGTCGTCGGTGGCGACGATGAACTCCTCGTTCGGCATCTGCGCCACCGCCTTGATCAAGGCCGTCGTCGAGCCGACGACGTCGGCGTATTGCAGAACGTCCTCCGGTGATTCCGGATGTACCAGCACCGCGGCATTCGGGTGCAGGCGCTTGAGCCTCTCCAGGGCGAAGCCTTTGAACTCCTCGTGGACGACGCAGCTGCCTTCCCACAACAGGATATCGGCGCCGGTCTGCTGTTGCACGTAGTGGCCGAGGTGTCTGTCCGGTGCCCACAGGATCTTTTCACCGCGTTCATGCAGGTACCGTACGATCGGCAGTGCGATACCGGACGTCACCATCCAGTCGGCACGCGCCTTGACCGCTGCGCTGGTGTTCGCATACACGACCACGGTGCGATCCGGATGGGCATCGCAGAATGCGCCGAACAGGTCGGCCGGGCAGCCTTCGTCGAGCGAGCAGGTGGCACCGAGGTCCGGCATCAGTACACGTTTCTCGGGGTTGAGGATCTTCGCGGTCTCGCCCATGAAGCGTACCCCGCACACCACAAGCGTATCGGCGTCCGTACTGCTGCCGTAGCGGGCCATCTCGAGTGAGTCGGCGACACAGCCGCCGGTCTCTTCGGCCAGCGCCTGAAGGTCACTGTCGACGTAGTAGTGCGCCACCAACACCGCGTTCTGCGCCTTGAGCAGGTCTTTGATGCGTCCTTTCAGCGCGGCTTTTTCGTCGTCGCTCAACGGCGGCCAGACCGGGTGCTGCGGCACCTTGACGCGGGGCAGGACCGGGTGCAGTTGGATCGCAGGCGTGATCATTTGATGATCTCCACGGTGTTCGGGTGTTTGGCCCTGTATTCCCTGGCGGGTCGATGATTGCCGGTGCGCCTCGATCGGCCTGTCTCAGCGATCAGGTCGAGCGACAGGATGCGCTTGCGGAAATTGCGCTTGTCGAGTTTCTGGTTGAGCAGCGACTCGTAGACGCACTGCAGTTCGCTCAGCGTAAACGTCTCGGGCATGAACTGAAACGCGATGGTGGAGTAGTCGAGCTTTGCCACCAGCCGGCGGTGCGCCATGGTGATGATCTGTTCGTGATCGAACGCCAGCGGTGGCAGGGCGTCGAAGGCATGCCAAGCAACGGCAGCGGCATCGCTTGCCGCGCGTGGTGTTGCCAGCGAATCCTGCGGAATCAGCGCGTAGTAGGTGACGCTGATCACGCGCTCCCGCGGGTCCCTGTGCGTGGCGCCGAAGGTGTAGAGCTGCTCCAGGTAGACACCGCGGAGGCCCGTTTCCTCGGCCAGTTCACGGGCGGCACAGGCATCGAGATCCTCGTCGATATCGAGAAAGCCGCCCGGCAGCGCCCATTCCCCCTGGTGCGGTGGATTGGCCCGCCGAACCAGCAGGGTGCTCAGACGTCCCGCAATTATCGTGAACACCACCACGTCAGTGGTCACCGCCGGGTGCGGGTAGGGATAGCTGAACGTCTCTTTCGGTATGCGCATGTCGGACTAAGTGTCGTTCGTACACGACGAAAGATAGTGTCGATGCTACACCTTGTCAACAAACGGTCATATTCGAGCACTTGGTCCAGGTGTCTGCGATCTCCCCGCTGGGGGAGGTGTGCATGTCAAGAATTCCCGCAATCTGCCGCTGCACTCAGCGACAAAATCGAAGATGCTGCCGTGTGGCCCAGTGCAAAACGAAAAATCGCCGCTTCAACAATTGATAAAGGTCGAGTCCATCCCGCCGCTGCCGGCGACCGCTGCGACACTGCTGGCGATGGCGGCAGACCCGGATGTGGATATCGATGCCCTGTCGCGGGCGATTGAAACCGATCCTCCCCTGAGTGCGCGGATCCTCGGCACTGCGAATTCCGCTTTCTACGCGCCGCGTAAACCGGTATTGACCGTAAAGGGCGCGATTGTCAGCGTCCTCGGCCTCAACGTCGTGCGCAATATTGCGTTCGGTATGGCGCTGACCGGTGGTCTGAACACCTCGGCCTGCCATCGGTTCGACATGCAGGAATATTGGATCATGGCTCTGGGAACGGCGGATCTGGCGAGTGGCCTGGCCCGGGCGTCGAGTACCCCGCATCCACCCGACCCGGATGCGACCTACCTGGTCGGGTTGCTGCACAACCTGGGTGAGTTGCTGTTGGTGCATCTGTGGCCGCGCGAACTGGACGCGGCACTGAAACGCCTGCAGGACGATCCGGGCAGCTCGCTGGAGGATCATGAGCACACCCTGATCGGTGTCGACCACTGGGAGGCTGGTGCCTTCCTGGCACGTCACTGGCAGCTGCCGGCCATTGTGGGTGATTGCATCGAGCATTTCGCCGGTGCACAGCTTCCGGAGGAAGCGGCGCCGATGCTGCACGTGCTCCGTGCCGCACGGCTGTGGCTGGCCGGCGTGGTGGCCGGGCGCTCTGATCTGCTGAGGGTGGCCGGTGTCGATGACACCTATTGCGAATACCGCTCCAGTGCCTTCGTCGACAGGTACCAATCCCTCACGCTGCTGGCGCGATCGCTCGCCTGACCACCCACGGCGTCCGCAAGGTTCAGTCGTGACTGCCGGCGGTCGCTGGCGTCGGCAGCGGGCCTATGTCGTCCGGTTCGTCGAGTCGGGCGGTCTCCACATCCAGTGGCGGATTGCCTGACGGGTTGGTGAAGCGGTCGTTCAGATCCTGTACGTAGCGATCGGCGTCCTCCAGCACCCGTTGGATGCGGCGGCGGCTGCGCCTGGACCAGCCGGCAGGATGACGGGCGAATATGCTCCGCCAGAACCTGGTGTTGGCAGCAAATGCGGACCCCAGACTGCCGCGTATGCCCAGCTTCTGACCGAGCCTCTCAGCTGGCCCGAACAGGCTCTTGGCGGCCAGGCGACGCACGCCGTAATGCACTGCCAACCACAACAGGTAGATGCCCAGCGCGGTGAAATACATGCTCATCGGCGTCGCAGTCAGGGTATCCCACCAGGCCGCGTTCAAATGCATTCCGTCCCATTGACCGAGTTTCGATGTGATGGCGATGAAGCCGCCGATCAGCAGTGCCGCTACCACCGCATCGCCGATCAGTGTGCGTTTGCGCCAGCGCGCGAGCATCTGGTCGAGCGCCGGGATGACCTTCTCCTCGAAACTGCGCGCGGTCTTCTCGAGCGAGCCGACAATGCGATAGGCACGTTCGATCTCCACCTGTGCCATGCGTTCGTGGATCTCTCCGAGGTCGGCATCGCGCTTGCCCTCGAAACGCCGGCGCAGTGCCTCGTCGGCGATCGGGCTGGCGGCCTCCTGGTTGTATATGGTGAAGAAACGCCCTGCGGTGAGGCCGCGCTCGCCAAGCGCGCGCTGCCATGCCGCGACCACCTCTTCCGGATTGTCCTCGCGCGCCGTGGTGTCGATCTGGTTGAGGATGTACAGGAACTTGCCGGAATCGGCGCGGTTGATTGTCTTGCTGACCAGGTGGTCGAGTGTGTCACGCATCGCGCCCGGCTCGGGGTGGCGGGCATCGAAAAACACCAGCACCAGGTCGGATAGATCGATGATGTGGTCTGTGATCTTCAACGTCGATGTGCGTTGCGCATCGGCATCGAATCCCGGGGAATCGATCAGGATCTTTCCGCGCAGCGCCGCGCTCGGGCTGGTCTTCAGCTGCAGGTAGGCATCGATGCGTGATCCTTCGCCCGAGGCAACCTTCTCGATTTCACCACTGATCTTGTAGAAGGGGAATCGAGGGTCCGAATCGAGCGCCTGGCCCGGCAGGGCGTGGGTGGTCGAGTGGCTGCTGAAGCACAGCACTGTGAACTTGTCATCGACCGCCTGGTTGCCGCTGCGCTGCAGCTTGCTGCCCAGGTAGTGGTTGATGAACGTCGATTTCCCCGCGGAGAAGGTGCCGAGCACTGAGATCAGCGGCCACCAGGGGATCTGCGTGGCAAATGACTGTTCGGGGTTGAACAGGCCCATTCGGTAGGCCACGGTATCGAGTTCACGAAAGCTCTGTACCGTGGTCAGCAGAACCGGGTTCTCCTGTTCGAGGTGGGCTTCCAGATGTTTGAGACGGGTCTCTATGACCGGGCCGGCACCACGCATATGACCTTGCTCCTCGTATCCTCAGCGGTTGTTTCGCGCATGGTAACGCGTTGTCTCCGGGTGCGTGTAGGTTCTGCGCGCCCGGTGTATTGGCGGCCGCGGGCACAGTGGGGGCACGAATCACTGATTCGGCGCCGCTGTGTGCGCCGCAGCATAACGTGGGAGGCTATCGGTTTATTGCAATCGACGTCCTTACTGGCGGATAATCGCGCCACTCAGCAATACTCGAAACGGACCTCAAAAGGTCGCGTAATTCCACGTAGACGAGCGATTTTTTCGCGCATGTTCAGGGAGTTAAAGCGGCCTTGTTGAAGCTTCAAACGCCATCGGCGGTTCGAAATCGTTACGCGCTCCGAGGGAGGATATCCAGAATTGCCGCTGAACTCGTCAATGCTGCACCTTCCGCGCAACAATCTTGCTAAAGCCATTCAACCTCAAGCAGGGCCCGGGCGGCGTCCGTGCCGGATTTTCAGTCGCCCGTTGCAGAAACAGGTTAAACAATAATGCATAAGACATTGATTGCCACAGTCACCGCTGCAGTCGTAGCGCTTTCCGTGTCGACATTCGCACGGGACCGTGACTTCGAGGACGTATTCGTCGTCAAGGAGTCTTCAGAGACCCCGACCGTGGTATTGAGCGGCAATGTGGTGCCTTTCAAAGAGGTGACGCTGGCGGCGCAGCTGCCCGGCCGCGTCAAGTTCATCGCCGGTATAGAGGGCGAATTGTTCGACTCCGGGACGACCCTGGTCGCGCTGGACGAGGACGAACTGCTGGCCAAGCGCAGCGCGGCCTATGCACAGGCGGCTGCGGCCGATGCCGACCTGCGAAATGCCGGCGTGCAGTACTCACGTGAACTCTGGTCGCCGCAATCCAAGAATGCCCCTGGCGGGATGGCGATCCCAAACCTGTTCGATCAGATGTTCACCCGGCCGGCGGAGGATTTCTTCGGCCAGCGTGACCGCGGTGCGGAACGCAGTGCCGACCTGTATGCCTCAGGTACTCGGATGGAGCAGGCACGCAGTGCCATGCTGCGCGCGCAGTCGGAGATTCGTGCGATCGACGCCAAGCTGCGTGATGCCAAGAGCCTGGCGCCGTTCGACGGCGTTATCGTCGAGAAGTACGTCGAAGAGGGTGATACCGTCCAACCCGGGCAGCCGATGCTCAAGTTTGCCGACATAACCTGGCTGCAGATCGAGGTGGATGTGCCGGCGAGCCTGGCGCAGGGCCTGCAGCCGATGAGCGTGCTGCAGAACGCCGCGACTTTCGACAATCATCCGGAACCCGTCGCGGTCCGGGTCGCGCAGATTTTCCCCATGGCTGACGTCCAGCGCCACACGGTCAAGGTGAAGTTCGACATCCCCCAGGGTGTGTCGAAGCCAGGCATGTACGCCAAGGTGCTGATTCCTGATACCAGTGGGCCCGCCAAGAGTCAGCTGCCGGTGATTCCGAGCACGGCCATCCGCTACCGTGGCAGTCTGCCGGTCGTGTACATTCAGAACGAAAAGGGCGAACCGGAACTGCGCATGGTTCGCCAGGGCAAACGCCTGGACAACGGCATGACCATGGTGCTTTCCGGTATTGCCCCGGGGGACCGTGTGTACCCCAATCCGGGGCCGGACATCATGACGCGGAGCCGCGGCGAGTGAACCGCGCAGGCACCTGGTGTGCCACTGGTTGCGGCTGGTGCCGCGAAGCAGCTAACTGGATTAGATCAAACGCATGAGCGATCGTGAAAACCGGCCCTCCGGGCCCTCGGAGGAAGGCGCCGCACCTGCCAGCAACCTTGGCTTGGCCGGCAACATGGCGAAGTTCTTTATCAAGTCGCCGCTGTCGCCGCTGCTTTACCTGGCCATGCTCATGCTCGGCATCCTCGGGCTGCTGGTCACCCCGCGCCAGGAAGACCCACAGATTTCGGTGCCGATGATCGACCTGATCGTACAGTACCCGGGCGCCGAACCCGAGCAGGTGGCATCACTCGCGGTGCAGCCGCTCGAACGCATCATGTACGAGATCGAGGGCGTCGATCACGTCTACTCGGCCAGTCAGCGCGGCATGGGGATCGTGACCATCCAGTTCGATGTTGGCGAGGAGATGGAGAACTCGCTGGTCAAGGTCAACGACAAGCTCGAGTCCAACATGGACCGGATCCCGTCGGGCGTGAAGCCGCCGCTCGTCAAGGCAAAGGGTATCGATGATGTGCCGGTCGTCACGCTGACCCTGTGGTCGGAGCACGACTACAACGGCGACGGTGTGCCGGATGTCGACGATTCGCAGCTGCGGCGTCTGGCGCAGTCGGTGTTACAGCACATCAAGGAGATACCCGACACAGGCGACAGTTTCGTGGTCGGTGGACGAGCGGAGCAGGTGACCGTGGAGGTCTATCCCGAGCGCCTGGCCGGTTACGGCCTGAGCCTCGGTCAGGTCGCCCAGGCAATCACCGCATCCAACGTCGAGACGCAGATGGGCGGCGTCGAGTCCGGTGGCTCGCATATGATGGTGGTGTCCGGTGCCTTTCTCGAATCGGTCGAGGACATCAACCGCCTGCAGGTGGGCAGCCACAATGGTGTGCCGGTCTATGTGCACGACGTCGCCGATGTGCGCCAGGGTCCCGAAGACGCCTCGCAGACCGTTGCCTATTACACAGGTGCTGCCTCCGAAGATCCTGATCGCGCAGTCAGCGTGCCGGCGGTGACGATTGCGGTGGCTAAGAAGAAGGGTACGAATGGTGTCGATGTCGCCGACGCGATTATCGATCGGGTCGAGAACCTGCGTGGTCGGCTGATCCCCAACGATGTGAACATCAGCATCACGCGCAACTACGGGCAGACCGCGGAGCAGAAGGTCAATGACCTGATCTTCAAGCTGTTCATTGCCACGATGTTTGTGTTCCTGCTGGTGTGGATCGCGTTTCGCGCGCTCAAGCCGGCCTTCGTCGTACTGTTCGTGGTCCCGGTGGTGCTGCTGTTCACGATCCTGTGCGCGTTGCTGCTCGATTTCACCATCGACCGGGTATCGCTGTTCGCGCTGATTTTCTCGATCGGTATCCTGGTCGACGACGCCATCGTGGTGGTCGAAAACATCTATCGCCGCTGGCTGGAAGAGGGCGAGACGAACCTGGAGACCGCGGTCGATGCGGTCCGCGAGGTCGGCAACCCGACCATCCTGGCGACCCTCACGGTCATTGGCGCGCTGCTGCCGATGGGTGCGGTGACCGGGATGATGGGTCCCTACATGCTGCCGATCCCGGTGCTTGGCTCAGTGGCGATGGGCATCTCGTTGTTTGCCGCTTTCGTATTCACACCATGGTTCGCGATCCATGGCATGTTCCGTCCGACCATGCAGTACCTTGAGAGCGCAGAGAAGCGCGAGCACAAGGAAGCTGAGTGGCTCGAAGGCCTGTATCGCCGCATCCTGATGCCGATGATACTCGACCCGCGAAAAGCGCGGCTGTTCAAGTTGGCGATGTGGGGCACGCTGCTGGTGATGTGCTCCTTTTTCTATTTCAAGTGGGTGGCGGTCAAGATGCTGCCGCTGGACAACAAGCCCGAGTTTTCGGTGGTGCTGGACATGCCGGAAGGTACGCCCCTGGCAGACACCGGCAACATGGCGCACGTAATTGCCGAGCGTCTGCGCCGCATGCCCGAAGTGACAGCGGCGCAGATCTACGTCGGCACGGCACGGCCGTTCGATTTCAACGGCATGGTCCGTCACTACTACCTGCGTCAGTCGCCGTGGCAGGCCGAGGTTCAGCTGCAGCTGCTGAACAAGACCGAGCGCAAGCGTTCGAGCCACCAGATAGCAGTGGATGCCCGCGAGCAGGTAAAGGCGCTGGTGGAAGGTACGCGCGCACGTTTCTCGATTGTCGAAATGCCACCGGGGCCGCCGGTTCTGCAGTCCGTGGTTGCCGAGGTGCACGGACCTGACCCCGAGACCCGGCGTCAGGTCGCGAGGGACCTCACGGCCATGTTCGCCCAGACCGAGAGCCTGCGCGATGTCGACAACTACATGCGCGAACCCTACGACTACTGGCACTTCGAGGTTGATCAGGAGAAGGCGCAGCGGCGTGGCATCTCGGTGGAAAGCATCAACCGTGAGCTGTCGATGGCGTTGGGTGGATTCGTGCTCGGCGACGTCAAGCAGCGCGCCGGTCACGAGCCGATCAATATCGTCATCCAGGTCCCCATGGCGGAGCGGTCGCAGATCAACCGTCTCGGCGACATCCTGGTGCAGACACCGAACACCGGGGGCAGTGTACCGCTGCGCGAACTCGGGGTGTTCGAACGGCGCACCGAGTCGGACATCATCTACAACAAGGATCTGCGACCGGTCGAGTACGTGGTCGCGGATGTCGGCGGGCGTCTCGCGGCACCCATCTACGGGATGATGCAGGTCGAAGACAAGCTCATGGAGCTGGGTTGTCGCACCCCCGACGGGGTACACCTCTGCGACCACATGTACTACACCGGGCCGCCGCCCGATGACAGCCGGTCGGCGATCGAATGGGCCGGCGAATGGACTGTCACCTACGAGACGTTCCGCGACATGGGCATCGCGTTTGGTGCGGCGCTGATCCTGATCTACATCCTGGTGGTGTGGGAGTTTGGCAACTTCCGTGTGCCGGCACTGATCATGGCGCCGATTCCGCTGACCCTGCTCGGGATCATCCCGGCACATACCCTGTTCTTTCAGATGGGTTGGGGTGGTGAGTTCACCGCGACTTCAATGATCGGCTGGATCGCACTGGCCGGTATCATCGTGCGCAACTCGATTCTGCTGGTTGATTTTTCCGTGCACCGAATTCAAGAGGGCGATTCGGTCGTCGATGCGGTCATCAGTGCATGTAAAACACGAACCCGGCCGATCCTGATCACGGCGCTGGCCCTGGTGTGTGGCTCTTCGGTGATCTTCTTCGACCCGATCTTTCAGGGGATGGCGATATCCCTGGCCTCCGGCGTCCTGGTCTCGACCCTGCTTACGCTGGTTGTGATTCCTCTGGGTTGTGTCGCCGCGGCCGATTCCCTGTGCGCCGTGGCCGGCACGAAATGCAGAAAATTCTCTAAGGGCAGTGAACCTGATGGTGGCCCCGACGGTGGCCCCCAGGGGGGCGGCCGGCGCATCGGTGACCCGCTTTGGGTCCGCGCATGGAGCGGTTTTGCGACGGTGATGTTCGCAGTGATCGGCGGTGTCGTCGCGCTGGTCGATATCGTTGGCGGGGTTTTCAGGTCGAAACAGCCGGTGAGGGTCCCACCGCCGAAAAGACAGAACGAATCCGGCGCTCAGGCGGCGCCGGCAACAGCGCGGGCAGCCCAGACACCGTCGTCGGCTGTCACGACAGTGAAACCCGAGGAGACTGCAGCGCCGGCAGTCAAGGCGACTGCTGGGGTGCAGGCGGCGGGTCATGATTCACGTGATCGACAGCCCAGGGTGCAGGCGCAGGAGAAGCCCGCTACTGACGCAAAGGCGGTGCAGAAGACGCCGACCGCAAGACAGGCTACCAGGAAGAAAGCGGCCCCGCGCAAAGGAACGGTCAAGGCCGCAAAGGGCAGTGGCAAGCGGGTGGCGGTGAAACAGGCCAAGCCGGGTGCCTCGGGAGAGGCTGCGGCCGAGGCCAAGACAGCTCCAGCGGCGATAGAGCCGGCAATCTCGTCGACCACGCCTGTCCGCGCCACGGCGGCGTCTAAGCCCAGGGTCGCCGCAAGCCGAAAGAAAACCTCAGGAAGAAGGGGTATCCAATTGAAAAGTTTGGGGAAACCTGGCGGAGACGGTCTAAACTAAAGCTAGGCACATGAAGTAAGGGTAGCGGCGGCCGCCAATATCAGTGGCTGCGGGTTATCGGTTGCCCGATGTGTAAGCTGGAGGTCTGGATCGTGGCGTTGCGGATGTTATCCCTGGGCTTGGTGCTTGGGTTTGTCGCCCCGGCATTGCTTGTGCTGTTGCCGAATTCCGCAGCCGGTGCCGCGTTTCATGGCGATTCGACGGCCCACCGTCAGCCGTTCAAGGTGCATGAGCCGGGTTTTCGATTGACGGCCACTGCGGCGGATTCGGCGGCGCGCATGGCAGGCACCGCGACCCGTGTGGCTGGCCGTGTCGACGGCAGACGGCCGTTCGCGGCGGCGCAGCGCAACAGCAGCGATAGGCCGTTCGCCTCCCCGCGATCCGGTGCCCGCAAGGCCGTTCCGATTACGCGCGGGCAGGACCTTGGGTTGCGGTTTCGCCCGGACGAGCGCGATTCAAACGACGGGTATGTGGTGGCACCCCAGGGAGGGGTCGCAAATCACCCGTTTCAGTCGGATGAGCATACGCAGTTCCGGCCGGCCCCGGCCAAACGCAGGCGCACCTACGAGGAATTGCAGGCCGAATCCGCAACGCCGCAGCCGCTGACGCCGCCACCCCTGCCGTACCCGATGATGCCCGCGCCACCGATGCCGGCCTATCAGCCTTATTTCCCCCATTGGTGAATCTGGCGCGCCGACCCGTCGGTGGCGTCTTCCCTTCGTATTGTGCCAACGTCCCAGCGCGGGCAAGCCGGATCCCGACAATGGGCCGGTTGCCATCAGGGTGTTTCCCGCCGTGGCCGCGGAGGTTTGCGATAAAGGCATGAAATTACTGCGAAAAAGCTGTCAGTTTCCGATTCTGCACAATCCGCAAACAGCTTGTACACCGTTTTCCACAGGTTTTCTACACAACATATTGTGGTTGACTCTCAGTCAATAGCTTATATATTGTGTTCTAGGCAGGCGCCACGCAGTTCGTCGGGTCCTGCAGGACCTGGAGGAAGGGATATTGGTTGCAAGAGTGCTTTCCGTGGGGCTCGCCCTGGGGCTCGCCACCAGCGTTGGCTTGGGGCTTGCGCCGCTTTCCACGGCGCAGGCGGCGTACCCGGCTTGGTCCGGCTACTCCTCGGTGACCAAGCGCCCGCAGTTCCGACCCTGGTATCGCAATGACCCGTCGGCCATTGCGGGCCGTTGGCGGCCGCATGTGGCGGCGTCCGGTCGCGTTGCCGATCAGCCGGGGTACAGCCACCCGATGGCGACGGAGTACCAGCGCCGCTGGCAAGCACCGCTGTTCGAGAGCAGGCGTGCGGTGTCCCGCAAGGTGGAGCCGGTGGGACGCGGTCGCGATGTCGGCGTGAGTTTTCGACCGGATGGTCGGGGGGCGCTGTTCGACGAAGCGTCAGTGACCCGGGACCAGGTGGATTTGGCGCCTTACGGCGCCGACGCGCATTCACAGTTTCGGCCGGCCCCGGCCAAGCGCAAACGGACCTACGAGGAAATTCAGGCTGCCAACAGGTCGCTCCGGACCTCGGCGGACGCAGGGATACCGTATCCGACAATGCCGGGGATGTTGCCGAGCCCCTATGGTGCCTATTGGCCGGCTTGGCGCTGATGCCCCCTGGGGCAGACTTAGACTGCTGTTGTTTTTGCAGCTAATCACTGGCGGCCCCACCGGAGGATCGCCAGCCGGAATTACGAGAGGATGAGCATGAAGTTTGGAAGGCAAATGATCGCATTGGGTGGGATCGTTATTCTGGGAGGCTATCTGCTCCCGGTAGACAGCGCCCACGCCTTTGGCCAGCAGTGGCGACCGGAGCCGGGGTTTGCGCCGGTGGCCCAGGTGCGTCCCTACCACCCCGTAGCCAATCTGCCATCGTTCCGCCCACGCAGTCCCGCACCTGTGGCCTACCAGCCGCCGCGCCGGGATCAATACGGTCAGTTTCCCTATGTCCAGCAGGCACCGGCCTGGGCCGGGCAGTACGGTTACGCGTACACCGGATATCAGCCGGCCGCGCACTACTATCCGCAACAGCAGATGGTCCCCTACCATGCCCCGGTCTGGACGCAGCCATTCAATGGAATGGCACAGATGTGGCCGCAGCAGCTGCCCCTGTTTGCGCGGCAATTTGCCTGGCGCCCCGCCGATCAGCCGTGGCGCGCCGGCTCAGTCCCGGTGGTGCAGGCACAGCGTAATCCGATGCGGTCGGCGCCGCAGATGGCGGGTTTCCGGCCGGCTCAACCCGGCTATGCTCCAGCCATCGGCAGCTGGCGGCCGGCGCCGAGCTATGCGTCAAATTACGCCGGGTATCGGACGCCTTTCTATGCGCCCGGCGGCGCCGCGGACTTGCGGCCTTCACGGTCGCCTTCCAGGCCGGTCGCGGCAGTCAGTCTCGCCGATCCGCGCTATGCTGCAACAGGGCGTGGGTATTGGCGGCCTGAAGCGGCCGCCGGCATGCCTTGGCGCAACGACAATGCCTTCCGGCCGACCGCCTATGGCCGCAGTGTGGCCGGCCGCGTCGAGGCGCCTCCGCGTCATCCCGAAAGCTTCGGTTTCACCCAGGACCATCTGCCCGGCTGGGTAACGACCTATCAGGAGTCGCAGTTCAGCGGATCCTGCAGTTGGTGCAGCGGCAGCTAGAATCCAGCGGGGATCTTGATGATCACGGTGATAGGGAGTCTCAAGGGCGGATCGGGAAAGAGCACCGTTACCTTCAATCTCGCGATTTGGCTGGCGATGGCGGAGCGCAATGTCGCTGTGATCGATGCCGACCCGCAGGCGACGCTGACCGACGTGCTCGAGGTGCGCAGGGAGGAACGGTTTCAGCCAATGGTCGAACGGCTGGATTCGGCGCAGATGGAGGACCGTGGCAACCTCCTGGCGGAGCACGAGGAAATCCTGATCGACGTCGGCACGGCATCGATGGAGAACCTCAAGCTGGCGGTGATGATCGCGGACCGTCTTCTGGTGCCCGTGCCGCCCAGCCAGGCGGATATCTGGTCGACCCAGCGTTTTCTGCGTTTTGTCGACTCTGTCGTCGGCAAACGCAAACCTGAGATCCTGGGGTTCATCAATCGTGCCGACACCCATCATGCAGTCCGCGAGTCGGATGAGGCCGCTGCCGCGCTGGTTTCCCTGCCGGGCATCCGCCATCTCAAGCCGCGTCTGTCGCAGCGTACCGTTTACCGGCGCTCCTTCAGCGAGGGATTGGCGGTGTTTGAACAGGAGCCGCGTGGCAAGGGTGCGGCAGAGTGGAATGCCCTGGCGGCCGTGCTGTACGCCAACGTGCTGGCCTGACGACGCGGATGCCGGGCAATCTTCTGTCGATCATTGTCGG
>Ga0116162_10000878_pt1 | contig 20497 bp, 22 predicted proteins | sample AD_UKC105_MetaG_FD_89875 | JGI IMG/M metagenome (GOLD analysis project Ga0116162, IMG submission 89875) | Active sludge microbial communities of municipal wastewater-treating anaerobic digesters from Hong Kong - AD_UKC105_MetaG | ecosystem: Engineered > Bioreactor > Anaerobic > Digestate... | reverse complement strand
GTTTGTAGCCGTCTCGTTTGTGGCCGCCTCGTGAGCCTCAGCCTCCTCGGCTCCTGCCATGATCATGGCAGGAGCCGAGGAGGCTGAGGCTCACGAGGCGGCCACAAACGAGACGGCTACAAACGAGACCGCCTCCAGCGAGACGGCCACAGACGATACGGCTACGAACGAGACCGCCACCACTGAGACGGCTGTAGACGATACGGCTGCAAACGAGACCGCCACCAACGAGACGGCCGCAGACGATACGGCTGCAAACGAGACCGCCACCAACGAGACGGCCGCAGACGGGGCGGCCGCAAACGAGACGGCTGCAGACGAGGCGGCTGCAACATCTTAAGTGAATTAACTGGCCCCTTGTGAGATTCCCAAGGGCATTCTATTCTTTTCTTCTGTTGGATCGACCGAATGGAAGGTCAGGACCGGAGGATTCTGATCGTCCTCAGATCAAGTTCTTATTTTTTCAGTAGGTTGAGCAGGGATCGCTTTTCCCGATATCGCCACGACCCCCAGGGCCGTCCATTCGAAAGAGGAAACCTCGCTCTCGGCCTTCCGCCAGACGGAGACGCCCTCCTTCCGCAGGGTTGCGAGGTTGCTGAGGGGATCGTTTGATCCTCTCCGCCCAGAGAGCTCGAGCCTGTTGACGATCTCGTCTGGGCGGCAGCCGGCGACGTCAAGCCAGATGGTGATGATGAGAGCGCCGCCGAGCCTCAGGTTCGTAAAGGTCCACTCGGCGCTCTCGTCAGAGAGGGACGAGATCCTCTCTCTAGCATTGGAGTAATCAGCCTCTGTGGCTCCCGTCGCATAGAGGCTTCTTCTCGGATCTACCACACCTGCAGAGGGCCATAGGCCCCTCTTCGGAGATGATCTTTCCATCTTCGGCTATGAGGTTGCACCTTCCCTTCACCAGGAAAGGTCCATCTTTCATCACTCTGATCTCCGCTGAATGGGTCTTTTTTTCCAGGTCCATCGCGGGGGAAAGCTGGTCATTTCTCCTGTAGGATAGGGCCCCCGAGGGGCATCGGTCGATCGCCTCCATGATCTCCTCGGAGGTTGCACCATCCACGTTTATCCATGGCGTTTTGTGGATGTCGAATACGCCCGGCAGACATTTGAGGCATTCTGCCGAGTGGATGCACTTTTCGGGATTCCAATATACGGTGATCTCACCATTGTCATACTTTTTCATGATCCAGCACCACCAGTCCGCTTCAGATATGATCATGCCTGCGGATCCATCAAGAGCTTATCTACAACACTCGTCTTCCCCACCACTTCATGAACGCTGGTATTGCCTCTTCGTAACCTTTCCACAGCCTCTCCAGGTCAGGGGCGGGGCCCAGAAGGAGCTCTGGCCAGGGCCCTGGTCACCGATCCCGAGCTCCTCAAGGACGAGGCAAAGGCGACCTTCGACCAAGGACGGCCGGGAAGATCGAGGATCTGATCCAGAAGCCCGGCGGCCGGGGGACGGACGGTAGTGATGGCAACCCACGACCTGGATCAGGCGAGGCGTGTCGCCGATAAGGTGGGCGTCCTCATGGGAGGGGAGCTGGTCTAGCCTGGGCCTTTTGAGGAATCTTCGAGGACCTTCCGTCGGAAGAGATGACCCGTTCGTCCGGGGAAGACCAGGGTGGTGAGCCCCCTTCCTCGGCAGGCTTGGGCAGGCAGATCTCATCGGGCTTTTTGCGGCTGGGATTTTAATCAACTTTTTCAACTTGGTGGACAATCAGACGGGCGTTTAAAAGATGGAGACCTCTTTCATGGCAAATAGAGAACAAGTCCTGGCCCTCGAAGGGGGCCCTGCAGCCTGGAACCGATGGAGGGCTGATAATCCCCAGATGAGGGCCGACTTCAGGGGAGAAGACCTCAGCCATAAGGACCTCCGGGGCGCAAACCTCCAGGGGGCGAACCTCATGGGAGCCATCTTGAGGGGGACGGGCCTTTCGGGGGTCGATTTGGGCAGATCGAAGCTCGTGGACGCCGACCTTGCGGGAGCAAATCTCGTCGGCGCCGACCTCAGCGAGGCGAAGTTCGAGGGCGCAAATCTGGCGGGGGCGGACCTCCGGGAGGCGAAGCTGGTCGGAGCCCAGCTGAAGGGGCAGGATTTGAGATCTCTCTGTCTGGCGGGAGCCGACCTCAGCGGGGCGATCTTGACCGGAGCAGATCTCAGGGGAGCTGACCTCAGGGGGGCGAAGATGAGGGGGACGGACCTGAGGATGGCGAAGCTGGTCGGGGCCGACCTGACCGGGGCGGACCTTTCGGGGGCCAAGCTGGTGCGCTCCAGGCTGGCCGGGGCGATCATGGCGGGAGCGAAGCTCGCCCGGGCGGATCTCAGCGGCGCAGACCTGAGCGGGGCGGACCTCTCGGGAGCCGATCTGACTGGCGCCGATATATCCCGAGCCGATCTCGGGTTCGCTGAGCTTGGGGGGGCCCACCTGGACGGAGTAAAGAGGACTGATCTGGGTTTTTAGAGGATGGATCTGGGCTTCAAGGGCGGATCTGGGCTTTAAGGACGGATTTGGGTTTTTGGATTTGAAGATCCTGGCCGTCTCGGGGCTCCTTGCCAGGCGGAAAGATCTATATATTTTACAGTTTAACAAAAAGTTCAGAGCATGGAGCCGAAGAACCGTTTCTACTGGATGGCGGGGGCGGTGCTGGCCGCGGCACTGGCGGGGGTGGTTTACGTCACCCGGGACTTCATAACCACCATCCTCCTGAGCTTCTTTCTAGCCTACGTCCTCCACCCTGTCCACACCCGGCTCTTCGGCCTGACCGGAAGGAGGCGGATTTCAGCCGTACTCTCGATATCGGTCGTCTTTCTGATCTTCCTCCTCTTCGTCCTGAGCGTGATCAACGCCCTGGCCACAGAGGTGATGAACCTCTCCTTAACCCAGGAGTCCATCGACGAGACGGTCAGACGGTTCAGCGACCAGACCGCCGGGGACTTTTTCGACAGGATCAGGGCTCTGGCCGAGGAGCGAGCCCCAGAGGCCGTCGCCCCCTACATCAGCCGCGCCCTCGACCTCTCCCAGGAGAAGATGGGCTCGATTCTGGAGGCGCCGACCAGCCTCCTCGCCCCGGAGATCGTCCCCAGGATTGCGGGGATCGTCACAGGCCTCGCCGACTGGATCACCAATAACCTGCCTATCCTATTGGCCCAGTTCGGCGTGGCCATCCTCCTCACCTACTATCTCCTGGTGGACGGGGCCGGATCGGTCGAGGAGTTTCTCCGGCTGATGCCGGAGAAGGCGATGGTCCGCCGTTTCCTCTCGGAGCTGAACTCCATATACAACAGCCTCTTCAACGTCTACCTCATCAACAGCCTTCTGACGGGGCTGATCGCATCCTTCGGCTACCTTCTCATCGGCGTTCCCTACCCCTTCCTCTGGGGGATGGTAACCGCCCTGTTCGCCCTTTTACCCCTGATCGGGACCAGCGCCGTCTTCGTCCCCATGGCCCTCTACTACCTGGTGTGGAGCCACGACTACGTCAGGGCGGCAGCCCTTCTGGCCTTCGGGACCGTCTTTCTGAACCTCTTTCCCGAGAACATCATGAGGCCGGCCCTGGCCAAGGCCGGGGCCTCGATCCATCCGGCGGTGACCCTCCTCGCCTTCGCCGCGCCCATCTTCGTCATCGGGGTCATGGGGGTGATCGTGGGCCCCGCCCTCTACGGCTTCGTCCTCGCCGCCTACAGGACCCGCCTCTCCATCCTGGAGGAGGGGGCGGGGGTGGCGGTGGCGGCGGCCCGCCGGACGGGGCCCCAGCAGCCCGCCCCCGGGCCCGGCGAGAGGATCCGAAGTCTGGGCAGAAGGGCGAAAGATCTCTTCTCCTGGGGCTCGAAGGGACGGCGCTGAGTTCTTTCGAGCACCAACGGAAGGCCCGGGTTCCGAAAGGCAGCTGGTCAAGAAAGCCCTGGTCCGGAGAAACGCTGGTCCCAAAGCTCCGGTCTTCGCCACCTTTAAGGCCTCCGGACTCAAATGACCTCTTCAATCGGTGGCGAGGGATGAAGAGAAGGACCGAAGAGGACCAGGAGATGAAAGAGGGATCGGAGGGATCTGAGGAACCGGAGAGCCTCCTCACCTCGAGGCAGGCCGAGGTCCTCAAGCTGAGGCGGCGGGGGCTTTCTCAGCAGGAGGTGGCGGAGGTCCTGGGGACCACCAGGTCCAACGTCAGCATCCTGGAGAAGAGGGCTATTGCGAACGTGAATCGGGCCAGGGCCACCTTGAGGGAGTGGACCATGATCCAGGCCCCGGTCTCCGTAGCCGTCCCCGCCGGAACCGACCTCTTCGAGGTCCCGGCTCTGGTCTTCGACCAGGCGGACAGGTCCGGGATCAAGCTCGACGCGGGCTCGGTGGACATCGTGGTCCAGATCAGGAGCAAGGCTCCCACCGCCCTGAAGAAGCGGGTGATCTTACGGGACCTTCAGGTTGCGGTCACCGATGACGGCATCGTCCTCGTCCGGGAGGCGGATCGGGAATAGGAGCAGCTGTCCGGCCGTCCGCGGCCGTCGCTCGCTTTCCATGGCTTTCCATCTTTCCATGACTTTCCATGGCGTGCCATCCACCTCTCTTGCCGGGACTCTCTCACCAGGAATCTATCACCAGGAATCTATCACCAGGAATCTATCACCAGGAGCTGATCAATTATGGCCAGGACGCTATCGGAAAAGGACCTTGAAATTCTGAAGAAGCTCGCCCCGGAATGCGCCGACACCACCTGCGCAGGCTCCGGGTTTGACTACCAGTCGATCCTCCCTCCGGTCTCCAACCACTACTCTCTCGACGACGACGACTTCGAGGAGAGGCTGAAGAGGCTGGACATCTTCGAGCTGAGGTACCTCTCGGAAGTGATCCTGGACGGCTCGGAGAACCTCTGCTGCATCCAGCCTGAGCACGCCGAGATCCTGGCCAGGCTCCTTGAGGAGAGGCTCTCCGGAGATGTCGCAAAGAAGGTCCTGGCCCTCTACGAGGCCGCAGGGGAGTGTTATTACTGATCCGCGATTATCTCTGCGATTACCTGGTGGTGATGTGCACCGCCCCGCCGGAGAGCTCGGGAAAGCTCGCACGATCGGTAGTCGAGGAGAGGCTCGCCGCCTGCGTGAACATAACCCAGGTCAGGTCGACCTTCCTCTGGAAGGATGAATTGAAGGAGGAGGCCGAAGACCTCCTGATCATGAAGACGGCCACGGAGAAGGCGGAGGCTCTCGCCGCCCGGATCATATCTCTCCATCCCTACGACCTCCCCGAGGTCGTCGTCCTCCCGGTGATCGGAGGGGACGAGGGTTATCTCGACTGGATCTCCGAGACGGTTGGGAGCGGCTCGGATCCCCGGTGAATATGGCTTTCTCCCCCCGCCAGACCATTCAAGCCGACCGCAGCCGCTCTGCAGCCTCCGCCAGCTCGCCGTCCTCTTTCAGCCTCGATAGCGCCGTCGTCGCCTCCTGGAACCCCTCCAGGGCATTGAAGAACCGGTCCAGGACGTCGCCGCCGTACGTCGGGACGACGAAGATGTGGGTGTGGGGGATCCTACGGCCCCGGGCGTAGATGGCCACGAAGTCGGGGCTGAAGGCTTTCATTATTTTCTGAGAGACGGTCCTGGCGACCCGAAACAAGCTCTCCACCTCCTCCTCGGTGAGGTCGTGCCACCAGGGGACGTGCCTTTTGGGGATGACCAGACAGTGGCCCTTCGAGAAGGGGTTTATGTCCAGGATGGCCAGGGATAGATCGTCCTCGAATATCCGGAAGGCCATCGCCCTCCCGGCCACAATTTCGCAGAATACGCAAGCAGACTCTTTTTCAGGGTCCAAGAAGAACTCCTCCCAAAGATGCTGGATAACCTTTGAGAGACGGCCGGATATAGATTTCTATTTTCTATTTTGAGGAGCGAGCGAGCGGCATCAGCCAAGGGGCAGGATCCGACGCCCCAATAGTTTTCAGATGTTTTTATTAATCGCCCTTAATACAGCCCCGCGGCGCCGATGGCCCTGCAGGCCGTAGACCGCCGCCCATCGGCCAGGACCACGGGAGTCTCTGCCCGTCCGGTTGGCGCCGGCCATGGTGCTGGCCGGGATCGGCCGCTCAGGGTCCGCCGGGGCGAGGAGCCGAGCGAGGAGCTGGCCGCTGACTCCGCGCCCCGGAAACGCCGCCCGAAAAACAGGCGTGCAGGATCGGGGCCACGTCCCCCGGCGTCATCCAAGGCGTCGGCCTCCCGCCAGATTATTTTTCTGCTGGTTTTATTAATCACTCTCAATACACCCCGGCGGAGCCGGAGGCCCTGCCGGCCGGAGTCCGCCGCCCATCGGCCAGGACCACCGACGTCTCCGCCCGCCCGGTCGGCGCCGGCCTCGGTGGGGGCCGGGATCGGCCGCTGGGGTCCGCCAGGGCGACGAGCCGAGCGAGGAGCCAGCCGCCGATCTCGCGCCCCGGAAACGCCGTCCGAACGCGGGCGTGCGGGATCGGATCGGGTCCCACGGCGTCAACCAAGGTGCCGGCCTCCTGCCCAGCTATATTTTCCAGCAGATTTTATTAATTAGCCTTAATACACCCCGGCGGCGCCGAAGGCCCAGCCGGCCGGGAATCCGCCACCCATCAGCCAGTACCACCAACGTCTCCGCCCGCCCGGTCGGCGCCGGCCCTGGTGCTGGCTGGGATCGGCCGCTGGTGTCCGCCGAGGCGATGAGCCGAGCGATGAGTCGGCCGCCGATCTCGCGCCTCTAACAGAAGTCCGAAAGAGAGGGCGTGCAGGATCGGGGTCGAGTCCCCGGCGTTCACCGAGGCGTCGCCTCCTGTCCAACTATTTTTCAGCAAGTTTTATTAATCGAACTCCATACACCCAGGCGGCGCCGAAGGCCCTGCGGGCTGGAGACCGCCGCCCATCGGCCAGCACCACCGACGTCTCCGCCCGCCCGATCGGCGCTGGCCTCGGTGCGAGCCGGGATCGGTCGCTCGGGTTCCGCCAGGGCGAGGAGGCGAGCGAGGGGCTGGCCGCCGATCCCGCGCCCACCAGACGCCATTCGAAAGAGGGCGTGCAGGATCGGGGTCGCGTCGGAGGCGTCTTGGCTCCCTATCACGCCGATGAGGTTCCCGGAATCTGCCTCAACGACCCCAGAACTGGATGCTGTATTCGGTCTCCGTTGCCAGCTCATCTCTCGGTATGTAGGGCTCCTTCTGCCGATCGGGTGGTATGACGCCTCGGTAGGCTACGGCGGCGTTGACGATCTCGTAGACGGTCTCAAAGTCGGTGGGGGCGTAGGGGCGGAGGGGGGACATGATTAGGCACGTTTTTTAAGGATGATACGAATGAGGCATTTAAATTAATTGGCTTTCTTTATATGCAAAATCCTTAAAACGTGCACCAATCTGAGCAAATTTATATTCTGTATCCAAACTAGTTTCTTTATCGAGGAACTCTATTTTTTCAGCATTTAATTCTACTTGAAAAACTTTAGTCAATCCTAATGATCCCTGCTTTGATACAGCCCAAACATCAACCTTAGCAAATCCTCTTTTCGTTATTAGAACATCTCCTATCGCTTTGGATAACGACATTAGGTCCTGCTTATCAGGAAAAGCTACTTCAATTTTGCAATTAGCAAATAAGCCATCTTCTAAGTTATTGATTAAAACTTCTTGTAATATTCTACCATTCAATCGAGGCTCGTTATATAAAGAATGTTTAATATCCTCGTCTTGTATCAAATCCAATCCTCCTGTTAAATTAACAAATTTTTCGATGAGAACTGGTTTTGATAATAACCTGAATTTAAATGGTAAAACGAACAGGTTTACAGATAAAAACAAATAATATAAATACGAAACACTTAGGGCTAATATAGTTACATATGATGCAAATAGTAAAGTTTTATACAATTCAATGATTTCACTTTGTCTTAGAACAACTGGATTTGTTAGCCATTCAATAGTCATATTCAGATTGGACATGTTTTTTGTCGAAAAAACACCTAAAATCGAAACAATAAATAATAATGTGAAAAGATACATAAATCCCTTTAAACCTTCCATAGAATTTAGTATCATTTCTATTTCGATTCTTCTTTCCTTTTCTCCTTCCGACTTCAGAGAAGTGCTTCCCAAAAAACCTTGAACTGCAAGCAGAAATCCGACTAAAGTGATGGCTATTTGTGACGATATCAGATAAATATCGCTTAGAAAATTCCCTGATATAGGTCCAAGTGAGTTAAATATTATTAAAATGCAGCTAGCTGTTAATGCCCAAAAAATCCACGGATCTTTAATTAATTCGGTTCTGTCCCATTTTGAGATATTATCAAACGAAGGCCGAAAATATCTGCGGCTTGAAGCAGACGTATAAATCCAAATGAGCCAGATTAGCAATCCTATGATCCAAATCGGTTCTCTAGTTACGATAAAGGCAAGGAATAACGATAAAGAGGTGGAAAAGAATAATGTATTTATCGTGTTATCAAATGCTTTTCTTGCGGTCCCAGATCCATCAATAGATAGGATCTTGGCAATCGGATAAACTATTAATATAAAAAATAGTAACAATCCTTTCCAAAGTCCATACGAGAACAACATACATATGATAGCAGAAATAAGTAAAGGCAGCAATAATCTAGTTCTTAACGTCGAAGTACGCAGAAAATAGAATGGTATCCATAAAAGTATCGTAGCCCATCCTACAATCTTCAACATATAATCCAATAATTGAATATAATTTTGTGGGCCATATTTGTGTGCAAATAATAAAGCTACAACGAAGAATAATAAAACTGCTGGACCACTTTTATTTAATAATCTATATACATTAGATTTGAGTGGTTTCTTCTTTGATGAATTATCTTTATTCTGTAACTGTTTTAATCCATATTTAATTGAGTTGAATCTGTAATTATTGTTATTAAATTCGATCTTAGATATTTTCAAAATTTGTTCATTACTCATACGCGAATTTTTTATATCATAGAAAATGCTTGCTAATAAAATTAAATTGTCAATGATATTTCTAAGTTCTTTTTTTAATTCGTTGTTAACCGATTCGCAATTTGGATTGACTATTAATGCAGAAATACGAAGATATATTGGAATTAGTTTTCTTAATGATGCAGTAACTATATCTCTGAGTTCTGGTGATGAAATATTATCAGAATTAATATTTGAAACCTTGGAGGACATTTTATTATATTCATGCTCAATAATTGGCATTAGTTCCGCTTGCATTAATTTTATATAATCCCGAATTGAAGGAATTTCTCCTTTTAAATCTTTCTCCAAACTCCATTTTAACTCGTTGTATTGTTCCATTAAAGCCATCAAATCTCGATTTTCCGCTATATTGTCCATATTGCCACTCCTGTAAATTACCGATTACATAAGCATATATATTTACATCCCCATCACCCGCTCCGCCGCCTCCCGGAGGTCGTGGACGACGTCGGGCCCCGACTCCATCCGGTCCCGGTCGAGGTAGAGGGCGGAGAGCCCCGCCTCCTTTGGGACCTCGTAGTCGAAGTAGCGGTGGTCGCCGATGTGCATCACCTCTTGGGGTTTGGCGCCGAGGTAGCGGCAGAGGTCGAAGAAGGTCTCGGGGAAGTCCTTCACCTTTTTGAACTTGGAGGTGACTGAGAGGATCTCCCGGAAGTGGTGGCGCAGGCTCCCCAGCTCGAACTCCACGAACTCGGTGGCGCCGTTGGAGGCGACGACCAGATCGAACTTCTTCGCCAGGAGGGCCAGGACCTCCTCGGTCTCGGGGTAGAGCTCGACCTCGTCCCGGTACATGTTGAGGAGGTCGGCGTGGGGGATGTCCAGGTCGAAGCGGCCGAGCCAGTGGGAGAGGTCGTACCAGCGCAGGTCCCGGGTCCCCACGGACATGTACTCGTCGTAGACCAGCTTTCTGGCCTCCTCGATTCCGATTTTGTGCCGCTCGGCGTAGAGGGCGGGAACCCCCTCCAGCCAGACCTTCTCCACGTACCGCGAGGTGACGAGGGTTCCGTCCATGTCGAAGGATACGATCCTGATCATCTTCAGCCACCAGTCTCTTCGAGCATTGTCCGGAGGGCTTGTTAAGCTTTTGCCGCTTTCGTCTCGGCCCTGCCGCCAAGCTATTTAACTGATGCAACCCTTTTTGATCCCGGTCATCGATGATCGAAAACCTCGTCCCGGCGCTGGCGCTCACTTTCTTAGCGGGCCTGGCCACAGGAGTCGGAAGCCTCGTCTCCTACTTCGTCCCCCGGCCCGACATGAGGTACCTCTCCGTCAGCCTGGGCTTCGCCACCGGGGTGATGATCTTCGTCGCCTTCGTCGACCTCTTCTGCGGGGCCAAGGAGACGATCGGGCTGGTCCGGGCCGACCTCTTCTTCCTCGCCGGGATGTTGACGGTATATTTCCTGGACAAGGTCATCCCCCACTGCCACCTGGACGGCCAGGCCGACCCCCACTGCGACCGGCTCTACCGGGGCGGGATCATGATGACCCTGGGGATCGCCCTCCACAACCTGCCCGAGGGGCTGGCGGTGGCCCTGGTCTCCCTGGCCGACCTCCGCCTGGGGATACCCATCGCCATCGCCATCGCCATCCACAACATCCCCGAGGGGGTGGCCTGCTCCGTCCCCCTCTACTGCGCCACCGGCGATCGGCGGAGGTCGTGCCTCTACTCCTTCCTCGCCGGGATGGCCGAGCCATTGGGGGCGATTATCGCGATTCTGGTGCTTCTGCCCTTCCTTACCGACTCCATCCTCGCCTCCTCCATCGCCTTCGTCTCCGGGATCATGGTCTTCATCTGCTTCGATGAGCTGATTCCCATCGCCAACTCCTACGGCGACGAGCACCTCACCAACATCGGCCTCATCGCCGGGATCTTCGTGATGATGGTCGCCCTCGCGGCCTTCCATTGATCGCCTCTCGACCTCGCCAATCCCACCCTCATCCTCGTCTACGAGCCCCTTCAAGTCCTCGCGTCATCTTCATCGACGGATCTGATCGGCCTGATCAGAACTTCTCGTCATGCTGCTGCCTCCGACGATGCCCGGCAGAGTCGGATGGAACCTTTCTCGCCCCGGCTCTGCTGGAAGGGGGTTGGCATAATCAGCTATTTGTAAATAACAATCAATAACACGTGACAACCTTTATTAACCAGAAATCCCACTGACGACGATTAGACGACGATGACCTATGGAGAGATGATGGTTTTTCGGCTGCAGACGATCTTCGACTTTGAGCTTGAGAACGCCGCGGAGGACGAGGTGGCCCCATGATCCCGGACTGGATGAAGGAGACGAACGGCGCAAACGGCGGCCCCTTTGAGGTCCCGCCAGCCGTAGCGGGCGCGAGAGAGAGTGGGAAGAAGCCGGGATCGAGCTTCGTCAAAAAGACGATCGACGGCGTATTCAAATTCTTCCAGGAGGCCCTGGTCACCGAGACCTTCACCAAAAGGGACGGCCTCCTCCAGAGCCTCGACCCCCGGGTGAAGCTCTTATCGATCCTCGCCGTCGTCTTCGCCGTCTCCGTGACCAGAAACCTCCGTCTCCTCGCCCTGGTCTACCTCCTCTCCCTCCTCTTCGCCCACCTGAGCAGGATAGGAGTCGGATTCTTCATCAAGAGGGTCTGGCTCTTCGTCCCCTTCTTCGCGGGGGTGATCGTCATCCCCGTCATCTTCAACCTCTTCCTCCCCGGCGACCCCCTCTACCACATCGCCGACCTTCCCCCCGGAGCCAGTTTGGGGCCCTGGGCCCTGCCCGACTCGATCTACATCACCGAGCAGGGCGTGGCGGCAGCCGTCACCTTCACCCTGAGGGTGGCCACGGCGGTCTCCGCCGTCGTCCTCCTCTTCCTCACCACCCCCCAGCAGCTCATCTTCAAATCCCTGCGATCCCTCAGGGTCCCCAAAGTGTACGTACTAACCATGGCCATGGCCTACCGTTACATATTCCTCTTCATGGAGATGATCAGGGATCTGCACATCGCCAAGAAGAGCCGGACGATAAAGAGCCTCAGCCTTCGGGAGGAGCAGAGATGGGTCGGAGGCAGGATAGGCTACATGCTGATAAAGTCCCTGGACATGAGCGAGAAGGTTCACATGGCCATGGTCTCCAGGGGATACTCCGGCGACGTCCGGATCATGCACGACTACCACCTCCGGAGGCGCGACTACGCCGCGGCAACCTCCGCCCTGGCTCTGAGCCTGACCCTCATTCTGGTCTCCCTCAACGCCATCCAAATATGAGGTATCCCGAGGTTTTCGATTATTAGCGAGTTCACGAGGTTTCGACCATGCCCATCATATTCGATCTCAAAGACGTTTCCTACTCCTACCTGGGAAAGTTCGAGGCTCTGTTGGGGATCAACCTCTCCATATCCCAGGGCGAACAGGTCTCCCTCATCGGGACCAACGGCTCGGGGAAGTCCACCCTGCTCTCGATACTGGACGCCCTCATCTTCCCCACCTCCGGCGAGTTTCTCGCCTTCGGCCGGCCGGTGGAGGAGGAGATCTTCGACTCCCTGGCCGAGAGCGAGTTTCGGACTTTCTTTCGAAAGCGGGTCGCCTTCGTCTTCCAGAACTCCGACGTCCAGCTCTTCAGCTCTTCGGTCTTCGACGAGATCGCCTTCGGCCCCCTCCAGCTGGGGATGACCCAGGAGGAGGTGGCCGAGCGGGTCGATTCCGTCATGGGCCTGGTCGAGATCTCAAAGCTCCGGGACCGGGCCCCTCACACCCTCAGCGGCGGGGAGAAGAAGAAGGTCTGCATAGCCTCGGCCCTGGCAACAAACCCCGAGGTCCTCCTCCTGGACGAGCCCACGGCAGGGCTCGACCCCCGGACCCAGCTCTGGCTGATCGAGCTCTTTTCGGAGCTGGGGCGGGCGGGAAAGACCATCGTGGTGGCCACCCACGACCTGGACACCGTCGAGCACATCAGCAAGCGGGCGGTGGTGATGGGCGAGGACCACACCATCAAGGCGGACCGGAGCTCCTGCGACGTCATCGGCGACCTGGACCTCCTCCTGGCGGCAAACCTGATCCACAAGCACATGCACCGCCACGGCACCGTCTACCAGGAGCACTACCATCCTCAGCATCACCTTCATCGGGAAGATCATAAGTAGGAGCCGTCTGATAATTTTGAGAGATCATTGAGACGATCGTCTCCTCGGCTCCGTCGCCGTTCGCGATGGAACCTTTGTCTTTGATCCGATCCACCGATCTGAGCCTTCGACAAACTCGCATTTAATTTATTGTAACGGAAAACCCTGCCCGACCGATCTAGTAATATTATAAAATAAATCAATCTCAATTTGTGTTGAATTGGATAGATATTTATACCCATAATCGTCAGTTATTCAACGGTGATGCTATGCACATACCAGATGGCTATCTCGGGCCATACACTTATGTCGCCATGTGGATTATCATGATACCGATATGGCTCTACGCTGGGCAGAGGCTCAGCCGGGAACTGAGGACTCGCCAGGTGCCGCTCCTGGCCCTGGCCGCTGCCTTCTCCTTCGTGATAATGATGTTCAACATGCCCATCCCCGGCGGGTCCACCGGCCACGCCGTGGGCGGGGCGATCGTGGGGATCGTCCTGGGCCCCTGGGCAGGGGTGATCTCCATATCCGTCGCCCTGATCCTCCAGGCTCTGATCTTCGGGGACGGCGGCATCACCGCCATCGCCGCCAACTGCTTCAACATGGCGGTGGCGATGCCCTTTGCCGCCTACTACGTCTACAAGATCATAAGCGGAAGCTCCGAGATCACATCGTCAAAGAGGGTCATCGCCTCGGCGATTGCAGGCTATGTCTCCTTGACTTTGGCTGCAGGCCTCACCGGCTTCATGTTCGGGATTCAGCCCCTCCTCCACACCGACCCCAGCGGCGTGCCCCTCTACATGCCCTATGGCCTCAACATCGCCCTTCCCGCGATGCTGGCCGAACACGTCTTCTTCTTCAGCTTCGTGGAGGCGATCGTGACAGCACTGATCTTCGTCTATATCCAGAAGACCGATCCCACTCTCCTGATGTACGACCGGCCTAATTCGAAGAGACTGGCAAAAGGAGCCGCCGCCTGAGGTGAGGATTTATGGAGAAGTCGATAAGAAATCTGTTCATCGGACTGTTGATCCTAATGGTCCTCGTACCTCTGGGGCTTCTCGCCACCGGGGAGACCTTCGGAGAGTGGGGGAACGAGGAGATCGAAGAGAAGTTGGGGTACGTCCCCTCGGGGCTTGAAGAGCTCTCCAGCTTCTGGCAGAGGGCGCCCCTCCCCGACTACGCCTTCGAGGGCGACGAGTCCACCCGTGGAGCGGTCATCGCCTACATCCTCTCTGCGGCGATAGGCGTCCTCGTCGGCGGAGGCTTCCTTTACTTCCTGGGCAAGAAGATGGCAAAGAATTGAAGACGAAGGACTGAACGGACAAGGCGGGGATCTCTCCTCCAAATCAGGGAGGGAGAAGGCCCCCGTCTTCAGCTTTCTGTTCAATCATCCCTTTCTCTGTTTAAATCCTCCCTTTCTCTGTTCAATCATCGCTTTTCTTTTCGAGATCATACCCATGCCTCACTTGCCTCCCTCCATCTCCTCCACCGCCTTCTCCACCGCCCTGGAGCCCTTCTTCCGCAGCTCTCCGGAGAGCTTGGCGTAGTACTTCATGGTGTCCGGGGTTACCGAGGGTCCGACATCCTCCAGGGCCGCAAGAAAGTGTCTCTGTCGTACCTCCACCGCGTTCATGTCCTCCCGGAGGGCCAGACGTCCCGCCTTCCTGCAGATGGAGGCGATGTCGGCTCCGGTGTACTGGTCGGTCCTGCCGACCAGGTCGGCCAGGTCGAAGTCTTCGGCCAGGGGCATCTTGCCGGTGTGGACGGCGAAGATCTTCTTCCTCGACTCGGCGTCGGGGACCGGGACCATGATCAATTCATCGAACCGGCCGGGCCTGATCAGAGCCGGGTCGATGATGTCGGGGCGGTTGGTGGCGGCGATCACCACCACCCCCCGGAGCTCCTCCATCCCGTCGATCTCGGAGAGGAGCTGGTTTACGATCCGCTCGGTGACGTGGGGCTCACCGGTCCCCCCGCCCCGGACCGGGGCGAGGGAGTCCAGCTCGTCCAGGAATACGATCGCCGGGGCCACCTGCCTGGCCTTCCTGAAGATCTCGGCGATGTGCCGCTCGCTCTCCCCGTACCATTTGGAGAGGATCTCGCTCCCTTTGGTGGTTAGGAAGTTGGCGTTGGACTCGTTGGCCACGGCCTTGGCCAGGAGCGTCTTTCCCGTCCCCGGCGGACCGTAGAGGAGGACGCCCTTGGGTGCATCGATTCCTAGCCTTCTGAAGTTCTCGCCGTAGACCAGGGGCCACTCCACCGCCTCCACCAGGAGCTGCTTCACCTCCTCCAGGCCGCCCACGTCGGCCCAGGTGACGTTGGGCACCTCGATCAGGATCTCCCGCAGGGCGCTGGGAGAGACCTCGTGCATCGCCGACTCCAGGTCGTCCCTGGTCACCACCAGCTCCTCCAGGATCTCTCGTGGTATCGTCGGAAGGTCGAGGTCGATCTTGGGGAGGACCCGCCGCAGGGCGTTCATGGCCGCCTCCCGGGTGAAGGCGGCAATGTCCGCTCCGACGAAGCCGTAGGTGAGGGTGGAGAACTCCTCCAGGTCCACGTCCTGAGCGAGAGGCATCCCCCGGGTGTGGATCTGGAGGATCTCGCGCCTCCCATCGAAGTCGGGGACCCCGAGCTCGATCTCCCGGTCGAACCTGCCCGGCCTTCTCAGGGCCGGGTCCACGGCGTCGGGCCTGTTCGTCGCCCCGATGACGATGACGTTCGCCCTCTCCTTGAGGCCGTCCATCAGCGACAGGAGCTGGGCCACCATCCTCCGCTCCATCTCCCCTGCCACCTCCTCCCTCTTGGGGGCGATGGAGTCGAGCTCGTCCAGGAAGATGATGGCAGGGGCGTTCCGCTCCGAATCCTCGAAGATCTCCCGGATCCTCTTCTCGGACTCGCCGTAGTACTTGGAGACGATCTCCGGGCCGTTGATGGAGGCGAAGTGGGCGCTGGACTCGTTGGCCACGGCCTTGGCCAGCATCGTCTTTCCCGTCCCCGGAGGGCCGTGGAGGAGGACGCCCCTGGGCGGATCGATCCCCAGCCGCTCGAAGAGCTCGGGGTGCTTGAGGGGGAGCTCGATCATCTCCCGGACCCTCTGGATGGCGTGCTTCATCCCGCCCAGGTCCTCGTAGACGACGTCGGCGGCTGCCTTGGAGTCCACGGCCTTGGACACCAGCTCCACCTCCGTCTTCTCAACGATCCTGACCGTCCCCGCAGGCACAGTGGAGACGACCCTCATCTTCACCTCGCCCAGGCCGAAGGCCGATGCCTTATCGGGCCTTCTGAAGATCTCGTCGAACATGGTGTCTTTCCCGGTGGCTAGATCGCCCGGAGGCCGCCGGAGGGTGGTGGTGGAGATGACGTCCCCCCTGGAGAGGGGCCTTCCCAAAAAGACCTTCCGCAGGGCGTCGCTGGGGATGGAGATCTGAATTCCCCGGCCCACCGGAGCGAGAGTGACCCTCTCCGCGGGTCGCCATTCGGCCCTGGAGATCTCGACGAACTGGCCGATCCCTGCGCCCACATTCGACCTGATGAGGCCGTCGATCCGAGCGACGTCCATCTCCTCGTCGGTGGGGTAGGCCTTCACCGCGAGAGCGCTTGCAGACTTGGTCCCCCTGATCTCCACCAGGTCGAAATCGCTCAAGCCCAGCTCGGCCATCTGCCGCTCGCTTATTCGAACGATCCCCTTTCCCACGTCCCTCTGGTCAGCCTCAATGATCTTGAGCCGGATGGATTCGGAGTCGGTCATCTCTTTAACACCCTCTGGGCCTCCATTTATGAACGAGTTTGTAGTTAAGTATTCTCCTCTGTTCTGACTTTATTGAGATTCGTCAGGATCAGTCGGAGTTGGAAGGGGTAATTTTTTTTTGGTGATATTTTGGGTTTAGGGCAAAATCTGGTTTTAGTTTGGGGCAAAATCTGGTTTTAGTTTGGGGCAAAATCTGGTTTTATCATGTAGGAGACAACATCTTTTACATATTCTGTCATGCGAAACATGTCTCCTAAAGGACCATATCCTCCATCAAATACTGCACCCCGTGGCCCCATAACTTGTAAAAGTCCTTGGCCCTGCAAACTAATGCAGAGATGTCGAGCACGTACTTTTTCGATTAGCTCTTTTTTTTGCGATATCCTCAATACGAATGTTATTTGATAATACGAAATTTTTATAATATGTCTAAATACCATTATCTGATCCAGCGTGAGCGATGCCACTGAATCAAAGACGTAAGCTTTCTCGTCCAGATCGCGATCGTCTTTGATCATATCATTACATCGAATACAGTGGCCCTGGAAGGTACAATTTCGAGTTTGGCTCCCTGCGAACCGAAGAGAAAAAAGAATCAGAACCTGAACCTATTGTTAGAGATGTATCGTTCTATATCGGGACAGAGATATACAAAGATCAAGCGGATATTGCCTGCCTTATGCCAGATGACTCTACGCTCGCCCTCGTTGTAGTATCACTATCCAGCTCAAGTACAGAGAGACTTTTCCAGACATTGGAAATCGAAGAAATCCCATCATCCCAAGACGAGAGGTGCTCTGCCCCACTCTTATCATTTTTGATTCCCCTGTCCGTTTACGTCTAGCGGACTTAGGGGAACAACCTCGTATCGCGAGATGTATTCTCAGGCATGGTGGATCTTGTTGCAGCGTCAAGGTCAAGCACAATCATATAGAATATAAATATGTTAATTTATCTGATAGTAGCTTCAACATTTGAAGTAGACTGAGGGCTAAGAATGTGAATAGGACTAAGTATCAAAACTCCTCCTTATCGCCTCGAGGGAGATCTTCCCCTCGTGGACCGCCGTGGCTACCAGGGCTCCGGCGAGGCCCAGCTCCTCCAGCCGATCCAGGTCCGATGAGTCTTTCACCCCGCCTCCCAGGAGGAGGGGGTGGTCGGAGAGATCTGCGGCCTTTCGGAGAAAAGCCTCATCCAGGCCCATCGATGTTCCCACCCGGTCCAGGGAGAGGAGGATGATCTCATTTATGGGGAGCGGGTTCAGCCTTCCGATCAGATCGAGGGGAGGTACCTTGAGGGCGGGGTCGCGGGTCAGCACCTCGCCCCCGAATAGATCCAGGCTGACGGTGAATTCTCTTTTTGACGACGCCTCCTCTATCAGGCCGAGAGACCCCGTCTCCGTCCCCATGACCGGCCTGACCGAGAGCGGCAGGAGGTCCGCCTCTCCCAGAGACGATATCCCGATGTCGGCCATCGTCTCGGCCTTCCCGGCCATCTCGCCGATCAAATCCAGGTTCTCGCCGGAGCCCGTGATCCTGTTCAGGTCGGCGACGTAGACCTCTTTTGGCCGCAGCTCCTCCAGGATGGAGAGGGGGTCGGAGGTCCCGACCACCTTGCTCGACATCGCGATCGGCTGATATTTCTCCCGCTCTCCCCGAACGGCGTGGACCGCCGAACCGTTAAATAGGTCGAGGACAAAGACGCAGCGCGTCATGATTTTACAAAAAGAGGATGGGACGATATGAGGTTGTTGGTCAGTCCAATTAATATCGAAGAGGCGGAGGCGGCGATGGCGGGAGGAGCGGACATCCTGGACGTCAAAAATCCCCGGGAGGGATCCCTGGGGGCGAACTTCCCCTGGGTGATAAGGTCCGTCGCCGCAGTCTCCGCCGGGAGGCTTCCCGTCAGCGCCACCATCGGCGACTTCGACTACAAGCCCGGGACCGCCAGCCTCGCCGCCCTGGGGGCCGCCTTCTCCGGGGCCGATTACATCAAGGTGGGCCTCCTCAAGATAAAAAACCGGGAAGAGGCCGGGGACATGCTGCGAAACATTGCGAGATCGGTCAAAGAGTTCGACGACAAAAAGAAGCTGGTGGCCGCGGCCTACTCCGACTTCGCGCGGGTCGGGTCGATCTCGCCCATGGACCTGCCCGAGGTGGCCGCCGAGTGCGGGGCCGACGTGGTGATGGTGGACACCGCCATAAAGGACGGGATGTCAACCTTTGAGTTCATGACCGAGTCGGAGATCTCCGAGTTCATCGCCCTCGGCCACGACTTCGGCCTGGATGTGGCCGTCGCCGGGACGATAAAGTTCGAGGACCTGGATCTCTTGAAGAGGGTCGCTCCGGAGATCATCGGGGTCCGGGGGGCGGTCTGCGGCGGCGACCGGAGCGGCCAAATAAAGGAGGAGCTGGTCAGACGGATGAAGGCCGACCTCTCCTGAAGCTCATTTTATAGCTTTATCAGCTTCGCCCCGATTACCCCCGAGACCCCGGTCAGCCTCCTCAGGGTCTCATCGGATACGGGATGGTCCACGTTCAGGACCATGATCTGCTCTCCGCCCGAGGGCTTTCGGCCGACGTGCATCCCGCCGATGTTGATCTGATCCTCGCCCAGGACCATGCAGCAGGGCCCGATGATGTTCGGCCGGTCCTCGTGGGTGGCCATGATCATGTACCCCTCGGTGGGGACGTAGACCCGGTACTCGTTGATCTGGACGATCCTCCCCTCCTTCTTGCCGTAGACGGTCCCGAAGACCGAGACCGAGCCCTTGGGGCCGGAGAGGGTGATGGTGACCAGGTTGCTGTAGCCGTTCGTCGAATCGGTCTTGCTCTCGGTGAGGGCGATCCCGCCCTCCTTCAGCTTCACCAGGGAGTTTACGAAGTTGGCGCTGATCCCCAGGGCCTCCAGAAAGCCCTTCACCGCCGAGATGGTGACCGGCTTGGTATCCTTCTCCGCGACGGTCCCGCCGTAGACGATCTCCAGCCTCTCGTACCCGTCCTCGCCGAGCTGGGCGGCGAGCTTGCCCATCTTCTCCACCAGGTCCATGTAGGGGCTCATCACCGCCATGGTCTCGGCGGAGATGGCGGGCATGTTCAGGGCGTTGGGGGGCAGCTCTCCTCTCGCCACCGCCAGGATCTGCTCGGCCACCGCCACCGCCACGTTCACCTGGGCCTCGGCGGTGGAGGCTCCCAGGTGGGGGGTGACCACGATCCCGTTCTGCTCCAGGAGGGGGTTACCTGCCGGCGGCTCCTTGGTGAAGACGTCGACGGCGGCTCCCGCGACCCTCCCCTCGGCGACGGCTTTGGCCAGGGCCTCCTCGTTGATGATCCCGCCCCGGGCGCAGTTGATCAGCCGGACCCCCGGCTTCATCATCTTGAACTCTTCCTCGTCGATGAGGTTTCGGGTCTCCTTGGTCAGGGGGGTGTGGACGGTGATGAAGTCGCTTTCCTTGAAGATCTCGTCCAAGGAAGCGAGCTTGATTCCCAAATCGGCGGCCTTCTCCTCGGTGACGAAGGGGTCGTAAGCGAGGATGCGCATCCCAAACGACTTCATCCTGGTGGCGATCTCGGCTCCGATCCTGCCCAGGCCCACAATCCCCAGGGTCTTGTTGTAGACCTCGACCCCGGTGTACTTCTTCCGGTTCCACTCGCCGGCCTTGAGGGAGTTGTTGGCCTGGGGGATGTTC
>Ga0116162_10000877_pt1 | contig 20511 bp, 14 predicted proteins | sample AD_UKC105_MetaG_FD_89875 | JGI IMG/M metagenome (GOLD analysis project Ga0116162, IMG submission 89875) | Active sludge microbial communities of municipal wastewater-treating anaerobic digesters from Hong Kong - AD_UKC105_MetaG | ecosystem: Engineered > Bioreactor > Anaerobic > Digestate... | reverse complement strand
GCCGAACATGAAATATACGACCGGTCTGTTCTGCCGGCGGGAGAACAAATCAGTTATAGCTTTACCGTTCCCGAACGGTCGGATTCCTGTTCCCTGATCGTATATGCCGGTGTTATGGGGCAAACCATGGGGAACAGCGTGGTGCTTCAAAAGGCAAAGCTGGAACGTGGAACGACCGCGACGACGTGGCAAGCTATCGAATTCAGCGATAAAAATTTACTTTTAGACGTCGGCACCTACGATCCCGCGTCTTTCGACGTCCCGAAGGCGGACAGCGAAAGCAATAACATGCGCCTGTATTATGATTTACACCCAGGGAGGACATATTTGTTTTCTGTTGACAATCTTGAGGTAACGGAAGGCAGCACCGGGCTAATCTCCGTTATCGTTTTCGACAACACAAACAAAAAAATCTGCAGCAGGTTCGATTTTACGCCCGACACCGGCGGCCTTTGGGTGCTGATTGTACCCGAAGAGGAGGGGATTGAGTATCAGCTTATCATCTTTACCGGAGAGCCCGGGGCGTCAAATGGAATCAGCCTGAACGTTACCGGCGCCGTTCTGAAAGAAAGGGTGGAAGCATAAATGGATCGTTCATTACGAACCGTTTCTACGCATAGAAAATGGACGCGCGTGCTGAAAACGGTGGCCTTTGTAATCGTGTTTGCAATATTGCTCCACAGCATTAGCTATGTGCTCGTTGACAAAACGACTATGAACAACTGGGTCACCTACACATACGAGCAGCGGGACAGCATCGACGTGCTCTGGCTGGGCTGTAGCAAAACGCTTTTCGGGATATCTCCCCTTACGCTTTGGAATGAATATGGCATCGCATCGTTCAACATTGGCTACTCAGGCCAGCGCTTTGCCGATAACTATTATAATCTGAAAGCCGCGCTGGAAACACAGAGCCCAAAACTCGTTGTTATGGATATTGGCTTTATTAATTTCGAGGGTGTCCACGAGGTCCGATTCCGTCAGTTTATCAACAGCCTGACATACTCGCGGGGAACTCTTCGGGAAAAGCTTGTCAAGCTGGAAGCAATCGACGAATTCGCCGATAAAACGGAGCGTTTTTCGCTTTTGTTTCCGTTGACATATTACCATACGGAGTGGAAGACGCTGACATCCGAGGATTTTCAAAGGATCGAATCAATGGATAAAGGTGCAGGGTTTTCGATAAAGTCAACGGAATTTTTAGATTTTCAAGTACTAGACAAATCGGAAACGACGGACCTGTCTTCGTTATCGTCACTCGAGATGCTGGAAAGGATTGCTTCGCTTTGCAGGGAAAACAATGTGGAATTGTTGACGGTAGCGTATCCTTGCTATGCGATGGGCGAAAATAATCCGCAACGTTATTATAATGCCTTTTACGATTATGCACAGGAGAACAACCTGACATATATCAATTGCTTCCACAGGCTTGACGATATTGGGATCGATTATGCGACTGATTTCATTGATGAATTTCATGTCGATTATTCCGGCAACCAGAAACTGACAAAGTACATGGGAAAGTATCTTATCGATAACTACGATATTCCCGACCACCGGGGCGAGGAAGCCTATTCGTCCTGGGACGACGATTACCTGGTCTACTCGGAATACGTTAAAACGCGGATGGGGCGATAGGCGAAGCAAACCGTCCTTCGCGGCGTCTTTTTCGGTCGGGCATTTTGGAAATCGTATTAAAAAGCTAAAAACGATTTGGCTTGGGCGAAATCATTTTTAGATTGCCAAACCAAGTTTAGATGATATAATATATATTACTTTGCAGGATGGGTAACGTCATCTTGCAGTTTCAGGGAACAATGACGTTCCGGAATCCGAGCCTTGCCCAAGCGAGGGCTGCACGGGTTGGGTGCGTCGTTTTTTTATCCGAAATTCCCGGTTTCCTGGAAAGCGCGGGCGACTTGCGATTACGCGCGCAACTTTGATGGCAAAGGGCCGGTTGGATCGACGGCGTTAACGGACTGTCCCGGACGCTGATCGATCGGGTCTGTTGCGGCTATTGGCAGGGCGTGCGCGGCGGGGTTTGTAAAACTATTTTGCAGCCGGAAATCGCAGGATATGCACAGTGATCGGCATGCCGCCGATTTTGCCGTGCCCGACCAAGGGAAAACACAATCAAGCAGGTGAAAGATGAGACAGGACGAATTGCAATTTAACGAAAGCACAACATTCCGACAGACGGAGACTCAGAATCATGCTAAGAGCGCCCCGCCGAAAGCCAAACAGCCTTCGAAAAGAGCGCGTTCCATGGAGAAGGCAACGCTTTGGCGTCCGGAATTTGAGCATGATGCCTGCGGAATCGGCCTTATGGCGCATGTCAACGGAGTCCGGTCCCATGAAATCGTTCGGGATGCTTTGAAGATATTGGAGCGGCTCGCACACCGCGGCGGAACAGGCGCGGACCCCGATACGGGCGACGGCGCCGGTATTTTGGTGCAGATCCCGGATCGTTTTTTGCGTAAAAAAACGGATTATCAGCTTCCCCGCGAGGGCCAATACGCCGTCGGCATGTTTTTCCTGCCGACGGAGCAAACGGAACGCGAGGCGGCGGAAGCTTCCGTTGAAGCGATCGTCGAAGAGGAGAAATTCTCTCTGATCGGCTGGCGGTCGGTCCCGACCAACCTGCATGCCTGTGGCGCGGGCGCGTGGGTGAGTGCGCCCAGTGTCCGGCAGATGCTTATCACATGGAAGAAGACGGACCTTCCCGCCGACGTTCGCCTGCTCGTGCTGCGCAAGCGGATTGAAAAGGCGATGAAAGAACAGGGCCGGAAAGTCTATATTCCGAGCCTGTCCGCCAACACGATCGTTTACAAGGGCATGATGCAGGCCTGGCAGGTGTCGGATTTCTATCCGGACCTGCTCGATGAAGATTTTATTTCCGCCATCGCGCTGGTGCATTCGCGCTACTCGACCAATACGTTCCCGAATTGGGACCGCGCTCAGCCTTTCCGCTTTGCGGCACACAACGGCGAGATCAACACGCTGAAAGGCTGCGAACATGCGGTGCTCGCGGCGTCCAGCGCCATGGACGGCGGACGGCTGGCGAAACGCTTTGCCGATATCCTTCCGATTCTTGACGAGGACGGCAGCGACTCCACCAAGTTTGACAATCTGCTGGAGTTTCTCGTTACGTCCGGCCGCTCCCTGCCGCAGGCGCTGTTTATGATGATGCCAGGCCCCTGGTCGAAGGACCTGACCATGGATGACAATCAGCGCGAATTTTACCGGTATGCGGCATGCCTGACGACTCCGTGGGACGGTCCTGCGGCAATGTGCTTTACCGACGGACGACAGGTCGGCGCCGTGCTGGACAGAAACGGCCTGCGGCCTGCGCGCTGGGTGCTGACCAGCTCCGACATTCTCGTGCTTGCTTCGGAATCGGGCGTTGTGGATCTACCGCCCGCCGAAGTCGTGCGGCGGGGCAAGCTCGGCCCGAACCAGATGCTGCTGCTGGATACGAAAGACGGAACGCTGCTGGAAGACCGGCAGATCAAGGATCAATATTTAAACGGCCCGTGGAAACAGTGGCTTCCACAACAGATCGTGAAGGTGGAAGAGCCGCCTTACATACGCAGGAGCAAGCCGGATTCCGTTCATCCGGAGCCCACACAGCGCCTGTTCGGCTGGACGTACGAAGATCGTATGCTGACCGTGCTTCCAATCGCGCAGACCGGCGTGGACCCGGTCGGCGCAATGGGTTACGATGCGCCGATCGCCGCACTTTCGGAAAAGCCGCAGCCGCTGTTCCACTATTTTAAGCAATTGTTTGCGCAGGTGACCAACCCGCCGATCGACGCCGTGCAGGAAGAATGCGTTACCGGTATGGATGTCTTCCTTGGGCCGAACGGCGACCCCACGCTCGACAAACCGGACAACTGCCGCAAAATCCATCTGGCCTCGCCGATTCTGCATACGGCAAGCCTTGAAAAATTGCTTTCCGGCATTCCCGGATTCGGCGCTGCGGAACTCCATATGGTTTTCGACCCGGAGAAGGGACTGGAAGCCGGACTGGACGATCTGTTTGCCGCGGCGGAACAGGCGCTGAAGGACGGCAATTCCATTCTGGTGCTTACCGACCGGCTCGCCGACGCCGAGCACGTACCGATCCCGTCCCTGCTGGCGACGGCGGGCGTGCATCACCACCTGATTCGCAAGGGCCTGCGCGGCCTTTGCTCCATCGTTGTAGACAGCTATGAACCGCGCGAAGTCCATCATGTCGCCTGCCTGATCGGGTATGGCGCAAAGGCCGTGTATCTGCGCGGCGTATACGAAACGGTTGAAGCGCTGGCGGACGAAGGGTACCTCGAATCGGTGTCGCTGGATGCGGCGATGCTCAACGTGCTTCACGGATACGACCACGGCGTGCTGAAAATCATGTCCAAAATGGGCATTTCCTGCGTGGACGGATACCATAGCGCGCAGATATTTGAAGCGCTCGGGCTTTCGCAGGAGCTGGTCGATCGTTTCTTTACCGGGACGGTCACCCGCGTCGGCGGCATGTCGCTGTCCGACCTGGAGCGCGAAACTCTGCGGCGGCACAAGGACGCCGTGGAGGCGCTGGACGGGGAGTTGCCGTCCGGCGGGCGCTTCCAGTACAAGCGCGACGGCGAAGAGCACCTCTACAACCCGCAGACCATCCATCTGCTTCAGACGGCGGTCCGAACGGGCGATTATGAACTGTTTAAGGAATTCGTCCGTCTTATCGAAGGGGACAAGCCGGTTACGCTGCGTAACTTATTGGGGTTCCAGCATTGCGACCCGATTCCCATCGAAGAGGTGGAACCGGTCGAAAAGCTGGTGCGGCGGTTCAAGACCGGCGCAATGTCATACGGCTCCATCAGCCAGGAAGCGCATGAATGCCTGGCGCTTGCGATGAACAAACTCGGCGGGAAGAGCAACTCCGGCGAAGGCGGCGAGGCGGTCGAACGGCTGTTTACCGATCGCAATTCCGCAATCAAGCAGATCGCTTCCGGACGATTCGGCGTGACCGGGCCGTATCTTGCGTCCGCAAAGGAAATACAGATCAAGATGGCGCAGGGCGCGAAGCCCGGCGAGGGCGGACACCTTCCCGGACGTAAGGTTTATCCATGGATTGCGCGCACGCGGCACTCCACGGCCGGCGTGGGCCTGATTTCGCCGCCGCCGCATCACGATATCTATTCGATCGAGGATCTGGCGCAACTGATCTATGATCTGAAAAACGCCAATCCGGACGCGCGGATCAACGTTAAGCTCGTTTCGGAGGCGGGCGTAGGGACCATTGCCGCCGGCGTTGCAAAGGGCGGCGCGGACGTGATCCTGATTTCCGGATACGACGGCGGTTCCGGCGCGAGCCCGCGCACGAGCCTTCAGCACGCCGGCCTGCCCTGGGAACTTGGCCTGGCCGAAACGCACCAGACGCTCGTTGCCAACGGATTGCGCGGGCGCGTCCGTGTGGAAACGGACGGCAAGCTCATGACCGGCCGGGATATTGCGATCGCCGCGCTGCTTGGCGCGGAGGAGTTCGGTTTTGCGACCCTCCCGCTGGTTGCCATGGGCTGCGTGATGATGCGCGTTTGCAATCTGGACACCTGTCCCGTCGGCGTTGCAACGCAAAACCCGGCGCTGCGCTGCCGCTTTGCCGGCAAACCCGAGCACGTGATCAATCTGATGCGCTTCCTTGCGCAAAATTTGCGTGAAAACATGGCGGAACTCGGATTCCGCACGCTTGACCAGATGGTCGGCATGGCGGGGCATCTGGCACAGGTCAAACAGTCCCCGAAAACCGACGGGATGGACCTTTCCGGCCTGATCCCGGGAGATCAGCCGTTGCCGTGGCGCGATCTGAAGCCGCATAAGGACGATCATAACCGTTTGTTCCACGACATGGTTCGCTCGCTGGTCGAACAGGGCGACGCCGTCGTTCAGCGGCCGATCTGCAATACGGAGCGGGCCGTGGCGACGCGCGTTTCTGCCTTTATCAGCCGCGAATACGGCAGTCTGCCGGACGGGCGCGTCCGCTTCCGCTTTCAGGGTACTGCGGGGCAGAGCTTCGGCGCTTTTGCGACCGCCGGCATCGAACTTACGATCGAAGGGGACGCAAACGACTATTTGGGCAAGGGCCTGTGCGGCGCGCGCATTATCGTGAAAGCGCCGAAGGACGCCGGATGGTCGGATAAGGATAACCTGCTTGCCGGCAATGTGGCGCTGTTTGGCGCGACCGGCGGCGAATTGTACCTTGCCGGACGCGCGGGCGAGCGCTTCTGCGTGCGCAACAGCGGCGCGATTGCCGTCTGCGAAGGCGTCGGCGACCACGGCTGCGAATATATGACCGGCGGAACGGCCGTCATTCTCGGGTCGGTCGGACGGAACTTTGCCTCCGGCATGTCCGGCGGTATCGCATATGTGCTCGACGACGGGAATTTCCGCCGCATGGTCAACAAAAACATGGTCGCGCTGTATGAACTGGACGCGCTGGACCTTGTGCTTTTGTACCGGTACCTGACGAACCATGTGAACTATACGGGATCGAAGATCGCCGCAAAAATTCTGGAAAAGTGGCCGTCCACGCACGCCCAGTTCGTAAAGGTTCTGCCGCACGATTATAAGGAGATGCTGGAAGCCCTGGACACGGCGGAACGCGAAGGATTCGAAGGCGAAGAGAAACTGGAGCGTGCGTTCCAGCTTAAGACCGGAATCGGTCAGTAAGCAGCGTCGGTAACGGCGAAAGGAGAAATTGGATGGGTAAGCTAACCGGCTTTATGGAATATGACAGAAAGACCGCACCCGAGCAATCCTGCGAAGAGCGCATTCAGCATTGGGATTCGTTCCATCCTGCGCAGAGCGAGGAAGAAATCCGGGAGCAGGCCGCCCGGTGCATGAACTGCGGCGTCCCGTTTTGCCACGCCGGGGTTGTCTGGCGCGGCGTGAGGTCTGGGTGCAGCATTGGCAATTTAATTCCCGAATGGAATCATCTGGTCTATAAAGGGCACTTTGAGGAAGCGTACAGACGGCTGGAAAAGACCAATCCCCTGCACGAGTTCACGTCCCGGGTCTGTCCGGCCCTGTGCGAGGGAGCCTGTACGGCGGGACTGAACGGAGACCCTATCGCCATCCGCGAAATTGAACGATTTCTCAGCGACCTTGCCTGGGAAAAGGGATGGGTGACGCCGCATCCTCCGAAAAGGCGAAACGGCAAGAGCGTCGCGGTGATCGGCTCCGGACCGTCCGGGCTGACTTCCGCTTACGAGCTGAACCGGCGCGGATTTTCCGTCACGGTGTTCGAACGGTCGGAGGAGCCCGGCGGGCTGCTGATGTTCGGCATTCCGAATATGAAGTTGCCCAAGGAGATCGTCCGGCGCCGCATCGAGCTGTTCCGGCAGGAGGGCATTGAATTTGTCTGCGGACAGGATGTCGGGAAAGACTTGCCGGTTTCCGAACTGGACCGTTTCGACGCGGTGCTGCTGTGCGGAGGCGCCGGCCAGCCGCGTGATCTGTCCGTTACCGGCCGGAACCTGCCGGGCGTGGGCTTTGCCGTACCGTTTCTTGCAAACGCCACCCGCCGGGTCGTCGCGGGGAAGACGGACGAAAAGCCGCTGGCGGGACGAAAAGTCGTTGTCATCGGCGGCGGCGACACGGGCAACGACTGCGTCGCGACGTCGATCCGTATGGGCGCAAACGCCGTGATACAGCTTGAAATCATGCCGCCGTCCCCGAAAACCCGCGCGTCGAACAATCCGTGGCCGCGCTGGCCGTTTGTTCTGAAGACCGATTACGGTCAGCAGGAAGCCATCTGGATGTACGGAAGCGACCCGCGGACGTTTGAAACCACCGCGGTATCCATAATTGGAAACGATACGAACGGCGTGACCGGAATCGAAACCGCAAAGGTGGAATGGGTGACGACGGAGCGCGGACGCGCCCCGCGCCAGATCGAATCCACCCGTAAACGGGAAGCGGCAACCGACGTGTTGATCGCAATGGGATTTATTGGTGCGGAAACGTACCTGCCCGAGGCGCTGGGCGTGTCCCCGGACCGCAACAGCTACGCGACCTCGCGTCCCGGCGTGTTTGCCGCGGGCGACATGCGCACGGGGCAGAGTTTGGTCGTGCGCGCCTCGGCGGACGCAAAATGCGCCGTTGCGGAAGTCGTGGAGTATCTTAGCGAATAGGGCGGCGTATGATTCTGCTTTGAGCGCTTGCCGGGCGTGCCGGCAGTCGATTTTCAGGCTGCACAAGCCACAAAAGAACGAACATACCATTCTTGCTGGGGAAACGGAGAGGACTCGCGAAACATATTGTTTCGCGAGTCCTCAGCTTGTCAAAAAAGCTTTGGGATTTCAAGGTGCGTTTCTAAAATTCCAAAAGGGCATTTTCACCGCCTCAGCTTGCACATTTTCGTTGAAAAGCCTCGTCGCAGCACCACTGCGCCTGCATTTCCTCAATCTGCAAGTCGATTCGGCAAAACTGCATCATTTAAACTTTGGAAACACACCCTAGAAACACACCCTAGTTAAAGTAAATGATGTCCCCGGATTCGCGCCCGCCCTTGTACGGCTGGTTGATTACGTTGCCCTGAAACATCATGATCGCGGTCGCACCGCCGTCGAGGTTATACGCCTGCTTGCAGCCGAGGCTTTCGAACAGCGCGGACAGTTCTGTGAGCCGCATGCCGATCGAATAGCCGGACTGCCGCCCGTCGACGACGACGAAGCAGTAATGCCCCGGCGCATAGTAACCGATTGCGCTGCGCGGGTGCCGGTCCGTCAGCGTGGAGTCGAACTCCGTGAGCTTGGCCCCGTTTTCGTCGAGCAGCGGCGGCCCGAACGACCATGCCTGCCAGACGCCGCGCGCAATCGCGTCGGTCAGATTAAAGTCCTCTGTCAGATAGGTTTTCATCTCGCCGTCGTTATAGAGGATGCACACGTCGCTGTTGGCGACGTCCCGGTAGAGCGTGCCGTTGCGGACGACGATCCCCTTGCTGCGCGCGCTGTAATAATCGCCGGTCACGGCGAACACGGCGCCGTTCGCGACGGCGGTCTTCGTTGGGAATTCGTAGATGCTTTTGCCGTACGTTCCCTTTGCAAACGCGGTCTTGAACGCGTCGATGTTTTTCACATACACGTCCGCAACAAAGTACGTCACGCTGTTTTCCTGCACGCGGTCGATCGCGATGCGAACGGTGTCCGTCTGGTAGCTGTAGAGCGCGTCCGTACCGGTATCGTCCGCCGGAAACGTCGCGGAAAAATCGCCCGGGGCCGGCGTTGCCGTCGGCTCGGGCGTTGCGGTCGCGCCGGCCTGCCCGTCGGCTAAAACCGCGGCGGGCGTCACGGTTGGCGAGGCCGCCGCCGTGGCGTAAAGGGACGTGTCCACGGGCTGGAGCTTCCGCGGTAAAACATGATGGAACAGGGCAAATACGTTCAGCGCGACGCCGAGCAGAATGAAATCGCGCAAAATGATCTTAAACGCGCTGGTCTGTTTCTTTTTGGCCGTGTGCTTCCGTTTCCGCCTATACTCCATACGATCCTCCGCAATACAATCTTTGTGTAGGATAGCACCACAAAATGAGAATCGGCGGGGAACGACATGAAAACCGGATGAGAAAACATGTCCGGCAAAATCGGCAGGAGGGCGTTCGCCAATACGCAAGCGCCCGTCTTTTTTATGCTTGGTCCGTTATTTCGGCAGCGTCACGGAGATGGACGTACCCTTGCTTGGTTCGCTTTCGACCGATGCGTAGCCGCCGTGCGCCTGCGCAATGGCGGACACGATGGAAAGCCCGAGCCCCATGCCTCCGGTCGAACGTGCGCGCGCCTGATCGACGCGATAGAAGCGTTCGAAGACGTGTTCGAGGTGCCCGGCATCCATGCCGACGCCGTCGTCGGAGACGGACAGGGTCACGCTCGCTTCGTCGGAAGAAAAGCCGAGACGGATTTCGCCGCCTTTCGGCGTATACTTCACGCTATTGTCGATCAGCGCGCGAAGCATCTGCTTGATCATCGTCCGGTCGGCGGCGATGGAGTCGCTTTCGTTCGGGATATCGAGGGCATATTCATGTTCCGTATCGATCAGCGCCTGCTCTTCGACGAGCTCGCCGAAGAGCTCGCCGACGGCAAACTCCGAAACGTTCAACTGGGCCTGCATATTATCGAAACGGGCAAGGAACAGCAGGTTTTCGACCAGCTGGTTCATGTATTCCGTCTGCTTTTGCAGCGTGAGAATGCTGTCCTTTAATACGGCTTTGTCCTCGCTGCCCCAGCGGGAAAGCAGGTCCAGGTTGCCCTGCATGATCGCAAGCGGCGTTCGAAGCTCGTGCGATACGTCCGCGACGAAACGGCCCTGCTGTCGGTATGCCGCCGATACGCGCTCAAGCATGCCGTTGATCGTGAGCGCGAGGCTTTTAAGCTCGTCGTCCGGCTCGGGCACCTCCAGCCGCGCGTCAAGATTGTCGCCGCCGATCCGGTTTGTCGCGGCGATCATCCGGTTGATCGGGGAGAGCATCCGCCGGCTGGTCGCGTGCCCGACCAGAAGCGCCGCGAGCGCGCCGATCAGGTTTGCCCCGATGAGCAGTACTCCCAGCAATTTCAAAAACGACGCTTCGTTCTGGAGGTTTTGAACGATGTAGATCGTGCCGTATACGGTGCTGTGCTCCTGAATCTGCCGCGCAGAACAGAGCAGCATCTGGCCGTCTTCAAAAGTCAGGACCGGCGAAGTACCGGCGCTCGGCAGAGCATCCGCGTTCAGGGGGAAGTTGAGCAGCCGGTTGATCATATTGCCGGACGTATCGTAAATAAAAATGGAAAGATACGGATCGTTGTTTTGCTCTTCCAGTATCTCCTGATCGGAGAGGGGTTCGCCTTCCTCGATTTCTTCAACCAGGTGATCGCTGATCAGCTCCATGGTGATGGTCAGGTTGGAGGACTGCTTTTTGATCAGGAACTGAAACGCCAGGAAAAATATGCCGATGGAAAGCAGGAACAGCATGACGGCAAACAGCAGCGCATAAACTGCGCTCAGCCGGTCCGACAGTTTATTCTTTGTGCGTTTTGTCCCGAATGACATATCCGATCCCCCGTACCGTTTCGATGAGCCTGTTTTCGTCCGTATCGTGAATGCGGTTTCGCACATAGCGGACATAAACGTCCACGACGTTGCTGTTGCCGGCGTATTCATAGCCCCAGACGTGGCTGAGTATCTGGTCGCGCGTGAGCACGATGTCCCGGTTTCGCAGCAGGTATTCCAGAAGGTCGTACTGCGTTTTCGTCAGCTCGATGTTTTTGCCGGCACGCGTGACTTGCCTTGACGACGCCGTCAGAACGAGGTCGCCGACGGACAGCGTTTCCGCGGACGACGCCTGCGCGGAGGAGTCCGCCGTGCGAAGCACCATACGGATCCGCGCGAGCAGTTCCTCGATGTGGAACGGCTTCGTAATGTAGTCGTTCGCGCCGGTATCGAGGCCGTTGACTTTCTCCATAACCGCGTCCCGCGCCGTGACCATGATGACCGGGACGGCGCTTTCCCTGCGCAGCCGCCGGAGAACTTCGACACCGTTGAGTTCGGGCAGCATCACGTCCAGGAGGACCAGATCGAATTCACCGGAAAGCGCTTTTTGAAGGCCGCTCCGGCCGTCGGCGCAACTGTCGACCGAATAGCCTTCGTGCCGGAGTTCGAGCGAAAGGAACCGCACGATCTCCGCTTCGTCTTCAATAATCAATATTTTCACCGGCCAAGCCCCCTTACGGTGAAGACTGCTGCTCCCGAACCGCCTGATTCAGCGTGCAATTCAGGTTTTTTTTCATTATATCGGTAAATGAACGGGAAGACATGAGTATTCCATGAGAATTTCTTGAGAATTCATAAAAAACCGGAATATCATCCAATTCTCATGATGCGTTCGCGGGATTCTCATGCGCACTTTGTAGGATGATGGAAACAGGAGGGACACGGATGGAACATGCGCGATCCGACAGCAAAAATATGGAATGGTCCGGCGCACTCGTGGTCGTACGGGACGTGCTGATTCTCTTTATGTGCCTGTTGACGCTGGTTCTGGTCTGGCTGGTTTCACCGCAATTGCTCGGCGGCGACGCAGGCAACGGTTCGATCGTGCCGGCATCCACAGACGTCCTTTCTCAGTCCAATGCCATGACCGCGTCATCGGCAAACCCGCTTCCGGCGGACACGGGGCTGACGGCAAACGGCGTAGCCGCTGCGGAAACGCCGGCTCCGACGCCGACGCCGGAACCGACGCCTTCGCCAACACCCGAACCCGCCGCAAACGGGGATTTTTCCGCAACGTTTCCGGCGGCCGATACCGGCGCGGGCGCGCTCTGCAGCTATCAGTCGGATACCGTGCGAATTGCGATCGATGCGGTTCGGACGGACGGCGTAACGTACTTTGTCGCAGACGTATACGTGAAAAACATCGACGCGTTCAAAACCGCGTTTGCAGACGGGTCGTATGGGCGCGGCCTGCACGAAATGCCGCTGAAAATCGCAAACGACAACCAGGCGGCATTCGCCGTGTCGGGCGATTATTACGGCGCGCGCGAGCAGGGCGTCGTGGTGCGCAACGGCGTTTTATACCGGGATGCGATGAGCGACGACGTCTGCATCCTGCGAAAAGACGGTACGTTGAGCGTGTATAAAAAGAGTTCGTTTTCGTCGCTCGACATGCTTGACGACACCGTTTGGCAGGCGTGGGCGTTCGGCCCGGCGCTGGTCGAAAACGGGACCGCCTGTGATACGTCCGACAGCAGGATCAAGGTGAAGAATCCGCGCAGCGCGATCGGGTATTACGAACCCGGACATTATTGCTTTATCGTCGTCGACGGGCGGCAAAGCGGATATTCCGACGGGATGACGCTCGACGAGCTGGCAAACACGTTTGTGTCCCTTGGCTGCGTGACGGCTTATAACCTTGACGGCGGCGCGACCGCCACGATGGTATTCGACGGCGCGGTCGTCAACCGCCCGGTAAACGGCGGACGCTCGTCCAGCGATATTATTTATTTTTAAACGGATTTGTTTTTAAAAGGAGGTTCATGGTATGGACAGACAGCGTTTCTGGGGATTTCTTGCGCATGCCAGCATCATTATCGGCATGATGTTCGTGATCTTTTTTGTGATCGACCGGTTCAATCCGGCGATGGAGTTTTTGAGCAGCAGCATCAGCAAGTGGCTCATTCTGGCATTTGCCATTTGTTCGATTTTAAACGGCCTGTTTTCGGCGGTGTTTTTATTCCAGAAACAGAAGCGGCATGAAGAAAGACATGGAAGCGCTCCATTAAAGGCCGCGCCGGATCAAAATTCTGTTCCGCAACGGAGGCTTGCGCAGGCGCAATATGATCCGCATGCGTCCCGGCAAAGCGTACGGACCGGATACGGCTGCGCGGCCGGATATCCGGCGCAGGAGCCGCTCCCGGCAAGCGACCGGCAGTATCGGCGCCCTGCGTCTGCGGCCGGCCGGCCGCAGGCTGACTTTCGGTATCAAAACCCGCGCGCGAGACGATGATCCCGAACAGAGACGATCGTTGTCAGGGGTCGTCAAGCCCGAAAATTGACCGTGTTAAGATGGTTTTTGCCGCTCCGGCAGGTCGTCCGAAGCGGCAAAAACCATCTTTCAGCGCCGTTTTCCTGCGTTGCCATGACCGCGCGCACAGGCGGCTTCAACGCGCGTCCGCGCAAAGCAGAGAAGCGAGGCGCTTTTTATAAAGCGCGGCGTCCACCTTTGCGATTACGCTTGCGTTGCAGGGCGGGATTTCATAGTCGATCGACAGCGTCTGCGCCGGATCGTAGACGATGACCTGCCCGTAACAGGGACCGTCCTCCACGCAACAGTGGCAATACGCCGGGCGGCTCTCCAAAGTCATGTCGCTCCACAACGCAACGCCCATCGCGACGGCGTCCGGCAGGTCGACGATGTGTTCGCCGCTTCGCCTGAGGTTGTAGCGTAACAGTTCCGTATTGCAATCGACCGCAAACGCGCCGACCGGCCCGCTCGCGCGGACGGATTCAAGGTCCTTTTTGTTCCAGGCGGATTCGCCAAGGCACATGTCGAAACCGATGATCGTGATCGGGATGCCGCTTTGCAGCAAAACTTTATAACTTTCCGCGTCAACATAAACGTTGAACTCGGAAACGGGCGTCGTGTTTCCCGGGCCGAATCCGGCGGTCCCCATCGTGTAGATATGATGCACGCGCGACATGACCGCGCGCTCGCGCAGGATGGCCAGCGCGATGTTGGTGGCGGGTCCGAGCATCACGATGTCGATTTCACCGGGATTGCGTTTGACGGCGTCGAGAATAAAATCGACGGCGTTCGTATCCGCAGGTTTATTCGCGGGATGAATCAGCCCGATGTCGCCCATCCCGTCGTCGCCGTGCACGTTGACCGCCGTGACAAGCTCGCGAAAGAGCGGCTTGGGCGCGCCGGGGTAAACCGGTATGTCGGCGGAGCAGATTTCCAGCGTCATCAGCGCGTTTTGCGTCGCCAGATGGAGCGGAACGTTGCCGCAGACTGTGGTTATGCCGAGAATCTCGGTTTCCGGCGACAAAACCGCCATCATGAGGGCGACCGCGTCGTCCGAGCCGGTGTCGGTGTCAATGATCAGTTTTCTCATGGGTTTTGCCCTCCTTGTTGATGTTTTCATTCTAGTCGGTTATAGTTTTAAAAAACAGGTCACATGACCCGGATGGAGGCGGAACGCATGTTTGACTACAGGATCCCGGACGGGGTCGTCTATGCGGAGCGGTCGTATCGGCGCGGCGAATACATCCTTTCGGACCTTGAGGAGAGCGACAGCCTGTATATATTAAGGAGCGGCGCCGCGGACGTGGTTTTTCGCAACATCGACGGCGAAAACCTGCGCATCTATCGCTATGAAGCGCCGGACTTTTTCGGCGAGGTCGAACTGCTGACCGATCACCACCAGCCGCTCCCGGTCGTCGCCGTCGGCGACTGCCGCGTGAGCGTCATTCAGTCGGCGGAGGCGATGAAATGGCTGAAAGCGGATTTTCCGTTCTGCCTTCACATGATGCGGCGCCTGTGCGAAAAGATGTACGACGACATGTACAGCCGCACCGACCAGCGATTCCTCACGCAGAAACAGCGGCTGCTGAAGGCATACAAACGGCACGCGGAAAGAGGCGAACTGAAAACGCTGACGAAACAGGCGCTCTGCGAAGAGCTGGGCATCCCGCTGCGCAGCCTGAACCGCGTTATCGCGCAGTGCTCGGACACGGTGACATATAAAAACAAACACTTTCAGACCGTCAGGCCGCTGGGGGAATGAATCCGTTCGCCGCGCGGCGTAAAAGCGCTTTCCACCTTCAAAGGCAGAGGGTGTCGCTTATCAGCGGCCCTGCCGCGGGATTCGGACGAGAAGAACGAACGACCGCGGCGGCAACGGAAAATGACCGCCTGTCAAACAATCCCGTTTACAAAGTGATTAAAAAAAGTTAAAATCATAAAATAGACAAACGGGAGAAAAACAACGATGAGCTATATCACCGGGGACAAACAACTAATCAAGGAAATCAACAAGGCCTCCATCTTTCAGGTCGTGCAGGACAAGGGCCCGATTTCGCGCGCCGATATTGCGAAAATTCTGAAGCTGACGTCGGCGACGGTTTCCAGTAATATGAGCGAGCTGATCCAAGATGGAATCGTTTGTGAAATTGGTACCGGCTCGTCGAAAGGCGGGCGGAGGCCGGTTTTGGTCGCTGTTTCCGACGATGGCGTTTGCTTCATCGGAGTCGATATCCACAAGGACGGGGTGGAGGCGGCGATCGTAACGCTGAAAGGCAGGATCGTTGCGGTTTCGGAGCGCCCGTTTCTGCACAGCGACGGAGATTTTGAGCATGACGTGCTTGCGTGCATCCGAGCGGCCCGGGAGCAGGCGGCGGACCGGAATATCCGGGGTATCGGAATCGGCATGCACGGCATCGTAGACACGACGAAGAACATTTCAGTGTTTGCGCCGGCTATGTCGCTGCGTAATTTCGATTTAAAATCCTTCATTGAAAAGGAAGAACGCTTGCCCGTTTATGTGGACAACGACGCCAATGCAATGGCGGTCGGCGAAAGTTGGTTTGGCGAGGCAAAGCAAACCAAGAACTATGTTTTCCTGAATGTCGGCAGAGGAATCGGCTCCGGCATCGTTTTAAACGGGGAGATCTTTCGGGGCAGCGGGTTCGCCGCCGGCGAGATCGGCCATATCCGCGTGGTGGATAACGGCGTGAAATGCGTGTGCGGTAAATTCGGGTGTCTGGACACCGTTGCGACGGAGTACTCCGTGATGCGGGACATCGCCAATTCGATCCAATCAGGCGTAAAAAGCGAGATAACGGAACTTGTGGACGGGGATATGAAAGCAATTACGATTGAAACCGTTATGGAAGCGGCGAAGGACGGCGATTCCTGCACGTTGGACGCGCTGAGCAAGGCGGGCCGGTACATCGGCGTCGCGGTTTCGTATGTGATCAACATCCTGAATCCGGACATGGTAATATTAGGCGGCAGCATGTCGCTGCTGGGCGAATATATGATGGATTCTTTAACGGACGCCGCTTTCACATTGTCCATGAAGGAGTGTGCGGACAACGTGCGGATCGTGGTTTCAAGTTTACTGGAACGAGCGGGCGTTATTGGCGCGGCAACGTTGGGTATGCGGAACATGTTTCGGCGGATATGATTGGACGATAATAAAGTCACTAAAAAAAGTTAAAGAAATTTATCCGGAAACTATTGCAAAGCTATCATCAAGGTGGTAATATACTCTTACAAATTCTTTTTTTTAATCTTATTAGTAAAGTCACTAAAGAAAGTAAAGCGTCACAATCACAAGGGGATACGGAATGGGGAGTTTTTTTTACCGATATGAAACCATATGCGGCAGGAGGGCGATCGCGCTCGGTTACCGTGCGGAGAACGAACGGAAGCAGGACGTACTGATAAAAGTGTCTCCCGAACTTGGAAACAACCTCTATTGCTTCAAGGTCGGGAAACATGAAATCGTGCGATACGACGATCAATTCGGGCTGACGTCTTATTACACGGGCAATCCGATCCTGTATCCGTTTCCAAACAGAGTTGAAAACTGCCGGTATGGATTCGAAGGCAAGCGTTACTGGCAGATCAAAAACGGGATACCGATCTATATGCATTCGCTGGTATATGACGAAAATTGGGGATACCGGCCGCCCGTCGCGGACGACGACGGCGTTACGCTGGAAACGTATATCGACGTCGACGAGACGCATCCGGTCTACCAGGGGTATCCGTTCCGGCATACGATTTCGGTTTTTTACCGCGTAACGGAAAGCGGCTTTCAAATCGGGCATAAAGTTGTAAACAGGGACGATAAAACCATGCCGTTCGGGATTTCCTACCATACGTTTTTCAACAAGCTGTCGGGCGACGATCAAACGATGCTGCGGGTTCCGGCGAAGCACATGATGGAACTGACCGACGCGCTGCTGCCGACGGGCAGGCTGCTCGAAGTGGAAGGCCGGGATTTTGACTTGAGGACGCCGGTTCCGGTCGGAACCCTCGATCTGGACAATTGCTTTACAACGATGGACGCAAGCGATCCGGTGGTCGTCGATTACAGAACGATCCGGCTGAAAATACGGATGAAATCCACCGACGACTATACGCATGTGCAAGTGTTTACGCCTCCGGGGAAACCGTTTATTTGCGCGGAAAAACAAACCTGCTCAAGCGACGCCGTCAACCTCGCTGCAAAGGGCTTTTGCAAAGAGGCGCACTTGCTTACCGTCGAACCGGGTGCGACGCATCAGGGCTGGGTGGATTTTGATTACGAGTCATATTAATTGCAAGGAGGCAGTATGAGCAAAATTGTTTTAATCGGCGCGGGGAGCGCAATGTTCGGGCTGGGGGCCCTCGGAGACATTTTTCAGTCGAAAATTCTGGAAGGAAGCACCATTTCACTTGTCGACATCAATCAAAGCGCACTTGACGAAGTCGCAAAAACCGCAAGGGCCCATATTGAAGAACATCATCTGAAGTATACGCTCGAAGCGACGACCGACCGGAAGACGGCCTTAAAAAACGCCGGATACGTCATCATCTCCATTGAGGTCGGCGACCGGTATCAACTCTGGGAGCAGGACTGGCATATCCCGCAGCAGTTCGGGATTAAACAGGTTTATGGAGAAAACGGCGGGCCGGGAGGCGTTTTTCACGCGCTTCGCATCCTGCCGCCGATCCTGGAAATCTGCGACGACGTCAGCCGGATTTGCCCCGGCGCGCTGGTGATCAACCTGAGCAATCCGATGACGACGATCACGATGGCGATTCAGAAGAAATATCCCGATATGAAGCTGATCGGGCTATGCCATGAAATATCGTCCCTGGTCGTCCATCTCCCGCGCATGTTGAATACAAGCTTCGATCGTCTCAAAATTCGCGCCGGCGGACTGAACCACTTCAGCATCATGATCGAAGCGATGCGGCGCGACACCGGCGAGGACGTATACCCCGAAATCCGCCGGTTGACACCGGAATATTTTGGGAAAACCAGCGAACGCGGACTATTTATGGCGCTGTTCCATTACTTTGGTTATGTTCCTATAACGACGGACAGCCATTTAGGCGAATATGTCGCATGGGCGCAGGATACGGCGGACCACAAGGGCATTATCGATTTTTATACCGGTTACAAACAGGAATGCATGAGTTATGTCGTTAACCCGGTGAAGCGTATAACCGAAGGCACGCAGCCGGAAGAATACTGGCGCGTAATTCCGATTATTGAAGGGATTGAAACGGGCGACGGCCATGAAGAGCTTGCGGTCAACATGCAAAACAAAGGACTGATCGACTGCCTGCCGGAGCGTGTCATTGTGGAGGTTCCGGCCACGGTGGATAAGGGCGGCGTGCACGGAATGAAGATCGATATGCCGAGCGGATTCGGCGCGCTGCTCAGCACGCGCGTCGGCGTGCTGGATATGACCGTGGAAGCGGCGACCACAAAATCGAAGCGTGCGGCTTTGCAGGCCCTGCTGGTCGATCCGGTGGTCGACAGCGCGCTCGCGGCGGAGAAAACACTGGATACGATTCTTTCGTTCCAGTCGGATTATCTGGGATACCTGCAATGATAAGTTTTACGGGGGAACCGTAATAATAAAAGGAGGAAAATAAAATGACCAAAAGGATTCTCTGCATGCTTTTTGCGGTTGCGATGGTAATCGGCGTATTCGGCTGCACCGCCGCCGATACGTCGTCCGCAACGGAGAGCGCCACGGCAGGCGGAACCGTAACCGAAACGGCTGAAACCGAAACAACCTACAAGGCGGCGTTTATCGCGCAGTCGCTGATCAATGAATCGCAGGCATATGCATGGAAGCAATTCCAGCAGTACTGCGCCGATTACGGCTTTGAGATGACGGCGTTTGACGGACAGGGCGACATCCAGAACGACGTTAAAGCCGTCAGCACCTGCATTGCGCAGGATTATGATGCGATCTTTATCAACCCGAACGATATCAACGCGATCGTCCCGAGCCTGATGGAAGCCAAAGAGGCCGGCATCATCGTTGGCATGTTCTCGTCGGATCTGACGGAAGAAAACTGGGCGTATCGCGACTTCTTCTGCGGCGTCAACGATACGATGGCCGGTCAGACGGCGGCCCAGGCGTTCATCGACCATTTCCCGGACGGCGCGACCATCGTTGAAATCGGCGGGCAGGCAGGCCACGACGCGCAGATCAAACGCCACGACGGCTTCGTAGAGGGCTTGGAAGGCAGCAACATCACGATTCTCGATACGCAGAATTGTTCCGCGTGGGTTACCGCCGATTGTATGTCGATCATGGAAGACTTCATCGTCAAGTACGGCGATGAGATCGACGGTGTGTTCTGCCATTGGGACAACGGCGCGACCGGCGTCATCGAAGCCCTTAAAAACACCGACATGACCGACGTGTATCTGGTCGCGGTCGACGGATGCCGTGCCGGTTACGATCAGGTCAAGGACGGCACGCAGGCCGTCAGCATCGGCCAGAGTTTCACGAACATGGCCATAAAGAGCCTCGAATGCGCAAAGGCGCTTCTTGACGGCGGAACCTGCGATGAAGTGAACTACATCCCGCTGGACGTCGTTACAAAAGATAATGTCGATACGCTTCCGTATCCGGAATGGTAAGACTGCAAAACAGATAAGCTTACGGCCCGCCCTTCTTTTACGGATGGGCGGGCTGAAATCTTATGTAATATTATCTATCCGATTCTGATTGGTCGCAGGAAAAGATGCCCGTCCGGCTTGCAATTTACCGATATCTGCTGCGGATTAAAACAAAACTAAAACAAAACACGAAGGAGACCCTTTATCCTGCAATGAAAATCGACTGAACTGTTGGGGCATAAATATTGAAAGGGGAAAAGAAGGCGTGGAAGAGAAGGAGCAGGGAATCATTCTTTCCATCAAAGACGTAAACAAATCGTTCCCCGGCGTCAAGGCGCTGGACGACGTCTCGATCGAGATCGCGCGG
>Ga0116162_10000874_pt1 | contig 20553 bp, 19 predicted proteins | sample AD_UKC105_MetaG_FD_89875 | JGI IMG/M metagenome (GOLD analysis project Ga0116162, IMG submission 89875) | Active sludge microbial communities of municipal wastewater-treating anaerobic digesters from Hong Kong - AD_UKC105_MetaG | ecosystem: Engineered > Bioreactor > Anaerobic > Digestate... | reverse complement strand
GCAGGCGCTCGCCCAGCGTGCGCAGGTGATGCGGGATAACCTTCATTCCATTCATGCCCATGAGCCTCATAGCCAACTCTCGCCAAAAAAGGTTGCTGATGTGTTGTGGACTAGCTAACGGCGCAGCTGCAGGAAACTTGAGAGTTGAAGGAAAGTCAGGAATTTAGGGCTTGTTTTGCCTGTTGCACAGCGAGCGGCCGAACGGGGAACTGCGGAATGACATGGCACAGAATCGCGGTGCAGAAGCTTTCGGAAACCCCTTTCAGTCCCGATAAAGACGGGTGGCATCGATGCGGTGTTCGATCTCACGCATCATGTCCTGATAAGCGGGGCTGCCTACATATTGGAACTGCGCCTGGAAGGCGTGCGTATCCAGATGTTCCGGCAGGTCACGGACCGGTGGCACAAGGTCAGTATCGCTGACGCCGTCCGCCAACAGGGCCTGCACGCGACGTGCGTCATCGACCGAACGGGCGGCAAGTTCGCCGAACCTTGTCCCGGCACGATCCGCAGCGATATCGGTGAAGCTGAAGCCGGAGCCGCGGTCGGTGTCGGAGATCTCCTTGAACAGGCCGACTGCATCCGAGAGAACGCTGTCTCCGCGTGCCGCAAGGGCGGCGGAGGCAAGGAAATGCTGGGCGAAGTCCATGCGCCGTTCGATCTTGAGCCGAAATGCCTTGGGGCGCCGGGTGCTACCCGGCACGAGACGATTGATGTTGTGGCCGCTTGCCCAGGTGCCGAGCACCGTCAGCAGGGCGATGTTCTCGCCGACCGGTGAGTGATCACGCGAGCGATCCCTGGCCTCGGCGAACATCGCGCTCATCAGGTCGGTGACCGAGCCGCGAAGGCCGACGCCCCTTGATTGCAGGTGGATGAGCCGGTCGTGGTAGAAACGCAGGGCCTCGCGGTCGCTGTGCGTCAGCAGTGAGTCCCGCGCCTGCTCCAGCATCACGGGATTCCACTGGTAGGTCAGGCGCAGGCGGTCGGGCATGATCCTGACGTCCTGCAAGAGCGCGACCGCAGAGTCCATTTGCGCCTCGTCATACATCAGCCCAGCGGCCCGGCGTACCAGAAATACCGCCAGCGGAGCCGGTATGTGCAGGCTGCCGATCTGCAGGCTGGCGATCTGCGGGCGGCCCGCGTTCGCGGCGATGCCGGCCTCCACATTCAGGTGATTGCGAAATGGCACATGTGGCAGCTGCAGCGTCATCTGCAGGTGCAGCAGGTCCGTCTGCAGGTCCAGGCGGGCATTGCCCCTGGCCAGCCTTTGCAGCAGGTAGTTGGCCGCGAGGTCGAGGTCGTGGTGGCCGATGTCGAGCGTATGACTCGTCCCGGCCGGAAGGTACCTTGGGTCGTTGTTGCGCAGGATGTCTTTTGCGCGGGCGATATCCTGGTGCGACAGCGTTGCCTGCTGCGTTACCAGGGGTGCTGCGGACAAGGCAGACCAGATGACCGCCGCAACGGCCAGCGGGCTTAGCAGCAACAGCAGAAGAGACAGCTTGATCAGCGCGCGCATGCACAGCTCCGGAACACCCCATCAAGCGTACTTTCCGGGTGCCCCGGTGTCCACGGACGGCACGACCGGCGATCCGGTGCGAGGCGAATAACTGGTAGACTCGCGCGCCATGATTTTTCCTGAAATCGACCCTGTTGCGCTTCATATTGGTCCACTGGCGGTTCGCTGGTATGGCCTGATGTATCTGACCGGCTTTGCCGCCGCATGGTGGCTGGGGCGGCTGCGCGCCGGGCGACCCGGCGCGCCGATCGCACCGCAGCAGATGGACGACCTCCTGTTCTATGGCGCACTGGGCGTGATCGTAGGCGGGCGCCTCGGTTACACCCTGTTCTACAACTTCGACGGCTGGTTGGCAGATCCGCTGCAACTGCTTCGCGTCTGGGAAGGCGGGATGTCATTCCACGGCGGCTTCCTCGGCGTCCTGGTCGCCATGTGGTGGTATGGCCGGCGCATTGGCAGAGGGTTCTTCACCCTGACCGATTTCATCGCACCGCTGGTGCCGCTGGGGCTGCTGGCGGGGCGCATCGGCAATTTCATCAATGGCGAGTTGTGGGGGGCGCCAGGGAGTGTGCCGTGGGCGATGCAGGTATCGTGCGCCAGCCATGCCTCGTTGTGCTGGGACAAACTGCGACTGCCGGCCGACGCTGTTCTGACTCCGCCGTTGCATCCCACGCAGCTCTACGAAGCGGCGCTGGAAGGCCTGCTGTTGTTCCTGCTGTTGTGGGTATTCAGTGTGCGGTCGCGACCTGTGATGGCCGTTTCGGGGGTGTTTCTCGTCGGTTACGGCCTGTTCCGTGTCGCGGTCGAGTTCGTCCGGATGCCCGATGTGCAGCTGGGCTACCTGGCGCACGGATGGGTTACCATGGGCCAGCTTCTTTCCGCGCCGATGATCGTCCTTGGCATCGTGCTGCTGATCCTCGCATACCGACATCAAGGTAGGGCATGAAACAGTACCTGGACCTGCTTTATCGCGTCCGACAGTTCGGCGATTTCAAGGGTGACCGCACCGGTACGGGCACCTGGTCGTTGTTCGGGCACCAGATGCGTTTCGACCTGCGTCACGGGTTTCCGCTGGTCACGACCAAGAAGATCCATCTCAAATCAGTGATTCATGAGTTGCTGTGGTTCCTGAAGGGCGACACCAATACCCGTTACCTGAAGGAAAACGGGGTGAAGATCTGGGACGAATGGGCGAGCGAGGACGGGGACCTCGGACCTGTCTACGGCTATCAGTGGCGGGCCTGGCCGGCGCCAGACGGGCGGCACATCGACCAGATCAGCCAGGTCATAGAGCAGATCAGAAGCAATCCTGATTCACGCCGCATCATCGTATCGGCTTGGAACCCGGCGGACCTGCCGGACGAGCGTGTCTCGCCGCAGGACAACGTGGCGGCCGGGCGCATGGCGCTGGCTCCATGCCATGCGTTTTTTCAGTTCTACGTGTGTGACGGGCGCCTGTCGTGTCAGCTTTACCAGCGCAGTGCCGACGTGTTCCTCGGTGTCCCGTTCAATATCGCCAGTTATGCCCTGCTGACGATGATGATTGCGCAGGCCTGCGACCTGGGCCTGGGCGAGTTCATCCATACGCTCGGTGACGCACATCTGTATACCAATCACCTGGAGCAGGCGGATGAGCAGCTGACCAGAACCCCTTATGACCTGCCGACGATCGAATTGAACCCGGATGTCAAAGACCTGTTCGCGTTCGGCTACGACGATTTCACCCTTGCCGGCTACCAGTGCCACCCGCATATCAAGGCCCCGATCGCCGTCTGAGTGGCCGGTGTTTTGTGCGATGCACAAGAAATATTGATCCACGTCAAAAGAGTCTGTCGCTGCCGCTTGCAATTCCCTCGTAATTCACTATAAAAGTATTTAACGAAATGCTTATACGAGGTACAGGTCATGAGTGGCGAATTGGTAGTTGACGGCCGCGAGTTGCTGGCCATGTCCGAAGAGGCTCCCGATCAGGTCGAGGCGATCATTGAGATGATGATCGATGCCGACGAGGATCTGCTGGGCAGCGACGAGGAAGAGTAAGGCAATCACGGACCCGCTGTCGCGACAGCGGGTTTTTCACATGGGGCATGCCCGGAAGGACTGCTAACATTCGCGCATGGAGCCCCTTCCCAACCTGTCCATCATCGCGGCGTTGTCCGACAACGGCGTGATCGGCCGCAACAACGCGCTGCCCTGGCGCATGCCCGCGGATCTTGCGCATTTCAAACGTCTGACGATGGGCAAGCCGATCGTGATGGGACGCCGCACCTGGGAATCTCTTCCCGGGCTTCTGCCGCATCGTACGCACATCGTTGTGTCCCGCGACCGCGATTACCGGGTTGAGGGTGGTTTCGTCGTCCATTCGGTCGAAGAAGCCATCGAGTTTGCCGGCGATGCCGACGAACTGATGGTGGTCGGCGGCGCCAAGCTATACGCCCAGACCCTACCCCTGGCATCGCGCCTGTACCTGACTTTCGTCCACGGGCAGTTCGATGGCGACACCCGCTTCCCGGACTACGAGCAGGCGGAGTGGTGCGAGGTGGCACGCGAGACACACGCAGCAGACGCGCGCAATCCGTATCCTTACAGCTTCGTCACGCTGCAACGCATCTGACTGTACATGTACCGACGGCGTCAGTCGTGACGCCGGACCTGCAGTTCGCGGTTTTCCGCCTGGAGCCGCTTGTAGGCCCTGGCAAGCTTGCGCAACTTGTCTTTGTCCTTGCCCTGATCCGTATCGGCAACGGCGCTGTCGTCATCCAGGGCGTCCGCCAGTGCCGTTTCCGCTGCGCTGTGCCAGTGTTGCACCATCGCCTCCGGCAGCTCGTACTCCCGCGCCGCAGCGGCAACAGTGGACTTGCCGGACAGTATCTCCCTGACCAGGGTCAGCTTGCGTTCGGTAGTCCAGTAGGCGGCGTCCACGACCGCCTGTGGTGCCGTCGCCGAATCGTCCGCGGCGGAAGTGCGGCTGCGTGACAGTCGACCGACCCATGCTGCCACGGGGCTGGCCGGCCCGTAAAAGACGATCAGCAGGGCCGGCAGAAGCAGCAGGTCGAAAGCCAGCGCGGAGATCAGCCCGACGGTGGTCAGCAGACCGAAATTGCGGGTCGGGACGAAGTCGGACCAAACCAGGATCAGGAACTGTGCGCTGAGAATGATCGTCGTCGTAACCACGGCACGGCCTGCACCGCGATAGGCGCGCGCCAGAGCCACCACCGGCGATACGCCCCCGGCGACACGACGTTTGAAACCGTGAAACACGTGGATGGTGTCGTCTACCGCGATCCCGATCGCCACGCTGGCGATCATCGCTGTCGCCATGTCCAGCCAGATCCCGGTCAGGCCCATGATCACGAATATCAGGAAAATCGGCGACAGGTTGGGGATCATGCATAACACGGCGGCCCAGAATGACCGCAGGAAGAACAGCATGAAGACGAAGATCAGCACCAGCGCGCCCCACAGGCTGTAGACCTGCCCGGATACCAGCAGGTCCTCCATGTCGGCAAACAGGCGGCCATTGCCGGCGATCTCCCAGCGCAGGGCGTCACCGACGTTTTCACGCAGGTATCCGCGGATGTTCTCCAGTACGCGCGAGATGTCGTTCGCACTGTGCACATTCAGATTCAGCGCGATCTGCGAATGCTGGAAATCGCGGTCGACAAAGTCGTAGATGTCCTCGCCGTCGTAGATCAACAGGTACTGGGTGATGAGCTCGCGGTCGTCCGGGAGCTGTCGAAATGCCGGGTTTTCGGCGTTGAAGGCCCAGTGCATCTCCTGCACGAAGTCCGGCAGACCGAAACTGCGGTCAATCTCCGGTTGCGCCTTGGCCCATTGCTGAAAGTCACGGATCAGCCGGAGTTTCTGCGGATCCTTCAGTCCGTCCCTGGCATCGGCGTCAAAGATGACGGACACCGCCATGGTGCCGACCAGCTTGTCTTCGATGTCACGCGTCTGCTGGCGAACAGGGTGGTTGAAATCGAAGAATTCCTGCAGGTTGGTCTCGACCAGGACGTTCCGGAGTTGCGGCGCCCCCAGCGCGAGCAGCACGCAGACCGTGCCGATCACCAGCGCCGGCTGTCGAATGCCGAAGCGATAAAGCATCGATACGATCCTGTCTACGAGGTGCGCGCTGCCGCGGACATTGGTCCATGGCCGCTTGTCCCAGCGCACCACGATATTGGGCAGGATGCGAAACACCACCAGGTAGATCAGCAGGGTCCCGAGCGCCGAGATGAGGCCAAAGGTCTTGATCGGCACGATCGGGCTGGTGGCCAGCGAGGCCAGGCCGCCGGCCGTGGTCAGCGCGGCAAACAGCGCCGGGCGGTCGACCTCCTGGATTGCCCGCGCGACGCGCTCGGCGCCGGAATAACCGAGCTTGGATGCGATGAAGAGCCCATTGAACAGGTGTACCAATGCAGCGACGGTCAATGCCGACAGCAGTGGCGGAATGATGCTGGAGACCAGCGTGAATGGCTGGTCCAGCAGGACGTAGATCGCAACGGTGGAGTTCGTCACCACGCCGATCGCCACCCCGGCGAGCATCACCGCCAGCCAGCGCCGGAACAGCCACCAGATCAGCGCCAGACCGGTGGCGACCGTGGCCGGTATGAAGATCATATTGTCGCGCAGCATGGAGCGCAGTTGCGCCACGTCGAGCGGGATCTGTCCGGCCATCGCGACCAGATAGCCTCTGAGCCGGGCGTCCTTCACGGCCGCCAGGATCTGTTCCTCCAGGGCCAGTCGCTCGATGCTGTTGCCGGACTTTTTCGGGATAACGACCATCGCCAGGGCCGAACCGTCGGCCGATGCCATGACCCCCTTGTTGAGCTCGTCTTCCAGCACCCGCTTCTGCCGGTCTGCCGGCCGTGACTGCTCCAGGGTGCGGACGTCGATCAGCGGTTCGACGATAAAATCGTCCTGGGTCCCGGCAATGTGGTCCTGGGTGGTGACCGCCACCACTTCGTCGATCGCGTCCAGCTTCTCCAGACTGCGCCTGAGGTCGTCGTAGGCACCCAGGAAGCCGTCGGAAAACAGCGCAACCCCTTCGAACAGGAGGACGAACACCTGGTCGTTGGGGAACCGGGTACGCAGCTCCCTGTCGAGTACCACGGCCGGTTCGTCGTCCGGAAAATACACGTCAGGGGCGTTGTTGATGTTCAGCTTCAACAACAGCGATGACGGCAGGACCGTAAACAGCAGCAGGAACAGCAGGCTGAGGTAATGGCGCCATGGCAGTGCACCGATCCGGCCAAGAAGACTGGCATCCTCGGCCGTGGTGAGGTTCAGCTGGACGCAGTCCTCGCCGCCGAAGCGGGTACGAAAAGACGTGCAGCTGGCCGAGAGAGGGAGATCGTCCGCGCGGTGCAGAGAAAGCTTGGTCTGGGGGTGTCGCTGTTCGGTGCCAGCGGATTTCTTCGCCGCATCCAGGTGCTCGCGCAATCGGTCGTGGTAGCGCTCGTCGACCATGTCGAGTAGCGGTACCGCTTGCAGGTCATCAAACGAACGGTATCCGAGGCGTTGCAGAAACAACGCGTTCGCGTAGACAAAGAAACCCTCGTGGACGATCGCAACAGGGTGTTGTACGTGTTCCAGTCGCGATGGGCGGAGGGGTTCTTCAGTCACACGCCTGTTCCGTGAAAATCAGAAGCTGGCGCGCCAGCCGAGATTGATCGACGAATGGTCTTCGTGAAAGCCGCCCAGCGTGTCGGAATCGCCGGCAAAGTAGTGCAACGCCAGGTAGAGCTCGTGCGGTTCCCAGCCGAGGAACGCGACCTCGGGGTTGAGGTAGATGTCCCTGTCGCCGATGCCGGCATAGAAATCCAGCCTCGCTCGCCAGCGAGCACGATCGAACGGGGTCTCGATCTCGCCGTTGATGCTGTAGATCTCGTCGCGGTCGATGATCGCAGGGGCGTCGATCAGGTTCATGCCGACCAGCTGCAGGTTCACACGCGTATCGCCGTCACCGGGATGGAACTCGACCCCGCCGCCCCAGGCAATGCCCGGCGTGGTGGTATAGCTGAGGTCGGTTCGCGTGACCGGGTTGTCGCTGCTGTAAAGCAACTCGACGCGCCAGGTGGCGCCGCCGGCATCGATCGCCGCGTCCGCGCCATAGGCCCAGGACCTCGGGTACTCGGCCTGGAAACGCCCGGCCCCGGCCGAACGAAAATAGGGCGTTGACTGGCGCGTTCGCGCCACCGTGACGCCGATATCGGCAAACGAATGGGTGCGCGTGTATCGTGCACCGAAACCACCGTCGCCACTCGGTGCGTCCTCGATGATCGTGGCATTCTGTACCGCGGCCGGCGGGATGATCGCCGGATCGATACCGAGGATGCGCCCCGATTCGCGGTTGATCGGGTACCACACGCTGTCCTGGTCGGGGAGCTCGGCCGCGCGAAAATCGAACAACCAGACCAGGTCGAGTTTGCCGGATCCCACAAAGGTCTCGGCGCGCAGCATCGGGTTCGAGCGCCGGCGGTCTTCCAGGTTGTCCAGCACGAAGCGTGTCAGGTCGGCGGTGCTCACCCGGTCGGACAGCGGGAGCTCGTCGAGCCGCCCCCACACCACGGTCTGGGTACCCGCTGTAAGGCGGAAGTTGTCACCGCGATAACGCACGAAGCTGTCGCCGTAATCGGCTGTCACCTCGGTGAAGGCATTGCGCTGATCCTGATCGTAACCATCCACGCGCCCCGCGACCTGGAATTCCCATTGCGGCGTCGGCTGCCAATTGGCGAAACCGGAGATCTTGCCGTAAAGCGTGCTGTCGGCCTCGGCGTTCGAGCGTGTGAAATGACCGTATTCTGCGCGTACATCGTCGATCCTGATCTCGACGTTGCTACTGTCCGGTTCCTTGTCTGTCGATGCCGCGGTGCGCGCCTCAATGGTCGGTGCCGGCGCGGCCGGACCTGAGTCTTCGATAATGAGTTCACCCGCACCGGCGCCGTCCGGCTGTGACGGCCCCTCGATCACGATCTCGTTGCTGCCGCCGGCCGATTCGTTACCACCGATATCGATGATTACTTCTTCGATTACAGGTTGTTCAGCCGCGGCGACCGGCAGGCCCGGGATGCCTGCGGCGACCAGGGCGAGCGACAGCAGCGTGAAAGGTGGGCGGCGCGAATGCAGCATTTCAGCGGTCCTTTTTCGAGCGGGGCCCGATGCGCTCATGGCCTGTACGCGGCCTCGGCGCTGTCGTCAGCCAGCGCCTGGCTGGTGAACAGGCGATCGGGAATGCCCTGATTATACTTGACCGCGTCCTGCGATATCCGGGTCACGTGACCGGATTCGAGATCCTCCATCGTGCTCTCCAGCACGGTCCAGAATCCCTGGATCTTCTTGATGCGCTGCACCGACAGGCGTTTGACCGGTTCTTTCGAGTGCGCCTGGTACAGGTCGACCCGCAACGGGATCAGCGTCTGCGGATGCACCCAGCTGATGCGCTTCGTGTAAACGGAATTGTCGGGGTCGACCGGGATACTCTCGAGCAGTTTGCACACCAGCTTGCCGATGTTGCCTTCACCGAGGAGCCGATGACTGTCCATGCTGACCTCGCGGTCGCGCAGGTCTTCAAAAAAAATGTCCGAGCCGACGAAACGCCCACCCTTACGCGACGAGGATACGCGCCGCACGCGGTCGAGCGCAGGCAGATACAGCCACTGGTCGTTTTCGTCACCCGGATAGTCCTTGGTCAGCAGGCCGACACCCTTGATGTCCGAGGGACTGGTGAAGCGGGTCAGCGACCAGCGTTCGCCACGGCCACGATCCACTGCAAGCGAATACATCTCGCGTTCGCGGGGGTCCCTGCCTTTCTCGGTCAGGGTCATCTTCGCGCGCGAGGCGAGGTCGTCCCCATTCGGCGCGTCGTACACTGCTTCGGCGAGCCGGCGGCCGGCGTCAGCGGCCTCATCGGCGTGGCCGGCCAGGGGCATTGCCAGCATGCACAACAGCATGGCGCGCAGGAGTTGGAAAGATCGCATAGTGGCTCCGAAAGGCATCGGTCTGTGGTCGCAGGCCGGTTGCCTCGTTGGCGTCAGAAAGCGTAGCACAGCGCCTCGTTGCTGGCGGGCGCACGCCCCTGTCGATGTACCTGTTCGATGCACTGATCATCGGCCCGGACGGCGCCGACTTTAAAGGTGTACCCGATCGCGCACCGCGCAAGCGGCCGCTGTCGAAGGACTCAGCGACCCGTGAGCCAGGATTCGCGCGCCTTGCGGAAGAATTCCGGCTGGGCAAAGGCTGCGCGGTGGATCTCTGTGTTGTAGTAAGTGGTTTCGAAGGCCTTTGCCGCCACGTCGGCGTCGCGGAAGCTGTCGAGATTGCCGTTCTTGGCGCCGATAGTGGCCGACCACCAGCCGGTCGGGTAGATCGGTTGCGGGAAAAACAACGTCCGCGCATCGGCAAAATCAGAGGCCTGCAGGCTGCGATACATACGCTCGAGGATCGCCATGTGGATCAGCGGCGACTCGCTCTGCTGCACCACCATCCCGCCGTCGTCGAGCGCGCGGTGGCAGGCACGGTAGAACTCCGGGGTGAACAGCACCTCGCCGGGACCGATCGGGTCGGTCGAGTCGACGATGATCACATCCAGCGAGTTGGGCGTGGCGTCTTTCATCCACTGGATGCCATCGATAAACAGCAACTCGGCCCGCGGGTCGGCATTGGACGCACACAATTCAGGGAAGTGCAGTTCGGCAGCGCGTGTCACCACCTCGTCGATATCGATCTGCACTGCATGCTCGACCTCCGGGTGCTTGAGCACTTCGCGCAGGGTGCCGCAGTCGCCGCCACCGATAATGGCCACGCGTCGCGGCGCCCGGTGGGTGAAGAGCACCGGATGGCTCATCATCTCGTGATACAGGAAGTTGTCACGCGTGCTGACCATGGTGCAGCCGTCGATCAGCATCAACTTGCCATAACTTGCGGTATCGAACACCTCGACCTTCTGAAACGCCGACTGCTGCTCGAACACCCGGCCGCGACCCTTAAGCGAAAAGGCCGAGCCATAGTCGTCACAGATCTCGGTGATCCACTCGTCGTTCAAGGTCATGGTGCGGGCTCCATGGTTGCCTGGCATCGGATGCGGCGCACCTTAACCGTGTCGGCTGCGGGCGGCAACCACGATCCGGGCCGGCGCCATTCGGCGGTGCGCCGGCCACACAAATCCCCGATAATCCGTCCTCAGTCCGCCAAAGGGGTTGTCATGCCTGCCAAAGTTTCCGCCGTGCCTCAGACCTATGGTGTGCATCGCTGGGGCGAGGGGTATTTCGGCATCAATGCCGAAGGCCACGCCACGGTGTGCCCGCGGCCCGATCACGCAAGCGAACTCGACCTCTTCGAGCTGGCGCGTGACCTGACCGCGAGCGGGCTGCGGCTGCCGGTGCTGGTGCGCTTCAACGACATACTGCAGCACCGTGTGCAGAGCCTGTGCAGCGCGTTCAGTGAGGCCGCAGCGTCATTGGGGTACACGGGCGGCTACCGGGCCGTCTACCCGATCAAGGTCAACCAGCAGCGCAGTGTGGTGGAGCAGATCGTCGTCGGAGGCGCCGATTGTGTCGGGCTCGAGGCAGGCAGCAAGCCTGAGCTGATGGCGGTGCTGGCGACCGCACCGAGTGGTGGCGCGATCGTGTGCAACGGCTACAAGGATCGCGAGTATATCCGTCTGGCACTGATCGGCCGTCGTCTGGGTTACCAGGTGTACATCGTCATCGAGAAACCGAGCGAACTGGAGCTGGTGTTCAGCGAATCGGAAGATCTCGGCATCGAGCCGCTGTTGGGTGTCCGCGTACGCCTGGCTGCCGTCGCGTCCGGCAAGTGGCAGAACTCTGGCGGCGCCAAATCCAAGTTCGGGCTTTCGGCTGCCCAGGTGCTGTCCCTGGTCGAACGTCTGCGCGAGCGCGACTGCCTGCACTGGATGGTCCTGCTGCATTCGCACATCGGCTCGCAGATCCCGGATCTGCGTGATATCCTTCGCGGCATCAGCGAGGCGGCCCGCTACTACGCCGAGTTGCTCCGCATGGGCGCGGCAATCCAGGTGATCGATGTCGGTGGCGGCCTGGGCATTGATTACGAGGGCAGCCGCTCGCAGCACTACTGCTCGACTGACTACGATCTGCGTGCCTATGCCGCCGAGGTGTTGCGCCCGATTGCCAGGTTGTGCAGCGAACAGGGGTTGCCGCAGCCAATGGTGTTCACTGAGTCGGGGCGCGCGATGACCGCTCACCATGCGGTGCTGATCACCGAGGTCATCGAGCGTGAACCGCCTTTTGTCGAGCCACCGGCAGAGGCGGTCGAAGGTGATGAGCTGTTGCAGCGTCTGCGTTTTTTGCATGACAGCGTGCGCAGTGGCGTGCCGCCACAGAGCTTCCAGAACGCCCGTCACCTGCTGGCCGAGGCCAATGAACGCTTTGCCCGCGGCGACATGGACCTGCAGCAGCGGGCCCTCGCGGAGACCCTGTTTTATGCCATTGCCCACGAGGTGCGGGGGGAACTGCGCCTCGAGTCCCGGCGCCATCGGGACCTGCTCGAGGAACTCAAGGAGACCCTCGCCGACCGGGTGTTCTGCAATTTCTCGCTGTTCCAGTCACTGCCAGACGTGTGGGCAATCGATCAGATCTTTCCGCTCATGCCCCTGCACCGGCTCGACGAGGCCCCCGATCAGGCGGCCCTGGTGCACGATCTCACCTGTGATTCGGATGGCTGTATCGACAGCTACGTCGACCAGGACGGTGTCGAGAGCACACTGATGCTGCACGCGGCACGGCCGGGTGAGCCCTACCTGCTGGGTGTGTTCCTGGTCGGCGCCTACCAGGAGATCCTCGGGGACATGCACAACCTGTTCGGTGACACCGATGCGGTCAATGTCATTCTGGAGGACGGTGGCAGGTATCGGCTGGCCGAGCCGGAACGCGGCGACTCGGTTGACGAACTGCTCCGCTACGTGCATTTCGATCCCGAACAGATGCTCGATTCCTACCTGCGCAAGCTGCGTGCACAGCATGTCAGCGAGGCGTTCATCGACAGTTACTACCGAGAGCTCAAGGCCGGGCTGCACGGCTATACCTACCTCAAGGGTTGATTTACCCCTTCCGGCGGCGCCGGGTGAATCGGTGTTTTCTATATTGAGCCTGAATCTTTCAGGGTAGTTGGGACTTGCCTGCGGTACCCCGGGCTGCCTACCCTGCGTGTGTCCTTTGACGCGGCCGTGGCCGCGTGCGGACGGTACGCCTGAGGAGGGTGACGCGATGACGATGATCGAAAACCTGCACGGTATGCTCGAGCGCGGTATAGACACCGCCCTGTTGCGGTATTCGCTCGGCACCGAGTTACTGAAAATCGGCAACGCGGATGCGGCCATTGCCCACCTGCGCGAGGCACTCAAGCTCGATTCCGAATATTCCGCGGCCTGGAAAGTGTTGGGCAAGGCGCTGGCCGAGTCAGGCAATCATGTCGAGGCGGTGGATGTGCTGGATCAGGGTATCGAGGTCGCGGAACGGCGGGGAGATATCCAGGCGGCAAAAGAAATGGGTGTGTTCCGCAAACGTTCGCAGAGTGCGCTGGAAAACCCGACCGGCTGAAAGCCTTCGGCGGGACGGGCGGGGGCAGGCGTCCCGGCGTCGGTGTTGCCGCAACTAGTGAGCATTTACAGCAGCGCACGCATCTTCTCGCGGGCGCGGAACAGGCGCGTACCGGCGCCTGCGACCGAGATCCCCAGGTGTCGCGCGATCTCCTTCTGCGAGTAACCGTAGATCACCTGCAACAGCAGCGGCTCGCGGTATTCCTCTGGCAGGCGTTCCAGGGCCTGGCGCAGCACGAATGCCTCGGTCGAGGTGTCGTAGTCCTGCCGTCCGGCCGCCAGACCCTCGACCGCTATTGCGCTTTCCTGAGGTCGCTTGCGTTCAAAGCGGCGGGCATTCTCGCGCCGCAGGATCGTCAGCAGCCATCCCCTGGCGGCCTTGGGGTCGTTGAGCCGATCCATGGACTTCCAGGCGCGCACCAGCGTTTCCTGCACCAGGTCGTCGGCCACCGCCCTGTTGCCGCAAAGCCAATACGCGAATCGGTACAGATCGGCCATGTGCACGCCGATCAGGCGGTTGAATCGATCTTCGTCATTTTCGGTCTGGTGGCGCGCCTGTGACGCAAGGTCCGCTGTCTGTGTGAGGGCAATGGCAGTCATGGTGGCATCCTTGTGTTTTTTGCTGGAGACAACTCCTACACTGCACCGGACGTGCCAACTTATAAGCGGCTGTTTTAACTAGTATAAATGTCGTCACCTTGCAGCGGCTTCGCACGTTTCGTTGTAACGAAACGTTGAATCCAGGCCTGCCAAAGTGTGAATGACGGTACTGTGATCAGTCCCGATCTGGCAGGCGAAGGCGGTACTTTTCGATCTTTCTGTCGAGTGCGGGGCGCGAAATGCCGAGGATGTCGCAGGTCTGGCCCTTGTGCCCACGGGTGTGCTCCAGAACACGTTGAATGTGCGCGGCTTCGACCTCCTGAAGTGACGGGAGTGCTCCGTCCGATGCCGTTTCGGGTGTGTTGCGGTGCGGGTCGGCGGTGCCCCGGAAACGTAAATGCTGCGCGCCGATCTGGCCGTTACGGGCCAGCACCATCGCCTGGGTCAGGACATTCTCGAGTTCCCGCACATTGCCCGGCCAGGTATGTCCCTGCAGAGCCTCGATCGCGGACTGGGCAATCGCTGGCACGCTGCGGCTGTTGTGTTGAGCGGCCTTCGCGAGCAAGGCGGTCGCGAGCAGCGGGATGTCATCGGGACGGTCGCGCAACGGTGGCAGTTCGATATTGATGACATTCAGGCGGTAGGCAAGATCTTCGCGAAATGCGCCATCGCGAACGCGCCCGAACAGGTCGCGGTGGGTCGCCGCGATGATCCGGGCGCGCACCGCGATGCTGCCGGTGGCCCCGATGCGCTCGATCGTGCGTTCCTGCAACGCGCGCAGCAGCTTGGCCTGAAGCGGTGGCGCCAGTTCAGCGATCTCGTCGAGGAACAGCGTGCCATCGGCTGCCAGCTCGAATTTCCCCGGCTTGCTGCGGTCGGCACCCGTGAAGGCGCCTTTTTCGTGTCCGAACAGTTCGCTTTCGAGCAGGGTGTCGACGATCGCGGCACAATTGACCGCGACAAAGGGGCCGCCGCGGCCGCTGTGCTGGTGGATCAGCCGCGCGACCACCTCCTTGCCGGTACCCGACTCGCCGCTGAGCAGCACCGTCGCCATGTTGCCGGCGCTCAGCGCTATCTGTTTGCTGACCTCGAGCATCGCCTGGCTGCGACCGATCAGGTCGCCCGGCGGTGACTGCCGTGATGACTGAACATGTTCCGGTTCCGGCGAACGTGCGGTCAGCACCCTGTCCACAGTGGCCTGCAGGGTTGCGGTCTTCAATGGCTTGTGAATGAAATCTGCGGCACCGGCCTTAATCGCGTGAATCGCCAGTTCCAGGTCGTGCTGGCCGGTCATCATGACGACAGCCGCATCCGGACGCGCGGCGATCAACTGTGGCAAGAGTGTGATGCCTTCGCCGTCAGGCAGTTGCTGGTCGAGCAGGATCACATCGAGCGGCTCGGTCATGGCGAGCGCCAGGCCGGGGTCGCACGCCTTTGCACTGAACACACGATAACCCTGATCCTCAAAATGCAGAGACAGCATCTGGTTCAGGGCCGGGTCGTCTTCGATGATCAGAATGCGCTTGGACATGGGCTGATACTAGACATGATGTTTTGACCTGCCCAGCGGCGAATCCCATTCGTTAAAGTTCATTTGTGAAGGGCCGATGTCATTGGGACCCCTCCGGTTGGCAACTGCGGGAACCGGTCCGAACCGTGAATACACCGTCGGGCAATAATCATTCTTGGCGACAGGTACATACCGGCCGCGCACAACAGGTGCTGCTGGTCGAGGACAGTCGTGCCATCGCCTCGGTACTCGCCGCTGGCATCAACGCGTTCGATGGCATCACCTGCGTCGTCGCAGGCACCTTCGCCGAGGCCAGGGGCCTTTTGCAGACGAATGCTCAAGCGTTCTTTGTCGCCGTGCTCGACCTGAACCTCCCGGACGCACCGGATGGCGAGATTATCGATCTGGTACAGGAAGCGGGCATCCCCATCATCGTGTTGACCGGCAACGTCGACGCAAGTCAACGCGACGCCATGTTTGCCCGCGGCGTCGCGGACTATGTGGTGAAGGACAGCCTGGTGGGCATTGACTACGTGGCGCGACTGGTCAACCGCTTGGCACACAACGGCGCCGCACGGGTGTTGGTCGTCGATGATTCGCGCGCGTTCCGCACCTATCTGTGCAGCTTGCTGCAGCAGCACGGATACGCGACCTTGAGTGCCCGTGACGGCATCGAGGGCCTGGAGGTCCTGCGGGCGAATCCGGAAATCCGCCTGGTCATCACTGACTACAACATGCCGCGCATGGATGGGCTGAAAATGGTGTCGGAGATGCGCAAGGCACATAGCCAGGACGAACTTTCCATCATCGGGATTTCCAATTCCGCCGATCCCGAGACACTCGCACGATTCCTCAAGGGAGGGGCGAGCGACTACCTGCACAAACCGTTCAGCATCGAGGAGTTCTACTGCAGGGTGGATCAGAACGTCGACATGTTGCGCATCATCAGGCGGGCGCGGGATGCCGCCAACCGGGACTTTCTGACCGGGCTGTACAATCGCCGCCGTTTTTTTGAGAAGGCCGAACAGCTGCACCGGCGTGCCACGAAAGGCGAACTGCAGATCGTCGTGGCGATGATCGACGCCGATCACTTCAAGAACATCAACGACACCTTCGGGCACCAGGTCGGCGACGATGCACTGGTCGAGATCGCTGCCACCCTGCGCGATCAGGTCGGAAGCAGTGGGTTGGTCGCGCGCTTCGGCGGCGAGGAGTTCGTCTGCCTGCACGTGCTCGACGGAACGGTGGATCCCCTTGAATGCCTCGACCAGATCCGGTTGGGCATCGCTGCCATCGAGCTGTACAGCGACGGACGGCGCGTTGCCGTTACCGCCAGCATTGGCGCTACCCAGGCATTGCACGGCAACCTCGACCAGATGCTCGCGGCAGCCGACCGCGCTGTCTACGCGGCAAAAAAGGCCGGTCGCAACCGGGTGGAGATCGGCTGATCCCCGGCGCGGTCGGTCAGGATGCGTAAGCAGCATCCGCTGTCTCGTCAATCGCGGGTCATCAACCAGCAGCGATGCGGTGTATGCCGCTTGAAGTCCTCGGGAATCGTCCGCGCGCTGATCTCTTCGATCTGCGCCAGTTCGCCCAGCCCGGGGTCGAGCCTGAAGCCCTGTCGGTTGGTCGAGAACAGCAACTCGCCGCCCGGCGTCAGCAGATCGACTGTGGCACGCAGTAACTGGAGCTGATCGCGCTGCACATCGAAGGTCGTCTCCATGCGCTTTGAGTTGGAAAAGCTCGGTGGATCGAGCACGATCAGGTCGAACCGGGTGCGTGCGGCACGCATGCGCTCAATGAACCCGAACACATCCGCCTGAACGAAGCTGTGTCGCTGCGTATCTTCCAGGCCGTTGTGCACCAGGTTGCGCCGGCTCCACGCCTGGTAGGTGTTCGACATGTCGACCGTGACGCTGCGGCGTGCGCCCCCGGCGGCCGCATAGACGGTGAAGCTGCCAGTGTAGGCAAACAGGTTGAGAAACACCTTGTCCTGCGCGCGCTCACGGACCATCTGCCGGGTGTCGCGGTGATCGAGAAACAGGCCGGTGTCGAGGTAACTGCCAAGATTGACCTCGAAACGCAGGCCGCGTTCGCCGACGGTGAACGAGGGCGTCGTGGCCGCGAGCTTTTCATACTGAGCGAGGCCGCGCTGGCGCCGGCGATGCTTGATCACCACCTGCGGCAGCACGATATCCAGCGTCTGCGCCAGTCCACTGCGGATGGCGTCGATCTCGTCGGACTGCAGTGCACGTTTCTTCTCGAATACCTGGACGTGCAGCCAGTCGGCGTAACGGTCGATCGCCAGCGGGAACTCGGGGATGTCCCGGTCGTACAGGCGAAACGCCTCGATACCCTCGCGTCTGGCCCACTTGCCGAGGTGCCGCTGGGTCTTGAGTACGCGATTGTTGAGCGCGCCGGGGTCGATCACGATTCGGCGCGACCGGCGTGCCAGGCGAGCGCACCCCAGCCGATGAGGAAGGCCGTCCCGCCGAACGGGGTGATCGCACCGAGCCAGCGTATGTCGGTCAATGCCATTACGTAGAGGCTGCCGGAAAACAGCAGGATGCCGCTGGCGAACGACCAGCCCGCCAGCTGCAACACGCGGCTGTGTCCTGACTGGCCACCGATCAGGCCAACCGCCACCAGGGCGAGCGCGTGCAACGCCTGGTAGTCGACGCCCGTCCTGAATACCTCGAGCAGCCCCGTGCTCAGGATGTTTTTCAGCGCATGGGCAGCGAACGCACCGAATGCGACCGCGAGAAAGCCGTTGACCGCACCGAGAACCACGAAATGCCGCATCGGATTCATCAGTGACTGCCGAGCCTGCCGAGTTCGTCCAGGATCTGCAGCACCAGCTGCCGGCCGCGGACGTCGAGTCGCACACACAGCCGCTCTGCGTCACGCTCGCCGTTGATCATCGGTCGGATCACCGCGGCCACCCGGCTCATGTCGCCGCCGACTTTGCTCATCTGTTCGGCCATCTGGCTGATCAGGCTCAGTGCCTGGGCGTTTCCGCTCGACGCCGCGTAAATCATGTGCGCCAGGCCGGGAGCGGCGAGGGCTGGATCCGCCTTGTGATGGGGGTCGGGCAGGGTCGACGGATCCTGCAGGCCGCGCAGAATGGCACTGGCGATCACTCGATCCTCTGCGTCCAGTTCGGGGGTGTTTTCGAGGTCGCGCTTGCCGGCCGCAAACTGCCGCACAACGTTGGCGAGGGTACTCCAGCCGCTGTCGGCAGCGTTGTCCAGCAACCCCGCCAGCTGCCGGGTCGTGTCGTGCCGCTGCAGCAGCTCCACCGCCTGGCAGATGAAGGCGGCATGGGTCTGGATGATCTGCTGATCACGATCCGGTATGTGCATGGCGGTCGGAGAAATGTGGCGTCCTGCGTGCAGTCTACCCGAGGTGCCGACTGTTGCGGTGTGTGGTGCGCTCAGGTCAGGTCGTCGGGGGCTGCGCGCGCGGCCAGGGACTCGCCGGCTATCTCCCGTACCTCGTGGCTTTCGTCGTGCGCCAGTCGATCCAGCGCGGCCCATGCCCGGTCGTTGCCGACAAGGCCGAGGAAATGCGCCGCGTCTGCACGGACCTGGGGATGCGGGCTCGCCGCCAGTGCGACCATGTCTTCGACAGCGTCGGCCAGCAGACCGTCGGGTGCGAGGTCTTCGATCACGGCGCCGACGCCGATACGCACGGCGAACGGTGTATCCAGATCTCCGGCCAGGGACAATAGGGGGCGCAGCAGCTGCGGGTTGCGGCGACAGGCGGCGAGCACGGTGTCGAGCTGACCGCTTTCGAGGCTCTCGATCAGGTAGGTGCGTTGTCCGCCGGCAGTTCCCGCGCGCTCGACCCAGACGGCCAGTTCGCTCTGGCTGTGCGCGCCCGTCATCTCGAAGGGTCCGATGCGGATCCAGGGTACGCTGCGTGCGCCCCGTGCCTGTGCCGCATCCGGGCGGGCGGCGATGTTGAATACCTCGAGACGGCCAATCCGTCCCTGTTTGAGCAGTTCCGCCAGCCCTGCCAGGACCACCGGGCAATGCACGCAGCCGGGAGCAATCAGCAGTTCTGCGTCCGGGACATCGCTGTTCATCATCTGAGGTTTCCTTGGACAGCCGGCGAAATACGTCGCTGGCGTGTGCAGATTATAAGGCAAAAGGGGCCGATTTCGGGTGGGCCTGACCAGAAAATGTCTTGGAAAACAGCCTCTTGACCCCCTGTATTAGAAAAAGAAATAAGGCTAATTTATGCCTGCCGGCCGTAAAACTGTTTGGCCTTTTTTCCCCACCATAACTATGTTTACCCACCCCGAGGCCCCGCCGGGCGCCTGCGCTTGACGATCAGCGCGTGCCTGACCTGGCAGTCATCGGCTATCCGGAAGCCGGGTTGCCAGACAGGAGGGCCGACTGAATTGAAGTAGCCGGATGGTCCCAGTCGGATATTCAGGGGCGCTTCGAAGAGAACTGTCGCTCACGGGCGGCGTCAACACTGCAGTGTAACCTCAGGAGAAATCATCGATGCCTACATTCGTACGTACCGATAAGTGCGATGGCTGTAAGGGCCAGGACAAGACGGCGTGCATGTATATCTGCCCGCACGATCTGATGAAGCTGGACATGGACGGTTCTGAAACCGGCCACGCCATGAAGTCTTACAACCAGGAACCGGAACAGTGCTGGGAGTGCTACTCCTGCATCAAGATTTGCCCGCAGAACGCAATCGAAGCGCGTCCGTACGCTGACATCGTCCCGCTGGGTGCCTCTGTGCAGCCGCTGCGTGGTACCGACTCCATCATGTGGACCATCAAGTTCCGCAACGGCACCATGAAGCGTTTCAAGTTCCCGATTCGTACCACCCCGGAAGGCTCGATCGATCCTTACGGTGGCAAGCCGGCCGCAGACATCACCAAGATTGCCGAGAACAAGTTCTTTGTCGAGGCAAATGGCTATCGCCCCGGCAATCCGAGCGAACTGATCGCGAAGTGATCGTTGTCCGCACGGAACACAAGATTGAGTTGAGAGGTATATACAATGGCTGAATTCGGTAAACCAGATGTCGTCGAAGAAGAGGTGGACATCCTCATCGTCGGTGGCGGTATGGCCGCATGTGGCGCGGGCTATGAGATTGGCCCGTGGCTGGACGCTGCCAAGGCGCAGGGCGTCGACATCAAAGTGAAAGTGGTCGACAAGGCCGCGATGGACCGTTCCGGCGCCGTCGCACAGGGTCTTTCCGCTATCAACACCTACATCGGTTCGGAGCAGGATCCGGCAGACTATGCGCGCATGGTCTCCAACGACCTGATGGGCATCACCCGTGACGACCTGGCCTACGACCTGGGCCGCCACGTCGACGAGTCGG